>Ga0183260_10002456_pt1 | contig 15323 bp, 13 predicted proteins | sample AntDrymUQ4972206_2_FD_129768 | JGI IMG/M metagenome (GOLD analysis project Ga0183260, IMG submission 129768) | Polar desert sand microbial communities from Dry Valleys, Antarctica - metaG UQ497 (22.06) (version 2) (version 2) | ecosystem: Environmental > Terrestrial > Soil > Desert | place... | reverse complement strand
TATATAGCCCAGGGCGAGCGGAAAGACGCCTGGTTCGGGATTCCGCACGCCTCCGATCTCATCCTCCTCTCCGCGCTGGCGGCGATCATCATGTTCGCCGTCACGGCGCTCGGACGCAACCCCGTCCGGGGTCGGAGCGTGGGCTTGATCGTGGGCGTGGTGGGGCTTCTCGCCACCTTGCAGGTGGGCTACCGGATGATCGTACCGCCCTTCGAGGGCGACGTTCCGGCGAACGCGGGGATACTCGGGTCCGGTTGCCTGTACTACTGCTCCCCCTCCGAGGCCGCGTCGGCAGACCTCTTGATCGGGATCTGGCTAGCCTTTTTCGGTTGTCTGGCGGTGACGCTCGGCGGGTTTCTTCACGCTAGAAGCCGGATCGCCCGGGAGACGGCGGCCAGACCCTGGGTGGCGCCAACACAGAGCGGCGCTAACCCCTGGATCGGCCTGGCAGCCCTGGGAGCCCTGGGCCAGTTCATATTCGGCTACACCTTCTTCACCTTCTTCACGACCATGGGAGACGACGGAGAGGTAAATTGGAGCGGCTGGCTACCGACGCCCCACACCAGCAGCTTGATCCTGGCGATCACCCTGGCGGTCGTCGGTCTTGTTTGGGCCGTCGCTCGCGGTCGAGCCCCGCTGAATCCGATGGCCTTGGGCGGGCTGGTAGCAGTATTAGGCCTCATCTCGGCCTCCCGGATCTTCTACCGAATCATCGAGCCACCCTTCGGCAGCGGCGACGTGGGGATCGGCCTAGCGGCCTATTTATCGCTGCTTTCGGCCATCGTGATAGTCGTTTCGGGGATCGTATACGCGATTACGCAGAGGCAGCCGAGGAGCGTGAGCGCGCCCAGCAGTTAATCAAGGAGACGCGAAGAGGGCCAAGAGAAGCGGCTTCTCCTGGCCCTCTTCTTTTCCGGCAGAGTCTAAACGTTTACCAGTTCACGCTCTTCTCGAGACTCTTTTGATTCTTCCGCGGAAGCCTGTTCCGGAGAAGCTTCGATTGGAACCTGCGTGGGCTTAGAACCACCCCACCGCCGGAACATCCACACCCCGGCACCCGCGAACGCCGCCAGCACCAACGCCGGAGGCAAAACCTCGCCGGGCGAGAGGTTCCCCAGCATATCGACCGAGCCGATGCCTGTTGGAACCCCGCAGAGCGCCGCGCCCTGGGATAGTTGTTGCTTCAAGCTAGCCTTCATCCGGTCCGCGCCTCCCTTTCGGTTCTCCTGATCTTCATTGTAGCATTTTGCCCATCACGGTCGGGACACGTAGCGACCGCTCTCCGCTGGGCGGGTAGAATGTTCTCGTGACTAATTGGACAAAGGCCACGTGCCCAGCTTGCGGGTCACCCCGCGTGATCCCGGTGGCGCGAGACGCCACGCCCGGTCCAGAGTCCGTGGGATCGGAGCAAGGGAAGTGGGAGTTTCTCCTGGCCGGTTACCCGTCCGGGGAGGACGACCCCGATTGGCGCTGCCGCGCTTGCGACTACGAGTGGATCGACCCAACCATCACGCATCCGGTATAGGAGACCTCACGACGCAAGCCCACGAGTGCTCCGGCCCGCCCGAACCTCTCGCCGGCGTCGGGTCCGTTGACGCTTCCTCTCCCGAATGACCGTGGGAATGATGAGAAGGATAACGGCACGAGAACCGGGCGCTCGCCGATCCGTCACCGGTACTCTTCGACGAATTTTTCGTCTATGCGATTCTTGAGTTTCCAGGCGAGCTTCCCGCGCCACGCAAAAGGTCCGTAAACGGCGAGGCCGTCGCCGTCGCCAAGATTGAGGACGTACAGGAAGCGCTTTTGGGGTCTGTACTCCTCGAGTGGCTCGTGTCGGAGAACGGCCTGGAGGTTGCGAAAGATCACGGGTCCCTGGCGAACGGCGAAGACGCCGAGCTTGGGTAGGGCCTCTCCGCGGAAGGAGACGCAATCACCGCCACCGAAGAGGCGCTCGTCGCCGATACTCCGCAAGTGACGGTCCACCCAGAGGCCGCCGTTGTCGCCGGTGGGGAGGCCCGAAGCGCGGAAGACGCCCGGAGGAGAGACCCCGACCGACAGCACCGATAGGTCGTAAGGGATCTCACGTCCGTTATCGGTTCGCGCTACACCGTCGCCGAGGTGGGTGACGAGGGTACTCGCGAGGACCTTTGCGCCTCTTTCGCGCAGGGAACGGAGGATCTGTGCCCGCGCCCTCTTGGGGGCGCTCGGTAGGAGTGACTCGCCCTCGTGGACGACCGTCAGGTCGCCTTCGAGGCCCAGCCGGTCGAGCAGCGCCAGGGTGTTGGCCGCCACCTCGCAGCCGGCGGCTCCCCCACCGACGACGAGGACTCTGGGCGCCCGGTCCCCGTCGAAAGCCAGCAGCCGGCGACGTATCTCGTTGGTGTTCTCGATGGGCTTGACGCGGACCACGCCCGTCTCGTCCTCCGCCAGGCCGTCCCACGGGATCTCGCTGCCCAGGCAGAAGGAGGCGGCATCGTAACGGATCTCCTCGCCGGTTTCGAGGACGAGCTCTTTGCTCTTTGCCCGGATCTCCGTTATCCGGCCCTCGACGAACTTTCCTCCGCCCTCCTCGACGAGCCGGCGGAGGTCTATGCGGTGCTCGTCCGGCGCGTAGACGCCAGAGATGACGCCGGTCGCCATCCCCGAGTAGTAGAGGTAGGGCGAACGATCCACGAGCGTGACGTCGAAGCCCCGCCGGACCAGCTTCCCCGTTCGCGCCAGGGAGTACAGGTGCGCGTGCCCGCCCCCGGCAAAGACCAGGCGTTTATTGCGTCTGCTGTCAGGCATCGAGATCACCATCACCGAAATGTATACGATGGAGAGCGCGGAGCGTACAATCCGCAACGTGCGAACCTACTCTCACGCGCTTCTCACCTGGGCCGCCGCGAGACGCCTCGTGCCCTCAGGGCCGGACGTCGCGGCGTGGGGCGCTCTGGGTGCGGCGCTCCCGGACCTCCCCGCCATCGCCGGGGCCGTCGGCGCGCGGTGGCGACGGTGGCCACAAGGCGAGAGCTCTGCGAGGAGGCGTGCGAAAAGGAACCTTTCGGCGAGCCGGACGCTGCCCTGCACTCGGCGCTGCCGGCGATCCTGTTGCTCGCACTCTGCCTGACATCCGGCACGGGCAAACGCCGGTCGGCGGCGTTCTTTCTGGGATGGTTGGGGCACGTGCTGGCCGACGCGCTCACCCACGCCGAGGACGCTCGTCTGATCCTCTGGCCGCTCTCCCGGCGGCGTTTCCGGGGACCCGTCTCTTACTGGAACCGCGCCCGCCACGGCCTCCCCTTCGCGCTAGCGGAGCACGGCACCTTGCTCTTCGTGGCGGCCCGCATCACCTCACGCAACTCTCCGAAGCCAGGTTAAACTTCCCCGTCATGGAGACTTACTCACACTCGTTCTTCACCTGGGCCCTGGGTAAGCACGGCGTCAAGGCGGGGCGTGCCGTCGGCATCGCGGGCGCCGTGGGGGCGGCGTTGCCAGACCTGCCGGCCTTTGCCAGAGCGGCCTACTATGTCGGGGCGGACTATCTGCGGGACCGATGGGGTGCCATGCACTCCGAGGGAATACTCGACTCCATCTACTTCACCGGCCCCTTCGGCGCGACGGGCAGCGCGCTCCACTCCGCCGTCCCCGTGATGCTGCTCCTGATCCTCTACCGTGTGCTTGGTCTCGGGAGGCGCGACACCCGGAGGATACTTCTCTGGTTCCTGCTCGGATGGTTCGGGCACACCATCGCCGACTTCCTCACCCACGTGGACGACACCCGGCCGCTGTTCTGGCCCATCTCCGATTGGGAGTGGTCGAGCCCCGTCTCCTACTACAACTCCACCTACTACGGGCGAGAGTTCTTTCTCGTCAGCCACGGGCTCATGCTCCTGACCATCGCGGGGCTACTCGTAAAGAGGATCTCGGCTAGGCGGAAAAGCTCCGACGGGGCTCCCGACAAAGGGTAGCTTCGGGGCTACTCTTCGAGCGCCCACAGCGACCCAGCGGGCAGCCGGGCCGTAACCTCTTCTCCCTCGTGCGGCCTCGCCTGGGGCGGCAGGGCGACCTGGAGCTCGACGCCGGCCGCGTCCAAGCTGCATGCCACTCGGGTACCGAGGTAGGCGACCTCGGTGACGCGCGCCGGGAAGGAATTCTCGCCGCCCTCCAGACGTACGGCTTCGGGACGAATTGTCAGGGTGATGTCCCCCGGCGGCGCATTTCTTGCGAGCTTCAGGTGCCCCAGCGGCGTCTCGACCGCGCTGTTCCTGGCCCAACCCCGGATGAAGTTGGTGGCGCCGAAGAACCCGGCCACCCGGCGGCTCGCCGGACGGTCGTAGAAGGCCCGAGGCTTATCGTACATGTGGAGCCCGCCCTCGAAGAGGAGGGCGATGCGGTCGGCCAGCACCACGGCCTCCTCCTGGTCGTGGGTGACGAAAACGGTCGTGTAGCCGCCTTCTCGCTGTATCTCCTTCACGAGGCCCCGCATCTCCTCGCGCAGGTTGGCGTCGAGGGCGCTCAAGGGCTCGTCCAAGAGCAAAAGGCGCGGCTCGGTGATGAGCGCGCGCGCCAGCGCCACGCGCTGCTGCTGCCCGCCGGAGAGCTCGTTGGGACGGCGATCCGCGAAGCCCTCCATCCGGACCTGCCGGAGCGCCGTCCCGACCCGGCGTCCGATCCGATCCTTGGAGACGTTCCGCATCCTGAGCCCGAAGCCGACGTTCGCCTCCACGCTCATGTGCGGGAAGAGGAGGGGTTTTTGGAGGACCATCGCCATTCCCCGGCTCTCCGGCGGCACGCCCAGTACCGAACGACCGTCCACCAACACATCCCCGGACGTGGGCCGCAGGAGGCCGGCGATCACCTTGAGCGCCGTCGTTTTCCCACAGCCCGAAGGCCCGAGGAAGGCCACGAGCTCTCCCGGCTCCACCGAGAGCGAAAGGCCCGACAAGGCCGGCTCCCCGGTCCTCGGGTAGCGATGCGAGAGGTCTTCGAGTTGCAGGCGGGCGCTTCTGTCAACGGCCTGGTTCATCCTCTTCAATGGTATCTCTTTCCTCGCTCAGAGGCACCGGCTTGCCTTGTTTTCGCCGTCGGACGATGGCGGCCACCACCGCCCCGGCGATCACGACGCCGAACACGACCAACAGCACCCGGACGTACTGCGGCGCCCGTCCTCCCAGGTAGGAGTAGACGAAGGTCGCGGGGGCCATGCCGACGACCGTGGCGGCCATGAACCACCAGAACCTTATCCGGGTGAGGCCGGCGGCGAAGGAGATGACGTCGAAAGAAATTACGGGTATCAGGCGGGCGACGAGGACCGCGTACGCGCCCCAGCGTGACAACCAGCGATCCGCTGACTCCAGGCTCGTGTTCCCGACCAGTGCCCCAACGACCCCGCGTCCGAGCGCCCGCGAGATCCCGAAGCTCAAAGCGGCCGCCAGGCTTGCGCTGGCGAGGCTCAACATTCCTCCCCAAAAGGTCCCGAAAGCCAAACCGTTGGCGAAGGTCAGGACGAAAGCCGGCAAGGGAGCCACGAGGGCCTGCAAAACCATCAACGAAGCCGAGACGACCGGCGCCCACAGCCCGAACGAGAGGATGTAGTCCCTGAGACCCGAAACGTCCCCCCGGCCCAAGAGCGTTGCGGCCCGGTCCACCTCCGAGCGGAACGCCGCCGAGAAGAGGTAGGCGAGCCCGAACGCCGCCAAGATGGCCAGGGTCAACGCGAGCCTGATCCGTCCTACGGTACGGGGATCCATCATCGCTCTTTTCGCCAGCACCGTCCGCCTAAAATACCACCCGCGAGGCCCGAACCTGCCCACCGGGCTCCGGCTGCTATGATCGAAAGATGCTGGACGAGGAGTTGCGCCGGGGCGCCAAGCCCTTTTACGGACCCGCCGCCGCCGCCCTTGCCCGCCGGGGCGTCACCGGCAACGCTCTCACCACCGCGAGCCTCGGGATCGGCGCGCTCTGCCTCCTCGCGATAGCCTTCGGCTTCAACGTCCTGGGGCTCGTCCTCTGGCTCCTCAACCGCCTGCTCGACGGCCTCGACGGGGAGGTGGCCCGCCTGCGGGGCGAGACCTCGGAGCTCGGCTCCTTCCTGGACATCGCGGCGGACTTCTTCATGTACGGCGGCTTCCTGGTTGCCCTCGCCGTCCAGCACCCCGACGCCCGTCTCGCACTGGTCGTGCTCTTTTTCGCCTACTACCTCAACGGCAGCGTCTTTCTGGCCCTCTCCGGCGTCCTGGAGAGGTTGAAGGCCGCGGGCCCCACCGAGAGGGGGCTCCACTTCCGGCGCTCCTTGACCGAAGGCTTCGAGACCATCGTCGCGGGGGTGCTGTTTCTCGTCTTTCCCGATCACGTCGCCACCATCGCCTGGGTTTTCGCCGTCATGGTCTTTCTCTCCTCCGGCCAGCGCCTCCTGGACGCTTGGCGGATGCTCAAGTAGCTCGGCGGCGTTCATGAAGGTTTGCCGATGCCGAGGAACTCCCGTTCGTTGCCCGATCCGAGGTAGCGGAGCGCCACGACGAGCGCGGCGATGGCGGGCAGGGCGAAGACTAGCGCGAGGGCGGAGGTTATCACGGGGTCGTTGCCGGAGGCAGCGGAGAAGAGCAGCATCGGGAGGGTGACGACGTTGCCGCCGCCGATGAGCAAGGTCAGGACGTACTGGCTCCAGGAGATCAAGAACCCGAACAGCGCCGCCACCGCCACCCCCGGCACGACCTGCGGCAAGGTGATGTACACGAACGCTTTCCACGCGCTCGCCCCCAGGGTTCGGGCCGCCTCCTCCAGCTCCCCGGTAAGCTCGGCGAAGACGCTGGTTAGTATGATCGCCGTGTACGGGACCGTCGGGATCAGATGCACCAGAAAGACCCCGAAGGCGGTGTCCGCGAGCCCCAGCCGGATAAACGTCAGATGTACGCCCATCGTCGAGGCCAGCGGCGGGACCAGTATCGGCAGCAATATAAAGAAGATGACCAACCCCTTGAGCCGGAACTCGTAGCCGCCCAGGGCCATCCCCGCCGGGAGCCCGACCGCGACCGAGGCCATGGCCGTCGCCCCGGCGATGACGAGGCTTGTAAGCGTCGCCCCGAGGATGCGTCCCCCCGGCTCGACGAGGTAGGCAATACCCCGCAGCGACCACTCCGAGGGCAGCAGGTCCGGGAAGCGCCACTCCCCGGCAAAGGCCCACAACAGCAGCGGGACGAACGGCAGCGCCACCAAGGCGGCGACCACGGCGAGCCCGGTGCCGGCGCGCCCCTTACCCACGACGGCCCAGATTACGGGCGAAGCGCAGGTACGCGGCGGCGAAGGCGGCGGTGATGAGGGCGATGAGGATGTTGATCGCCATCGCCGCGGGGCGGTCGGAGAGCAGGATGCTCCGGTACTCCTCGTAGGCCACGACCGGCAGCATGGTCGGATAGTCCTGACCGAGCAAGTACGGAACCTCGAAGGCCCCGAAGGTGAAGGCAAAGACGATGAGGCTGGCGGCGACGATGCCGGGCGCTACGACCGGAAAGACCACGTACCAGAACCGCTGCCACGCGTTCGCCCCCAGGGTCCTCGCCACGTCTTCGAGATCTGCGGCGACGCCCCGCAGGGTCGCCAGCACCACGAGCGCGACGAACGGGACCTCCTTCCACACGTAGGTAAGGATGACGCCCACGGAGTATCTATCGTAGAGGAAGGCCGGGAACTCGGCGGGTGAGCCGATCAGGCCCAGCGCCGCCGCCAGGCGCGCCCCCAGACCGGTCTGGGAGATCACGAGCGCGATCCCCACCGCTGCCACCAGATGCGGGATGGTCAGCGGGATCTGGAAAACAACCGAGCTGACCCTGCCGGGGCCGTGCCTCAAGGCGAGCGCCGCGAGCACGGCGAGCACGGTCGTCAGGGCGGTCGAGACGCCGGCCACGTAGACCGTGAGCAGCAGCGCGTCCAGAAAGTCCTCGCGCCCGAGCACCTCGCGGTAGGCGTCCAAGCTCACCTCGGTCATCCCGACGGCGGGCATGTAGCCCAGAGATTGCACCAGCGCGGCGTAGAGTCCGCCGGTGAAGAGCACCCCCAACACCAGCACCGCCGGGGCGAGGAGCAACGAGATCCTGACCCACCCGCCCAAGAGCTACTTCCTCTGCACCCTCTGGACCCAACCGTCCTGTACCGCCAGCAACCACTCCGTGCGAGCTTCGGGGACCCGGTTCTCTCGCAGCTCGTCCAGCGACAGCGCGGCGGGGCCAGGGGCCGCGGTGAACTCCTCGCGCAGCTCCTCGGGCAGTCTTTGAGGGTCGAGCGTCGAGAGCCCGCCAACGACGTTCCGCCGCTGCAGTTCGAGCTGGGCCTCGGGGCTTTCGAGGAAGTTCGCCGCCACCCGCGCCCCGCTCTTGTTCGGGGCGTTGAACGGGATGGCGACGTAGCTGGTATTGCTCAGGGTCCCCCCTTCGAAGAGGTAGGCGCGGCTCGTCTCGGGGAAGACGCCCTTCTCGACCTGCTGCTGCGCATAGTAGGGGTTGTAGCTCATGGTGAAATCTACCTGGCCGTTCTGGTAGAGCTCGTCGAGAGCCGCGGAGGTCTCGGGGTAGGTCTCCCCCTCGCGCCACAGGTTGGGCTCGAGGTCGTTCATGAACCCGTAGAACTCCGGCGCCTGCTCCTCGAAGGCGGCCTCGTCGAACTCTTCCTGGTACGGCTCGACCTGGCCGGTGATCTGGTAGAAAGCCTGCTCGACGAAGGCGTTGCCGAAGAAGTCCGGCGGGGCGGGGTAGGTGAAGCGTCCGGGGTTCTTCTCGGCCCAGGAGGCGAGATCCTCTATGCTCCGCGGCGGGTCCTCGACCCTGGCGGAGTCGTAGATCATGACGAACTGCGCCTGGCTCCAGGGGGCCTCGTACCCATCCACCGGGTAGCCGAAGTCCCGGTTTATCTGCGGACTCTCCCAATCTATGTACCGGGCGTTGGGCAGGTCTTCGGCCCACGGCCCGAACCAGAGCTCGGCCTGGGAACCGGTGTAGAAGTTCTCGCCGTTGATCCAGACGAGGTCAACCGTGCCCTCATCATCGCCGGCCCCTTTCTCGTTGAGGAGCTTGTTGACGACCTCGGCGGCGTCGCTCACGGGGGTGCGCCTCAGGGTGACACCGTGCTCCTCCTCCAGCTGGGGCGCGACCCAATCGTCCACGTAGGCGTTGGTCGCGTCGTCCCCGCCGTACATGAAAAAGTTGACCGTGGTCCCACGCGCCGCCTCCTCCGCCTGCGAGAAGGGTCCGGCTTCTTCTGCGGGAGCGCCGCCGCCCGTTCCGCCGCAGGATGCGAGCGCGAGGAGCAGGACAGAGGCCAGGGCGACGAACGAAAGGGGATGGGATCTCAAATCTGTCGGGTCCTCTCTGGCTCTGCTCGTATCGGCACGATGGTAGGTGCGCTCCGCGGCGGTTGGCGGATCAAAACGAGTCTACCGTCTGCTCAAAAGGCGTCGGACCCGGAAAAAGGCCGAGAGCGCCTTGCGGTTGCGGCGGGTGAAGAACTTCTCGCGATAGTAGTCGTCCGCTACCCGCTTGTTCACCTCCGAGAGCGTCGGGTAGACGTGAACCGTCTGAGAGAGCTCGCCGATGGTGATGTTCTTCCGCATTGCGAGGACCAGTTCCCCGATCAGGTTCCCCGCGTCCGGCCCGATGATATGCCCGCCCAGGATCCTGCCTCCCTTGCCGGTGACGATCTTGGCGAACCCCTTGGCCTCCCCGTCGCAGATGGCCCGGTCGAGGTCGGAGAAGTGCTGCCTGAACACCTCCACGTGACCATGCCTCTCGCGAGCCTCCTTTTCCGTGAGGCCGACGCGGGCCACCTCGGGGTCGGTGAAGGTGGTCCAGGGGACGAAGCGGTAGTCCGCCTTGCGCTTCACGGGGAAGAGGGCATTCTGCAAGGCGATCCGCGCCTGGTACTCGGCGGCGTGGGTGAAGCGGAGGACGCCGGTCACGTCCCCCGCGGCGTAGACGTTCTCGGCGGTGGTGCGGAGGCGCTCGTCCACCTCGAGGCCCTGCTCGCCGACCTCCACGCCCGCGTTTTCGAGGCCCAGGCTCTCGACGGTCGGGGCGCGGCCCGCGGCGACCAGGATCTCCTCCCCCCGCAGCTCGACGCTCGCGCCTCCCTTGCTACGGGCGACGACGACCTTCTCCCCGTTCTCCCGGCGAGCTTCCTCCGCCCGGTAGCCGCGGTGCAGTCTCACGCCGTCGGCGGTGAGGAAGCCGCCGAGAGCCTCGACGACCTCCGGCTCCTCGGCGGGCAGCGGGCCGCCTTTCGAGCAGATGAGCTCCACCCGGCACCCCAGACGGGCGAGCATCTGGGCGTACTCGCTGCCGATGGGGCCGGCGCCTACGATCACCACCGAGCGCGGCATCCGTTCGAGCTCGAGCACGCTCACGTTGTCCACGTAACCTGTCTCTTCGAGGCCGTCTACCGGCGGCATGCTAGCGTGCGAGCCGGTGGCGAGTATGATGCTCCTCGCCCGGAATCTCCTGCCGTTCACAGAGACCTCGCGCGGTCCCACGAAGCGGGCCTCCTCGCCGAGGAAGACCTCGACGCCCAAGGAGCGGAACCTTTCGGGGCTGTCGGCCTCGCCCGCTCTCTCCACCACGGTGCGCATGCGGGACATCATGGCCCCGAAGTCGACCTCCACCGGGACGGGCTTTATGCCGAACTCGGAGGCGCGGCGCATGAGGCTCGCCACTTTAGCGCTCCGGATAAGGGCCTTGGTCGGCACGCAGCCGTAGTTCAGGCACTCGCCGCCGAGCCTGTCCTGCTCGACGAGGGCGACTCTGGCGCCCAGGGACGCTCCGCCCGCGGCAGAGACCAGCCCCGCCGTGCCCCCACCGATGACCACCAAATCGTACCTCTTCACCTTCTGTCCCAGCCTTTTCTCGTCTAGATGTCTGTTGCGTGGTTTGATGGCGTGGGCAAGGAGCCGCCCAGCCCACTCCCGACCAAAAGATCACCGGATGGCTCAAGCCCACCATACCCGAGAACTCGCTGGAACGGAAGAGGCGACAATCGTCCTTTTCTGCCTCATCAACGACGCCTACTACCGGGCTCAACCCCAACGGGCAGCGCTACGTTTCCATCAAGCGCCTCTCGGACTTGGAGGTCCGGACCCTGGCGCTCCTTCGGCAGCTACGCGACGCCGAGAGGCTCCTCGCGCACCTGTTCCCCGTCGTCTCAGGCAGTCTCCATCCTTCCTCGCCGCGACCGGCGCGTGAGGAAGGATGCAGGTTTTCTCGACGGTGTCGGCGGCGTCGAGAAAACCTGGCCCACAGCGGCAGGAAGCTCGAGGGGGAGCTGATCGAGACCAACGGGCCGCTGGCGGAGGTGTGCTTGGCGACCCTCAAGCGCGTCTTCGGGCCGGGCGCTCTGCCCGTCTTGCTTCGAGGCCGCCTCCTCCCGCTGAAAAGAGAGCGACTACCGCGAGTGGCTCAAAGCAGAAGGCTACCGGGAGCCCGAGATACCGCGCCTCGGTAACAATCCCAACTTCCTCCTGCTCGCCCCCCGCTGATACCCGGCGGACAGACTCTCGCCAAAACCATCTGAGCTTCCAGTAGAATGGAAGCTAGGGAGAGCCAAAAAAGAAGCTGTTCGAAGGAACAGGAACGTGTTTAGAGGAACAGAAGGGGGGCGGCGATGGTCCGTGGAGCGTTGGAGCGATCTTGGCGTCCCGTACTGGTATTCGTGCTAGGTCTCTTGATTGTGGTGGTGTCGAGTCCGACCGCGGGCGGCGCCCAGCAATCCCAGCAGGTTGAGAGGCTCACCATCGCAACCGAGGCCGACAAGGGCAACCTGACCCCTTACAGCTTCAGGCCCCCGCCGGGTATCCACAGCGAGCTCGTGGGCCTCGTCTACGATACGCTCTTCTTGCATCCCTACACTGAGGAGCCGATTTCGTGGCTTGCGACGGAGGCCTCGGCGAACGCGGATGCTACGGTCTGGACCGTGACGCTGCGCGACGGCGTCACCTGGCACGACGGCGAGGAGTTCACCGCCGAGGATGTCGCCTTCACATACGACTACTACAGAGATGGGCCTCCCAACCGCTACACGCACCACGCGAGCGAGGTGCCAGTCGTCGAATCCGCCGAGGCGCTGGACGCGACCACGGTGGAGTTCACCTGCGAGCAGCCCTGCCCAACGCTGGACCTCGTGACCCTGGCGGACCTACCGATCCTGCCCCAGCACATCTGGGAAGACGTCGAGGACCCCCAGACGTACACCGATCTCCCGGTGGGCACGGGACCGTACAGGCTGGCGGAGTACGTGGAGGACCAGTCCTACCTGTTCGAGGCAAACGAGGACTACTTCCTCGGGCCGCCGGCCGTCGGGGAGATCGAGATGCCGATAGTCCCGGACCCATCGAGCATGTTTCTAGCCCTGCAGAACGGCCAGGTAGATACCGCGACGCGCCCCGTCCCTCCCGAGCTTCAGGAGAGCCTCGGAGAGGCGCGGGACGTCGAGCTGGTGGAGGGGAAGCGGTTCGCGTCGATCTTTTACAGGTTCAACGCCGAAAGCCCGCCGCTCGACCAGCAGGAGTTCCGGCGGGCCCTGGACATGGCCGTGGACCGGCAGGCGCTGGTGGATACGGTCCTGTTGGGCAACGGTAGGGCGGGGAGCCCCTCGTTCATGCACCCGGACTCCAGGTGGTTCGAGCCCCAGGATGCGGCCTTCGATCCGGAGCAGGCCGGAGCCATCCTGGACGAGGCCGGCATCACCGACTCCGACGGAGACGGAAGCCGGGAGTACGAGGGGGAGCCGGTTAGCCTCTCGATCATCGTCTCCGCCAACGATCCTCTGCAGATCCGTACCGCCGAGCTGGTCGCCCAGCAGCTCGGCGAGGTGGGCATCGAGCTGGTGCCCGAGTCCCTGGACCCGGGCACCCTGAGCCAGCGGCAGAACGCGCTCGACTTCGAGCTCTCCAGCTTCCAGGGCGTACCGCACCTGATCGGGGACCCCACCCAGATGATCGAGTCCCTGGAGTCCCTGTTGGTCTACTCCAACCCCGAGTACGAGGGACTAAGGGAAGAGTGGTTCCAGTCCACCAGCGTCGAGCAGCAGGGCGAGACGATGCGCGGGATACAGAGGCTCTTCGTCGAGGACCCGCCGGCGTTGACGCTCTACTACCCCGATACCACCTATGCCTACAACTCGAGCGCCTACGACGGCTGGATCCCGGTCGAAGGCCACGGCATCCACCACAAGTGGTCCTTTATTCCGGAAGCCCCGGAGCTGTTGGGGATAGAAACAGTCGCGCAGCGAACCGCTCCACCGGAGGAGGAGACCGGCGGCAGGACCATCCTGTACGCCCTCGTGGTCGCCGGGGCGGTGGTTCTACTCGTGCTCGCCATCTTCCTCCTCCGGCGGCGCTCCGCGCGCGGGAGCGACGAGGACCAGATATAGTTGCCACGCCCCTCCGGAGCCGCGTGGAGGCGGGGCGGCGGGCGAGTGGCGCAGTACGCCCTCGTCCTCCTAGTCGCGGTCTCGCTCAACTTCGCCATACCCCGCCTGGCGCCCGGGACCCCGATAGATTACCTGGTCCCGAGCGAGCAGGTCGCCACCATCACCCCCGAGCAACGAGAGCGGGTGCTGGCGCAGTTTGGGCTCGAGAAGCCTCTCCTTGAGCAGTACCGGCTCTACCTGACCGGCATCTTGCGGGGTGACCTGGGCATCTCGGCGCAGCAAGGCCGCCCGGTTGTGGACATGCTGCTGGAGAGGCTGCCCTGGACCCTGGTTTTGGTGGGAGGGGCGATCACGCTGGCCACGGTCATCGGGGGTGGCGCCGGGTTCCTCTCCGCCGCCAGGCGAGGGGGCCGGACGGAGGCATGGGGGCTCGCCCTCTTCATGTTCCTCGACTCGATGCCGCCGTTCTGGATCGGGCTGCTGCTCCTCGTGTTCTTCTCCGGATACCTGGATCTCCTACCGGTCTTCGGGGCTCTCCCGACGTCCGGCGCGGCGGGCGGTTTCGGCCTCACCCTCGAGTTCGCCCAGCGTCTCGTGCTCCCCCTGGCCACGCTGACGATGGTGAGGGCCGGGTGGCTCTTCCTGGTGGCGAGATCCTCGCTCGCGGGTGAACTCTCCGAAGACTACATACTGATGGCCGAGGCGAAGGGCCTCTCCCGGCGTCAGGTGGTGCTCGGGCACGGGATACGCAACGCCCTCCTCCCCCTCGTGACGGCCGTGGCGGTGGAGGTGGGGACAGTGGTGGGAGGAGCGACGGTAGTGGAGACCGTCTTCTCCTACCCCGGGCTGGGGCGCCTGATCTACGAGAGCGTCCTGAGCCGCGACTACGCCGTGCTCCAGGGAGCGTTCCTGCTGCTGGCGGTGGGGGTCATCCTCGCAAACCTCCTCGCCGACCTCCTCTACCCGATCATAGATCCCCGGGTGCGAGCGGAGACCGCCCGGTGAGCGGGACCCGGATGGGGCGCGTAGGAGCAGCGATCCTGCTACTCTTCGTGGTCGCCGCCATCTTCGCTCCAATACTCGCCCCCCACGACCCCGCGCTGCGTACCGCCCAACCCTTCGCGGCCCCCTCGTTCGCCCACCCCCTGGGCGCCAACGACGTGGGCCAGGACATCCTGAGCGAGCTGATCTTCGCCAGCAGGCTCTCGCTGACGGTTGGCTTCGTCACCACGTGTCTCGCCACGATCCTGGGGGCGGCGGTCGGGATCGTCGGCGGGTACCTCAGGGGTGCGGTAGACGCCGTGCTGATGCGGGGGGTGGACGTGATCCTCTCCCTGCCCTTCCTTCCGCTGATGATCGTGCTGGCGGCGTTCCTCGGTCAGAACACCACCAACCTGATCCTGGTGATAGGGCTCCTGATCTGGGCCCGCCCGGCCCGGCTGATACGCTCCCAGGTGCTCTCGGTACGCGAGAGCGGGCACGTCCAAGCGGCCCGAGCGATGGGCGCCACCCACGGTTACATCATGTTCCGCCACGTACTGCCGAGGGTCACGCCGTTGGTCGCGGCGCAGTTCGTCCGCACGGCGAACGTCTCCATAATGTTGGAGGCCTCTCTAGCCTTTCTCGGCCTCAGCGACCCATTTCAGAAGAGCTGGGGCGCCATCCTGTTCTACGCGAACGCCCGCTCGGCGTTCCTCGCCGACGCGTGGCTCTGGTGGGTGCTGCCGCCGGGACTGTGCATTGCGGCGGTGGTAGTCAGCTTCGCTTTCCTGGGCTACGCACTGGAGGAGCGAGTAGACCCACGACTGCGCTCCTCCACGCCAGCGAGCGAACCCTCGGGCGATCCCGGAACGCCGATGCCCGTCAGAGAGGACACGCTCCGATGAGCACGCTCCTAGAGGTTCGCGGCTTGAATACCGTGTATCGCACGACCG
>Ga0183260_10002455_pt1 | contig 15326 bp, 13 predicted proteins | sample AntDrymUQ4972206_2_FD_129768 | JGI IMG/M metagenome (GOLD analysis project Ga0183260, IMG submission 129768) | Polar desert sand microbial communities from Dry Valleys, Antarctica - metaG UQ497 (22.06) (version 2) (version 2) | ecosystem: Environmental > Terrestrial > Soil > Desert | place... | reverse complement strand
GGCCACCACCGGTGGCGCCAGCGCCCCACCCGCGGCGGGGGATGCATCCTGCGCCAGGGCGGAGTTGGCCCGCAGCACATGCCCGACCGCCGTCAGCGACAGCCCGAGCGCCATCGCCCGCCGGATAAAGGTGCGGCGATCGATCGCGCCGCCGAGAAACGCTCGATAGAGCTCTGTTGCCCGAGGATCAGTCATGAACCGTCTCCTTTGCTTGACCGCCGCGGCGTCGGTGCCGCCGGTATCAGGCGATCGCAACTACGATCGCGACCCCATCCGCTTGGGGTTGGAGCATGACTCCCACATGGAGAATTTCGGAGGGCGAACGCGATGCCCTCCACCGTTAGGGGACCATCGGCGACGCAGTCGCGCATCAAGGTGGTTCCGCGCGACCGAACGATCCTATCTTATCGAATTCAACGGAAGTTAGACGGCGGTAGCAACACCCCCGTGAATGATCTGCCGCAGTTGGCGCGCGATCTCTTCCGGATCATCAGCTTGCCAGACATTGCGCCCGTAGACAACACCCTTCGCGCCCGCATCAATCGCACCCCTCGTCGCGTCCAGCACGGGACCGGGCGTCTCCGACTTGGCGCCGCCCAAGACTAAGACCGGTACCGGACACCCGTCGATCACCCGCGCCATTGACTCGCGATCGCCGGTCCACTCCGTCTTGATCGCATCGGCGCCGAGCTCGGCCGCCATCCGGCAGCCGAAGGCAAGCAGATCGGCGTCCTTCGCGTTCTCGATCCGGGAACCCCAGAGGACGGTTTCGACGATCAGCGGCAATCCCACATGATGCGCCTCTTCGGCGGCGACCGCGAGTGCCCGCGCGTTGTCGGCGAACATCGCCCCATCATGCACGCCCAGGATGAGGAACATCATGAAGGCTTCGGCGCCGAGCTCGACCGCATGCTTCGGTGAGCAGAGGACGCGATACTGCTCACCCTGCTCCAGCGCCGCTAGGCGCGGATCGTTGATAATCCAGTCGGCGCGGAGGATGAGCGATGGCGCTCCCCGGTAGGCGGCCATCGCGCCGCATTGGCTCAGAAGCCCTGGACCCACCAAGATTGCATCCGGCTCGATGGCGATGATCCGCTCGACGGTCTTGTGCGCGTCTTCAGCGCCTTTCGGGACACCGATGGTCACACCGTGATCGATTGCCACGATAAACGAACGGCCACTCTCCCGATTGAAAAGACGACCGAGTCTGAGACTGGCGCCACTCACAAAACCTAACCTCCGTTGCCTCTCGTTCGCGTCCGCGTGCCTCCGTTTGGGAACTTCTGTTTCACCGTTCGGATCATAGTGTTGCATAAATGCGCCGTCAATCGACATTCCGTGTTCATTCATGTTTCACCCGCCCACGGTTCGGGGCAGGAGTCTTGCGGCGTGGTGACAATGACGCGGATCTGGAGAGCGGCAATGAGCGAATCTCGGCAATCGACATCCAGCGGGAAATCCGCACCGGCCGCGCCCGCCGTCGATTTGGGGCTTCAGATCGATCGCCGGGACGCGGCGCCGCTCTACCGCCAGATCGCGGCGGGGGTCCGGCATCGCATCGTCGATGGCACGCTGCCGCTTGGGAATCGCCTGCCACCCGAGCGACGCTTGGCGGCCGCGCTTGGCGTCGATCGCACGACCGTGGTCGCCGCCTATCGGGAGTTGGCGGCGGAAGGGTTGGTGCGGGCGCATGTCGGACGCGGCACCACGGTCAGCGCCCCCCGTACCAGTGACCCGGCGCGCCCGGTGCCCGTGCAGCCGCTCGCGTGGGAGCATTCTTTTACACGGGGAACCGACGAAGATCCGATTCTCGACGAGTTGGCGGCGCTGTCGGCCCGTCCAGAGGTCATCTCCTTCGCCTCTGGAATTCCGGCCCCCGAGTACTACCCCACCGCCGAGATCCGGCAGTTGCTCGATGAGGCGCTCGGAGCCGAGGGCAAAGGGTTGCTCCAATACTGCCCGGTGGAGGGGTTTGCCCCGCTGCGAGAAGCGATCGCGGCGCGGATGACCGCGCGCGGCGGCACGGTGACGCCGGAGCAGGTGCTGGTCTGCTCGGGTTCCCAGCAGGGGCTCTACTTGCTCGCGCGCGCCTTGCTGGAGCCGGGCGAGTTGGTCGGCGTCGAAGCTCCCACCTACTACGGGGCGCTCCAGGTCTTCCGCGCCGTCGGCGCCCGGATCGTGACGATCCCCGCCGATCGCGATGGCCCCGACCCCGAACGTCTCGATCATCTGCTGGCACGCCGCGCGATCAAACTGCTCTACCTATTGCCAACGTTTCAGAACCCGACCGGTGCCACCCTTTCCTTGGAGCGGCGACAACGGATCTTGGCGGTGACGCGGCGCCACCAGGTTCCGGTTGTCGAGGACGACCCCTACGGTGAGTTGCGGTATGAGGGGACGTCGTTACCGACATTGGCTGAGCTCGACCCCGGAACGGGCAGCGTCGTCTATCTCTCAACCTTTTCCAAAGCCCTCTTTCCGGGGTTTCGCCTAGGATGGATCATGGCGCCGCCGGTCGTCATCGCGCGGCTTGCCTGGATGAAAGCGTTGGTCGACCTCGACTCGAACCCCCTCGCGCAATGGGCGGTCGCCTCCTATTTGGAACGGGGCTGGCTCGACCGCCATCTGAACCGGGTGCGGCAAATCTACCCGGAGCGGCGAAACGTCCTCGTGGCGGCGCTGGCGCGGGAAGCGGGGCGCTCCCTCGCCTGGGAGGTGCCGGAAGGGGGGTTCTATCTCTGGGCGCGCCTGGCGGGCGGCGTGCGGGCACGGGAAGTGCTCGCTGAAGCGTTGGGGCGAGGGGTCGCCTTCGTCCCCGGCGACATTTACCACGCCGATGGGGGCGGCCGCGATGCGCTGCGGTTGGCATTTTCCGGGTTGCCGCCGGAGCAGCTGACGGAGGGTGCGAATCGCCTGGCGGAGGCAATCCGGACCGTGGTCGAGCGACGCGCGAGGACGCGATCGCGTCCGACCCCGATCTCGACCCGGATCGTCTAAGCGAGGCTGATTAGCACTCTCGATACGAGAGTGCTAAAATAGTGCCAGAAGTGCGATTGCCCGCCGTGGGTTGGCCACCGAGGGCAATCCGAAGGAGGTCATCACGATGAGTAGCTCGCGATGGGATCCGTTCGGCGATCTGGTCAGCTTGCGGGAAGCGATGAACAATCTGCTGGAAGAGAGTTTCGTTCGACCACGACCAGGGGCGGCTGCCGGATCGCCCGCCGGGCTGGCGATTGATGTCCGGGAGACACCGGACGCCTTCGAGGTGACCGCCTCGGTGCCGGGGGTGGAGGCGGCTGACGTCGACATCAGCGTGCTCGGCGATCGGCTGCGGATTCGTGGTGAGCGGCGGGAAGAGCGCGACGACAAAGAACCGAATGGCCGCTGGTTGATCCGCGAGCGACGTTTTGGCGCCTTCGAGCGCTTGGTCGCGCTGCCAACCGCGGTCGAGGCCGACGATGCGTCGGCCAGCTTCAAGGAAGGCGTGCTGACGATCACCCTGCCGAAGGCGGAAGCGGCGAAGCCTCGGAGCATCCCGGTGCGCGGTACCGCTGGCCAAAGCACGCGCCAACCAGAAGTCAGTGGCGAGCAGCCCCGCTCAATCACCCCGTCGACCACGACGTCGCAATCCAGCGAGTAGAGAGCGCTCCAGTCACGAGCTCAGCCCGTACGTGGACGAGACAGCAACGTCACGACGAGATTCGTCGCGACGTTGCTCTTCTGGGGCGTCGTCGCTGGCTGGCTGTCAGCCGTCGCTCTGGTCGACGGTCTCGATCGGCCCCGCTGCCGGGGAAGCCGGCAGGAGATCGTCTGCATGGAGCATGGCCGCTGGCTGCCGTGTCACGGAATGAACCTCGCGGGCGCCGGCGCCGAACAGCATCTCGGTCACCAGCTTGACGCGCCCTGGTGCGGTGACAACCAGCAAGACCATTTCCGGCTCTGTGCCAAGATCAGCTGGCAGCGGTAGATTGGCGCGGCGCAACTGCCCCGCGAGGTCGCCCCGGCTTCCATCGAAGACGCGCGCGTGTGGGCCAAACCCGGCGCGATGCATCGCCGCCAGGGCACCGCTCAAACGATCGCGGTGAACGTGGCCAATGACGGTATCGCGGATGGCGGTATGGACGGGGGACTCCACGTCGTTCCTCTTTCGGTTGGTATCAAACGGTGCGGCGTTGAGGTGCGCGAACTTCAACGGCCTTGCTAGGTCAGCGGCAGCTCACCGATGTTCCCGGCGTCGTCCGGGGCCGCGGTTGGTGCGGCCCGCGAGGTCTCCGAGGGCCGCTCGATCTCGATGTATTCGCGGCGCACGGAATCCTGAATCGGCACCTCTTCGCTCACCTGTCGCCGGGTGACGTGGATCTCTTCGACCAGCATCAGGCGTTTCTCGGTGACGATCACCTCTTCTAATACCGGGATAATCAGCGTGTCGCCTTCGTGGCGGGCGGCTGGGATGTGACCACCTTCGACCGGACGGTTGACGGCAATCCGCTCAACCGCGACCTCATCATGCTTGACGTCGACGATCGTCTCCACCGGAACGGTTTCAACCCGCTTGTGAAACCGGACCTGACCGAACTCGACCTCATGCGTGGTCGGCACCAGGTGTTCCTCGTGGACGGGGACGACGATGGTGTCACCAACATCGCGGGTGTCAGCGACCGTCGTCCCAGCGTGCAGCAAGGTATCGCGTGAGGCAAGAAGATAGAGCCGGTCGGTCGATTGCTCGCGATCGACCAACGATGATGGAACCTCGATCAATTCGCCGTCGACGGTCTGGATCATCACACTGCGCACATCGGTCGTCGTGGGATCGCGATGAACCCCGGCAACCGTGCCAATCTCGCCGTCATATCCCATCACTGGCGTCCCTGGCGCGAACCATTCAGTGTTCGTCATGGTTTCCTCCGCTTTCGCCTGACCACTCGGGCCGATCTCCCGTTCGGGCGGGAGGTCATCTCGCCTGCAATGATGCACGCTTCATGCCAGCCAGAGGATAGGGCGTCCCCGGCTCTGTGCCACGGATCGCCGATTAGGACGGTTCGTGAGTGCGGCGGATTGTGGCGCGAACGAGCCGCGCCATGCGGGCGCGGCCTGACGATCGGGTTTGGGCAGTGCGGAATGAGACGATGGCGGGCGCGGGTGGGGCGATCGGTGCGGCGTCGGTGGTGACACTGACTGGAACGCTCCGCACGACTGGCTGATCGTCGTCTTGGTTGGTGATGTAGTAGCGAACGGGCTTGGGGACATGCTGCACTGGTTCACCGCCTTTCGTCGAGTCGTGCGACAGACTCGAACCGTACGCCCCGGTCGTGGCCGGGGAAGGCAGTGCCCGTCGTGCTAGGAGGGGCGGAACCTCGGGACCGACCAGTCCCTGAGCAGATCGATCGATGTGGACCAACGAGGACTACCGGCGTCCAAAAGGTCTCCCTTCACGGGACAGAAAGCGGTTCGTGGACGGCCAGAGGAGGCGCGATCACTCGCCAAACCGCCAATCATGCGCGTGCGATGGAATCGCAGCGGCGCCCTCAAGCGTACTCCAGCCCAAGAGGCGCGTCAACGACGAGACGCGCCTGACCGCGACGCCTTGGCTGCCGCGCGACAATGTTGGGCGATCTCCGCCACGGGCGGCCAGCGCTGCCCTTCAAGCCTGAGTCGGGTCACGCCACGACGATCGCCGCACGATCGAGATTTGCCACGCTCGTGCGGAATGCATGTCGTTAGCCGCGGTTTACACTTCCGCTGGCGCCGCCTATACTGACGGAGTCATTGCGGAGCTGGGGGCGGTCGCCTCTGGCTCTTTCTCCGTATCATTCGCGCCCCCGGCAGAGACCGAGGAGTTTTCCGCGGCAGAAGCGCCGTCGCGATGGCGTAGTCTCTCATCGTCGCTTCTCCTCGGCGTGTCAGCTTGAGGCGGAGGCGATTGTTGCCACATGGCAGCACGAAGAAAGGACAGGAGGATGGCCGGGCATCGTACCGTGCAACTCACCGCGGCGGGGAAGAAACGTCTGGAAGAGGAGCTGGCGACGCTCCAGAATCGACGCCAGCCGGAGCTCGCCACGCGGATTCAGGAAGCGACCGAGCACGGTGATGTTTCCGACAATAGTGAGTACGAAGACCTGAAAGAGGAATGGGTCATGGTCGACGCCCGGATTCGCGACCTCGAGCAGACGCTTGAGCGGGCGGAGATCATTCACCGTGATGCTAACGACGACGCGGTTGGCCTCGGATCGAAGGTGACCCTGCGCAGCGACGACGGCGAAGAAGAGTCGTGGATCGTGGTCAGCCCTGAGGAAGCGAATACACTCGACGGCACGATCTCGACGGAGTCTCCGGTCGGGCGGGCGGTGCTTGGGCGGCGCGCCGGCGACTCGGCCACGGTCACGACCCCCGTTGGGACGATGGTCTACACCTTGGTCTCGACCACATAAGGTCGTCGCTCGGGCGAGCGGAGCGTCGCCGCTGACGGCTGGCTGGCGATGCGCATCAGCACGAACCCCTCACCTGCAGAGAAGCCTGGCACGAGTTTGTGAGTCATCATGGATTTGTCTGGACTGCAAGAGATTCGGCGTCAGAAGGCCGACCACCTGCGTGACAATGGGACCGACCCCTACCCGACCCGTGCCGCGCGGACCCACACCGCCGAGCAAGCCGTGGCGCGCTTCAACGAGATTGAGGCGAATCTCGCGGAGAGCGGCCACGACACGGAGACGATCACGATTGTTGGCCGGATCGTCAGTCGCCGCCATCAGGGAAAGACGATCTTTGCCCACCTGCGCGACGGCACCGGTGAGATCCAGCTCTATCTGCGGCGGGATGATCTGGGCGACGAACGCTTCGAGTCGTTCCTCAAGCACTACGACCTCGGTGATTTTGCTCAGGTGAGCGGGCAGCTCTTTCGCACCCGGATGGGCGAGGTCTCGTTGCATGTCAGTGACTACACGATGCTGGCGAAAGCGCTGAATGCGCCACCGGAGAAGTGGCATGGGCTGACCGACACCGAGCAGCGTTACCGGCAACGCTACGTCGACCTCCTCTCCAACGCCGAGGTGCGACGGGTCTTTACGCTGCGGACGCGGGCGATCACCGCATTTCGCAATTTTCTCGATCAGCGCGGCTATCTCGAAGTCGAAACGCCGACCTTGCAGCCGCTCTACGGCGGTGCGGCGGCGCGGCCCTTCACGACCTATCACAACTCGCTCGATCAGACCTATTACCTGCGCATCGCCGATGAGCTCTACCTGAAGCGATTACTCGTCGGCGGCTTTGAGCGGGTCTATGAGATCACCAAAGATTTTCGGAACGAGGGAATCGATCGGTATCACTCACCCGAATTTACGATGTTGGAGTTCTACGAGGCGTACGCCGATTACCGCTCGATGACGGAGATGGTTGAGTCGATGATCGCCGAGGTGACGACCGAGGTCTTGGGCGAGCCTCGCCTGACCTTTCAAGGTCAAGAGATTGACCTCAAGCCACCCTGGCCACGGGTGACCTTACGCGAGGCGATTCTTGAGTGGTCGGGCGTCGACTACGTAGCGTATCCCGACCAGCCGGGCCTGCTCGCGGCGGCGCGGGCGGCCGGTGCCGATATCGCCAGCGACACGGTCTGGCCGCGGATCGTCGACGAGCTGCTGAAGCAATTCGTGCGGCCCTATCTGATTCAACCGATCTTCTTGATCGATTATCCGGTCGCCCTCTCGCCGCTTGCCAAGCGCAAACCCGATGATCCGACCCACGTCGAGCGGTTTCAGCCCTATATCGCGGGGGGTGAGATCGGCAACGCCTTCACCGAGTTGAACGACCCGCTCGATCAATTGACGCGTCTTCAAGAGCAGCAGCGTGACCGCGCGGCCGGTGATGAAGAGGCGATGCCGATCGATGCCGACTATGTGAACGCCCTGATGTACGGCATGCCGCCGACCGGCGGTGTCGGCATCGGCATCGATCGGTTCGTGATGCTCCTGACCGATCAGCCCAATATTCGCGACGTGATGCTCTTTCCGGCGATGCGAAATCTGGTCGAGACACACGTTGGCGCGGAGGAAAGCGGCGAGTTCGTCGCGAGTGAATAGCGCCCTGGTCGAGTGCGGTATGATCGAGGCACGAACGGCAACGCTGGAGGCGGCTCAGGCCGCGACGGAAGGATGGCAAACGCACCATGGTGCGCGGTCTGCTCAATCGGCTCCGGGCGATCACCGGTATCTATGAGTTCGGGTTCAACCAATCATCGGTCCTCGGCGTCTTGCTGCCGATCGCGTTCGTCATTCTGGTCGGCGGCCTCGGCGCCCTGCTGGTGCTGCTCGACTAGGGGCGCGCCCGGCAACAGACGAGGTCGCCAACCGTCGTCCCTCTGGAACTGCCCAGGGCCACCGCTGGCTCAGTCGGCCTCCGGGGCGATGGCGAGGCGTGGCCGTGGCAGCGACGCCGGCGCGGTGGCACTGAGCGGTAGCGCAATCGTGAACGCGCTCCCGCCGCCGGGTGCGCTGGCGATCGCGATCTCGCCCCCATGCGACCGCACAATCGTCCGCGCAATGGCCAAGCCGAGTCCGGTCCCGCCGGTGGAGCGGCCCCGCGCGCCATCAGCGCGATAGAAGCGGTCGAAGACATGCGGCAAATGCTCGGGCGCGATCCCCTCGCCTTGGTCGCTCACGATCAGACGCGCCGTGCCGTCGGTGGCGGCTGTCACCGCAACCGCTACGTTGCCGCCTGGCGGTGTGTGGCGCAACGCGTTCTCGAGCAGGATCAAGAGGAGTTGCAGCAGCCGATCCGCCTCACCGGCGACGGTGATCGGGCTGGGCGCGGTCACGGTGAGGCGTTGGCCGTGGGCGAGGGCGGCGGCGTTCCGCACCGCATCACGCGCGATCGTGTCGAGGCGGACCGGTCGCGGATGAAACGGCACCCCCTCGGGCGCATCGGAGCGGGCCAGGAGGAGCAGATCGTCGAGCAAGCGGCCCATTCGGGCGCTCTCGCGTTGGACATCGGCAATTGCGGCGCTGGCATCGTTTTGGAAGGCGTCGTGGTTCGGTTGGGCGGCAATCTGGCGGGCGAGCACCTCGACATTGCCACGGATTGCGGTCAGCGGCGTTCTCAACTCGTGGGAGGCGTCCGCGATAAAGCGCTGTTGCGCCATGAACGCGGCTTCTAAGCGGTCGAGCATGGCATTGAAGGTCGCCGAGAGCCGGGCCAGCTCATCCCCCGTGTCGGGAACCCGGAGCCGGGTAGTGAGGGACGAGGCGGTGCCGTCACTGGTGGCGATCGAGGCCGCGGCGGCGGTGACGCGATCGACCGGGCGCAAGGCGCGATCGGCCAGCAGCCAGCCGCCAAGCACGGCCAAGATCAGACCACCAATCGACGTGATCAAGAGGATCTTGCGGAGGGCATCTATCGTCTCGTAGAGGGGAGCGAGCCGTTCGCCAACGATCACGGAGCCGACAATCTGCCCATCACCAATCTCGTTGTTCCGATTGAGCGTGATCGGGAGTTGGACGGCACGGACATCGGCGCCGTCGACGACGATCGTTTGCGGGCTGACTTGCCGTTTCTTGAGTGGCGTAATCGCCGACGAGAGGAGCGCCCAGTTCGGCGCCGATTCTGAGTGCGCCACGACATCGTTGTCGTCATCGCAGATCTGGATCAGGAGACCGCGCGAGGCGAACGAGCCGAGGAGTGGCTTCAGCCCATTGATATCCGGCCACTCGCCAGCTGCCACTTGATTCTTGAGATTGCGTTGGGCGGTCGATGAGGTGTCGGCCGCCGTCTTTTCGACCCGGTAGTCAACGTCGCCGCGGAGTTGATCTTCGGTCAGACGCAACACCGAGAGACCAAGAATGGCGAGCACGCCAGCGAGCAGCAGGGTGTACCAGGCGGTCAGGCGGAATCGCAGGGAACCGGGCAGCAACCGTTGCTGAGACCGCATGGCGCGCTCGTTAATCTCTGACGCGGAGGACGTAGCCGACGCCGCGCACGGTCTGGATCAAACGTGGCTCTTCGTCCGCTTCGAGGGCGCGGCGAAGGTTGGCAACGAAGACCTCAAGCACGTTGGAGTCGCCAAAAAAGTCTTCGCCCCAAATGCGGTCCATGAGGAGGCCGCGGGGCAAGACCTGGTTCGGATGATGCAGAAAGAGGGAGAGAAGATCGAACTCCCGGGTCGTCAGTTGAATCGACCGCTCACCCCGCGTCACCGTGCGGCTGCCAGGATCGAGCACCAAATCGGCGAACTGAAGCCGATCGGCTGAGGCTGCCGGCCCGCCTTGGGGACGGCTACGCCGCAGGAGTGCTCGGACACGGGCGAGGAGCTCATCGAAGGCGAAGGGTTTGACGAGGTAATCATCGGCACCGACCTCAAGGCCGGTCACCCGATCGGGAACGGCGTCGCGCGCGGTCAACATCAGAATCGGTACCGCGGGTCGGCCGTCCGCCGCTTCGGCGGCCCGCACGCGACGGGTAATCTCGAACCCATCGACCCCCGGCAACATGATGTCGAGGACAATGATGTCGGGGAGATCGTCGCGGATGGCGGCCAGCGCGGCGCGGCCATCGGCGGCGACATCGACCGCGAACCCCTCAAAGAGCAAACCGCGCCGGACGAAGCCGGCGATGCCTGGCTCATCTTCGACGACGAGAACCCGAGCCATGGCACTTCCAGCGGATGGGGGCATCGATCGCGTTGGTTGGCGGGCCGGGCTCCGCGTCATGACCGTTCGCTCCATCCTTAACACCCCATCATGGTAGCGTAGATTCGATCTTCGCTCGCGTGCGGCGGGCGAGCGACCCAACGGGTCGCTCGCCAACCGGGGAAAAGGGGGAAGGGAAGGAAGCGTTCAGGTGAAGATGATCGTTTCCGTGAGACGAACGGCACCAGCGAGCCTGCCCTAGTCGGTGGCGGCTGGCCGCTGGCCGAGCGTAACCTCGACCGCGCGCTCGCTGCCCGCGCGCTCGATCTGCAAAGTGATCGTGTCGCCAGGGTCATGCTCGTAGAGCAGGCTGCTGAAGGGCTCGCGGCGGGTCAACGAGGTGCCTTCGACCCCAAGAATCACGTCCCCTTCCTGGAGACCAGCCTCCGCCGCCGGGCCATCGGCCGGTTCGACGGTGACGATCTGGTAGCCGTTGTCGACCGGAGCGCCGACGATGCCAAGGAAGGGGCGCGCCACGATGCCGTTGGCGATCAGCTCATCGACGATCTCTCGCGCCGTGTTGCTCTCGATCGCGAAGCCGATGCTCGCGGGCGCCAGCTCCGACAAGCCATTGCCACTCTCGACACCGGCCACGTTGATCCCGATCACCTCGCCTTGCAGGCTGAGCAGCGGCCCGCCGGAGTTTCCGTGCCAAATCTCAGAGTCATGTTGGATCAGGTTGGGCAAGCCGCCAAGCACGCGCTCAACGGCGCCGACCGTCCCCTCGCTGACGGTATTGGTGAACTCACCCAGGGCGCTGCCGATGGCAACGACCCGATCGCCAGGGCGGATCGCGGCGGAGTCGCCGAAGGCGAGCGTGCCGGGCACGGCGACGCCCTCGTCAAGATCAAGCTGGATGACGGCGATATCTTGAACATCGTCGCGGCCAACCACGGTCGCTAGCACCTCGGTGCCGTCAAGGAACTGAACGGAGAGCTCGTCGGCGCCTTGGACAACATGGTTATTGGTCACCACATGTCCCGCGTCGTCGATGATAAAGCCGGAGCCGGTGCCGACCCCGAAACCCTGGCTGCTACTGGTAATGGTGACGACGGCGGGATTGGCCCGCTCGGCGACATCGGCGATCGTGAGGTCCGCGGTGCTGGCGGCAGTCTGCGCGCTCGCATTCAGCAATCCGAAGTTGGTTGTCTCCGCTTTGGCTGTCTTGTCCGGGCAGAGGTCTTGAGCGCTCGCGGTTGTGCTTAGCAATCCAGCGTCACGCGGGTTGGCGGTCGCCTGCTGGCCACTGGGAATGGCGCCGACCCGTGAGCCGCTGAGGAAAAGGCTGAGGAGAATCGTTGCGATCGCGGCGGAAACGCCAAGCCATCGCCGATGCGTCTGTTTCGGTTCGTCGATCACGTCTGCCATGACGAAACTCCGTTTCATCAAGAGGCGGCGGGCGCCGCCGGGGGGAGAGTGACCGGACCGGCAGAGAACTGGCCCGCCCAAGTTTTCCGCCGACCGGTCACGATTCAGTATCCGCCGCTTGCCTGAATATCCTCTGAAGCAAAGCTGAAATAAAGCTGAAGGCGTCAACACCGTCCTGGCACCATGCCCGATGCTTTTGGGCTGAGTCTGGGATCGTCGAGAGGGGAAAAACGGTCACAGTCTTGCACGTGGTCGCCACCCCACGCGGACCAGGCACGAGGCGCGTTCGATCGCGCGGTGCAGCGAGAATGGTTGGGACACGTCGCCGCGAGCCCGTCGTGGGTGAGTCGCCAGCGGCAGCGAGTCCGCTGGAAATTCGACTGGTGTGCCGAAGTGTTGGTCCCGACCAAGATCGTAGCGGCGCTGCTCTCGCCCGCGGCTGGCCGCGCCCGTGGCGCGGAGCGTCACAGCGGTCTCTGCAAACCGCTGTAAGGTGGCGACAGCGCCCGTGCGCTCGCGTGCAGGCTGAGCGGTGAGGCAAGCAGAGTGGCACTCTGCACGCTAGAATACCCGTTAGCAGCTGCCATCGAGGCAGCCAGTCGTTTGTGAGGAGGCAACGTGCCATGCCCCGCGTAGCGGTTCTTGTCTCAGGTCTCGCCCTCGTGCTCGCTGGTTGGGTCGCCCTCGGTTGGGGCACGAGCACACATGCGCAGGATGCTTCGCTGACCGAGCACCCGATCGTCGGTGCCTGGGTGATCGATGTCGACGCGGACGACCCGGAGAACCCGCCCGCCCTGGTCATCTTCCACGACGACGGTACCTATCTCCAAGCGGACCCCGGTGGAAGCGCAGGGGTTGGCACATGGGAGCCCACCGGCTCGACGACGGCGGACCTGACGGCCCTGTTCCACGGTGTGGACGAGAACGACGATTTCGCCGGCACCACGATCGTGCGGGCAACGGTTGAGGTCGACGACACGGGCGACACCTTGACGGCGGAATACACATTGGACTTCGTCGGACCCGACGGGACAAGCTCCGGTGAGCTCGGGCCAGCGACAGCGACGGCTGAGCGGATCGCCGTTGAGCCAATGGGAGAGCCAGTCATGTCGATGGCCGAGGCGATGGCGGGTGCGGAGGCGACGCCAGCACCATAGCCGGTCCGTTCTCTTCCTTCGGTCCTCGGCCGGTCGAGGGCAGAAACGCGCGAACGGGTGGGACACTTGTCCCACCCGGTCTCTCTGACGACGAGGCGCCGCCGCGCGCCGCGGGGCAGCATCCGATCAGGCGTCGATCGCGCGCTGGACGAGCCCCGGCACGGCCGAGGGACGATCGGCGACGCGGACTCCCGCCGCCTCCAACGCCGCGACTTTCTCGGCGGCGGTGCCCGTGCCGCCCGAGATAATCGCGCCGGCATGGCCCATCCGCTTACCCGGCGGTGCGGTGCGGCCGGCGATGAACCCGACGACCGGCTTCGTCACCTGCTCGGCGATACACCGCGCGGCGGCTTCTTCGTCGCTGCCGCCGATCTCCCCGATTAGCACGATCGCTTCCGTCGCCGGGTCGGCCTGAAACAGGGTGAGGGCATCGACGAATGAGGTGCCGATGATCGGATCACCGCCGATCCCCACCGCGGTCGACTGGCCGAGGCCAGCGCGGGTGAGGGCGTCGACGACTTCGTAGGTGAGCGTCCCCGAGCGGGAGACGAGGCCGATTGGACCGGGTGTGTGAATGAAGCCGGGCATGATGCCAACTTTCGCCTCGCCAGGGGTAATCAAGCCGGGGCAGTTTGGACCGAGCAGGCGGGCGCCTTTGTCATTGACATAGGTATAGACCGCGACCATATCGGCGACCGGGATCCCCTCGGTGATACAGACGACGAACGGGATGCCGGCATCGATCGCCTCGTAGATGGCGTCGGGGGCGAACCGGGCTGGTACATAGATGATCGAGGCATTCGCGCCAGTCTCGTTGACCGCGTCGGCAACCGTGTCGAAAACGGGCACTCCGGCGACGGTTTTGCCTTTGCCGCCCGGCGTGACGCCGCTAACCACCGAGGTTCCATATTCGACCATCTGCTCAGTGTGGAACGACCCCTCGCGACCAGTAATGCCTTGGACCAGTAGCCGGGTCTCCTGGTTGACCAAAATACTCACGCTTTGCTCCTTCTGCGCCACAATCTCTTGAGGGGTCGGTTCGAGTCGCCGCCGATGCGCACTTCCCGCAGCTGGGGCGCTGCTTCGTCAGCGTTTTTGGGCGGCTTTGACGACTTGGGCTGCCGCTTCATCCATCGTATCGACCGCGATCATCCCGGCTTTGGCCAACACGGCGCGGCCCGCCTCGGCATTGGTCCCCGCCAGGCGAACGACGATCGGCACCGTCACCTCCACCTGGCTGAGTGCTTCCGTGATCCCTTCGGCGACGACATCGCCGCGGGTGATACCGCCGAAGATGTTGATTAGAATCGCTTCCACATTCGGATCGGCGGTGACGAGCGAGAACGCCTTCGCGACCTGGTTGGCGCTGGCGCCACCGCCGACATCGAGGAAGTTCGCTGGCTCACCCCCATGCAGCTTGACCGCGTCCATCGTCGCCATCGCCAGTCCCGCCCCGTTCACGATGCAGCCGATCGTGCCGTCGAGCTTGACGAACGAGATCCCCGAGCGCCGCGCTTCCAGCTCGGTCGCGTTCTCCTCATCGTAATCCCGCAGCGCTTCCAGGGCGGGATGGCGATCGAGGGCATTGTCGTCAAAGCTCATCTTGCTATCGAGCGCCACCCAGTCACCGCTGCCGGTCAGAATGAGCGGATTGATCTCGGCGAGGGTGGCATCTTCCGCCACGTACGCCGCGTACAGGTTGAGCGCGATGCTGGCGAACCCGGCGATCTTGTCCGCCGGGATACCAAGCTGAAAGCCGACCTCGCGCGCTTGATAGGGATGGAGACCGAGGAAGGGATCGGCATGCTCGCGCACGATCCGCTCGGGTCGCTCGCGCGCGACCTCTTCGATATCGACGCCACCCTCGGCGCTCGCCATCAAGCCGTTGCGCCGGGCGGGCCGGTCGAGCACGATTCCGAGGTAAAACTCCTGGGCGATATCGACCCCCGGCACGACGAGAATCCGTCGCACCGTGTGACCACGAATATCGAGACCAAGGATCGCTTCAGCGGCGGCACGCGCCTCATCCGTGGTTCTGGCCAGCTTGATTCCGCCCGCCTTACCACGACCGCCAGAATGGACCTGCGCTTTGAGAGCAACCGTGCCGCCGAGCGTGCTGGCGATGGCG
>Ga0183260_10002454_pt1 | contig 15331 bp, 13 predicted proteins | sample AntDrymUQ4972206_2_FD_129768 | JGI IMG/M metagenome (GOLD analysis project Ga0183260, IMG submission 129768) | Polar desert sand microbial communities from Dry Valleys, Antarctica - metaG UQ497 (22.06) (version 2) (version 2) | ecosystem: Environmental > Terrestrial > Soil > Desert | place... | reverse complement strand
CTCGACGATCTGTACGACCTGTAAGCCGATCAGCAGGAAAACGGTGTTCTCGAGGAGAAACTCGAACGTCGCCCAGTTGGTGCGCTCGTGAACTCGAGACGATGCCGACTGCATCAGATGAGACCTGTGACCCAGGAGCAGACCAGTGATCACCACCGCCAGCACCCCCGACCAGTGGAACTCCTCGGCAACCAGGTAGGAGACGAAGGGCGTGACGATCGAGATCGCCGTGCCGGTGACCTCGTCTGTGAGATGTAAGCGCAGCCGACCCGTGAGAACTGCGACCACGGCTCCCACCGCAATGCCGCCGACTGCGGTGAGCATGAAGTCGATGCCCACCTCCCATGCTGTGACGGAACCGGCCGCGATCGCAGATCGCAGCCACAAGTGCGGTGGCGTCGTTGACGAGGCTTTCGCCCTGCAAGATGCTCAGGATCCGGCGCGGCATCCCAACCCTGCGTGCGATTGCTGTGGCGGAAACCGCGTCCGGCGGCGCCACGACAGCCCCGAGGGCGAATGCGACAGCCAGCGGCACCGGCAGGAGCCACCAGACCACGACCCCGACCGCGAAGACGTTGACGATGACCAGCCCTACCGACAGCAAGGCGATGGGTCGGGCATTGCGGCGAAAGTCGATGAGTGAGGTGTTCAGCGCCGCGGCGTACAGCAGAGGAGGCAGAAACCCAATCAGCACCAGCTCTGGGCTGAGCTCGAAGTCCGGAACGCCGGGCAGGAAGGAGGCGATGACCCCGACGATAATCAGCACCAGCGGCGCCGGAACCGAAAGTCTGCGTGTCGCAGCGCTGACCAAGATGACCACCGCGAGCAGCGCCACCACCGCGACAGGAAGACTCATGGAAATATTGTTCCAGCCGCTCGATCAGCCACTTCAGCTGTCGGCCTCACGGCTCCAATCGAAACCATCGCGCCGACGTCGAGCCTGCTCCTTGAGGCTGGTTGCCACGTTGAGCAACTTTTGACGCTTGGACTGCTCGATCATTCGGGCGCGTACCTGGTCCGGTGTCATCTTCTTTGAGAGGTCTGCGTGCTCGATCAGTGCATGTAACTGCTGATCGGTCTGACCGTCTGCAGCCGGTGGGTAGACCGCCACCGGTGCTCCTCTGCTGAACACGACCCAGCGCTCGCTGCCACCGTGGAACACGTTGAGCACTGCGCCTTCCACGACCGTGTCGGCGTGCTTGAGGGCAGTGCGGCGGGCAGCCGCCGAAGCCAGTGCTTGCTGGGCTACAGAGGTGGCTGGCCTCGCGGCGTGTTTCCACAGCAGTTGGGCCTGCGGCCCGTACTTCACAAGCTTCTTTCCCGCAGGACCGATCCAGCTCATGCGATCACGGGATCGAGTGTCTTCTTGACCACGGTCTACTCCTCCGACTGCTCTGGCCGGCTTCTTGCGACGACGTGCTCATCGTGACTTTGCACAACGTGCTGAGAGGATAGCCGCATGACCACCGACACAGCGGATGTCCCCAACGCTCAACGAGCCCACTCCGGTCGCCTGTCTGAGTGTGGCCGACATTCCGGTACCACGACGCCAAAGCGGCGATCGCGTTCCTGACCAACGTGTTGGGGAACTCGCCCATCAGGGCTACGGCGGCCGCGAGTCCGCGATCCGGGACCCAGAGGGAAACCACTGGAGCTTCGGAACCTATCCCGGCGCCTAGCAGCACGGCTTGCATGTCGGTTTCCCCGTCAGTACCCGCCACCTCGACTGTCGTTAGTCGACTTCGGGCCGCCGGTTGTGTCTTCGCGGATGACGAGGCGCGGCTGCTGATGGCCGGGGCGGAAAGCTTGGCCGACCTCGAGGCGATGGTCGACCAGCGAGTCGCTGGCCTCCCGCTCGAACAGGTGCTCGGCTGGGTGGAATTCTGCGGCGTGCGGATCGCTGTGGAGCCCGGCGTGTTCGTACCCCGCCGCCGCACCGAGTTCCTGGTCCATCAGGCAGCCATCATGGTCCGCGAGACTGCCGCTACCGCTGCCGCGTCCGCCGGCCGCGCCGCCGACAAAGGACGAGATGTCAGCGCCGTCGCTGCCCGGAAGGTTCCGGCTCCGCGACCAACTTTCGTCGTTGACCTGTGCTGCGGCTCCGGCGCGGTGGGCGCTGCGCTGGCCGCGGCCTTTGACCAGGTCGAGCTGTACGCCGTCGACATCGATCCTGCCGCGGTGCACTGCGCGCGGCGTAATGTCGCAGCCGCTGGTGGTCTCGTGTACGAAGGCGACCTGTATGAGCCGCTGCCAGCGACGCTGCGTCACCGTGTAGACGTGCTGATCGCCAATGCACCCTACGTGCCCACCGCGGCGATTCGGCTGATGCCTGCGGAGGCTCGCCTACACGAGTCACGGGTGGCGCTCGATGGTGGCGCAGACGGGCTCGACATCCTGCGACGGGTGGCCGCGTCGGCGCCATCGTGGCTGACACCCGGTGGTCATCTTCTGGTAGAGACAAGCGAACAGCAGGCGCCGCTGACCATCGACATCTTTGCGCGCACTGGGCTGAGCTCTCGGGTGGCCAGTTCCGTCGACTTCGACGCGACCGTCGTCGTCGCAACCATGCCTCTACCGAGGAACTGACCAGCGCGCCTTGGCCTCGGTTCTCGTTGTAGGGGGGCAGCGCGCGCATCCGCCGCGATGAGAGCTCACCGCCCTATGTCCGTAACGGCAGGTGTTGGGGTCTGCTCCTGAATCTCGCGTGCCGCAGAGGTCTCCGGGCAGGGTCGATTCTTGCGGGCGGGGTGATGGAAGGGAAACCGTCAGCCACCATGCTGACCTCCCACTCGCCTTGGTGGATCAGACGGTGGTGGTATCCGCAAAGTAGGCAGCCGTTGTCCAGGTCGGTTGGGCCGCCTTTTGACCAGGGCCGGATGTGATGTGCCTCTGTCCAGCTTGGTGAGCGGCTGCAACCTGGGAAGACGCAGCCCTGGTCGCGAACGGTGAGCGCAATTCGTTGGTGTCGGTCATAGAGCCGCCGGGCCAGGCCGTGGTCGAGGATGCGGGACCGGCCACCTAAGACACTCGGGATCAGCGCTGCATTGCAGGCCAGTCGGCGGGTCTGGCTTGCCGACAGAGGGGTGCCGGTGTCTGAGCTGGCGTCACCGAGGCCGGACTGCAGCTGCTCGAGGCTCATCGTCACCACGATGGACGCGTTCGCCACCCCATGCTGGGGCAGCCGGTCCGTCGGTAGATGTTCGATCAGCTCGACGAACGCTTGTCCCATCCGTTGGGCATACGTCAGCGGACCCGACGCCGGGTCGGTGCCGGCACCGTCGAGGTCGAACACCGGACTCACTGCGTCGCCGCGGCGCGGTGCGGCGATGGCTTCCAAGACCGTCGTCAGCATGTCGAGTTGGACGTTGGGCATTTTGCCGTTGAACGAGCCGAGCCCGTCGACGCCCCGAGAGGCGCGAAACACGGTCCCCTCCCAGGCTCGTCTCTCCTCGGCCTCCAAGCTGGCTCCGAGCTTGGCTTCAGCGCCGACAGGGTCGACGACTTCGACCAAATGTGAAGCGAGGTGTCGCAACTCGTCGTAGCTGTATTGAGGTGCCAATTCAATGAGGTGGGCCTCAGCTCTTGCCACCGCTGAGGCCGCCACGTCGCAGCCGACCCGGTCAATCGCCTCGGCGATCACTCGCGCCTGTTCGCTCGACACTCTTCCGGCAGCCCACGCGCGCCGGGTGGCCTCCACCCGGCCACTGAAAGCTTTGGCGTGGCCGACCAGCTCACCGGCACAACGCCTCGACACGTGCAGGGTATGGGTCAGCCACGCTGTGGCCGAGGTGGCGCCGGCCAACCGGGCCAGGTCGCGCTCCAACGCCGAGCCGACCAATCGGACCACCAGCTCATCCACACCAGCCCGCACGCGCAACGCCACGGTGATTCGGTCGACCAACTCCTCCTCGGTCAACGACCACGCCGGCACCTCCACCACCTCAGCCAACGCTTCGGACAACGAAGTGAGGCAGCGCTGGAACGGCTCACCGGGCGGAGGGGCACCCGCCGGTGGTAACCCGCCGCTATGCCGCTCAATCACCGATGTCCCCATGAACCAAACCTAGCCCCTCCTACCGACAATACTCGAACAGGAGTTCGACGGACCGTGGACAAAGGTCGCGGTTGGGTGAACAGTGGCTGGCATGAGTAGCTCTGTGTCAATCTCAGGCGGCTTGTTGGGTGCTGAGCAGTGCTTGGAGCGCTCCGTGCTGGTCGGGGTCGTAGGTGGTGCCGTCTTGCCAGCAACGCCAGATCACGCCGAGCCAGGCGCGGGCGAGGATGCGGGTGGTGTGCGGGTGGTCTTTTCCCCTGTCAGTGGCGTCGTTGTAGGTTTTCGCGGCCCAGGGGTTGGATCGGCGGGAGTCGCCGGCGAAGTCGCAGACAGCGTCGCGGAGCTCCGTGTTGACCGCCCAGCGGAAGGTCACGGCCTTGTGTTTGCCGGACTGGCGGGTCGCGGGCGCGACGCCGGCCAGGCAGGCCAGGGACGCGGCGTCGGGGAACCGTGCTCGGCAATCACCGATTTCGGCCAGCAGCCGGGCCGCGCGCATGGTGCCACCTCTGGGCAGGGACCGGAAGATGTGCGCGTCGGCGTGCAGGGCGAGCTGCTCGGCGATCTGAGCTTCGAGGGTCTTGATCTGGTCGACCAGGCTGGCCAGCACGGCGAGCATCGCTTTGGTGGTGTGGGCATGCGCGGCGCCGGCGTCACCGGTGGCACCACGGGGCGCTGCGTTGAGGTGGGCCATCAGGGCTTCGGGAGACTGCCGGCCGCAGTAGCCGACGCTGGTGAGCCAGGCTGCCAGTCGCTTCTCGCTGAGCCAGTCGGCACGGTCTTGGGTGTCGAAGCGGGCCAGGAACTTCAGGCTGATTGCGGAGTCGAGGTCGGCGAACAGGCCGACCGCACCGGGGAAGACGCCTTGGAGGTGCGCGCGCAGCTGGTTGGCCAGGGCAACCCGGTGCTTGACCAGTTCACGGCGGGCGCGGACGGTGCGGCGCAGGATCTGGGTGGTCTGGCTGTCCTGGCTCAGCGGCCGCAGTCGGCCCCGGTCGGTGCGCAGGGTGTCGGCCAGCACGAACGCGTCGAACCGGTCGTCCTTGTTGCCGGCCGAGCCGTAGCGGCTGCGCAGGTTCTTGAGCTGGTTGGGACTGATCACCACCACGGTCAGCTCCGCGTCGAGCAGGGTGTCGACGACGGGACCGTCACCGCGCTCGATGGCGACCTCGGCCACGCCGTGCTTGGCCAAGAACTTCACCATCGCGCGCAGGCCGGGCGCGGTGTGCTCGACAGTCTTACGGGCGACCTGCCAGCCGCGGTCATCGACCACGCTGATGGCATGGTCGGCGCTGGCCCAGTCCAGTCCGGCGGTCACGCCGTTGGCTGGTTGGTCAGGCAGTTCGTTCCTGGCGTTGTTGCTGGCAGACTTCACGTCAGCCTCCTCGCTGCTAGCTCCAGTGGGGAGGCACCCACATCTCGGTGCCGGGACGCATCTGTCTGTCAGCTCACTGAACGGCGCTCCCAGCCAGTCACGAACCCGGCCTTGGCGCACAGCCCTGTCGACGATCACGGCGTCCCGGGTGACCGCCGAGCCCTGCAGAACTCATGCTGGACCTCTCACGGTCGAGCGAGCAGGGCAGTGACCCGACGGCACCGCGGGTGCATCAGCAATCCGGTGACTGCTGACAGGAAGAGGGTGCACCAGTGAGCCTAGTTCAGAGCCCACGTGGCGGCCGACAGGCGGACGCTTTGGAGGAGGCGCTGCCGCCGCAAGACAGAGGCAGCTGCCCACATGGTCAACCAGCAGGTTCATGTTGCCCGGGGTTGGAAGCTCCTCAAGCGCAGGCTGTTGGTCACGACGAACAGGCTGCTCAACGCCATGCATGCGCCCGCCAGCATGGGATTGAGCAGCCCGGCCGCCGCCAGCGGCAACGCAGCGACGTTGTACGCGAACGCCCAGAACAGGTTGCCCTTGATGATTCGAAGAGTTGACCGAGACAAGCGAATGGCATCCACCGCCACACGAAGGTCGCCGCGAACCAGAGTCAGGTCGCTCGCCTCCATCGCCACATCGGCTCCGGTGCCCATGGCCAAACCAAGGTCGGCCTGGGCGAGAGCCGGTGCGTCGTTGACGCCGTCACCGACCATGGACACCACTCGCCCTTCGGTCTGCAGTCGTTGCACTTCGGCCACCTTTTGGGCCGGCAGCAGATCGGCGATCACGGAGTCAGGCTCGATCCCAACCTGCCCCGCAATGTGCCGGGCCGCGGCGGCGTTGTCGCCGGTCAACAGGAGCGGCGCCATGCCGAGGGCTCGCAAACCAGCCACCGCCTCAGCCGAGGTCGGCTTGACGGAGTCGGCGACGACGACAACCCCTCGGATCCGACCGGCCCAGGCAACCCACACCACGGTCTGACCGGCTTCTTCGGCCGCCCGAGCAGCATCGGCCAGTTCCGATACCTCGCCCCGGTCAAACACCGCAGCGTCGATCGGCTCAGCGGCTCGTGCCGCTGCCAACTGCGTGGTGACGAACGTACGACGACCAACGGCAACCTCGTACCCCTCCACCACACCGGTGACGCCCAGCCCAGCAGCATTGGCAAAACGCTCCACCTGAGGAAGCTCCCGAGAATTAGGCGCTGCCTCCGCCTTCGGCATGGAGCCATTGACGCAAGTACGGGCAAAGGCCACCACTGCACGCGCTACCGGGTGCTCCGAAGCCGCCTCGAGCGCGCCAGCCATCCGCAGCACCCGCTGCTCGCTCTCGCCAGGGGCAGCGAGCACGGCACGCACACTCATGTCGCCCGTTGTCACCGTCCCCGTCTTGTCCAACAAGATGGTGTCGACGCGAAGGGTGGACTCGAGCACCTCCGGTCCCTTGATCAGAATGCCCAACTGCGCGCCTCGGCCGGTTCCCACCATCAACGCCGTCGGCGTAGCTAGACCGAGAGCGCACGGGCAGGCGATGATCAGCACGGCCACAGCGGCGCTGAAACCCTGCTCCGCCTGAGCCCCTGCGGCCACCCACACGACAGCGGTCACGACCGCCAGACCCAGCACGAAGGGCACGAATACCGCCGACACACGGTCGGCAAGCCGCTGGACTGGTGCTTTACCGGACTGGGCGGCCTCGACCAGTCGAGCCATCTGCGCGAGTTGAGTGTCACCACCCACCCGGGTGGCGCGGACCACAAGACGCCCGCCCACGTTGACCGTCGCGCCCACGACGGCATCGCCCGCGCCGACCTCTGCTGGCAGCGACTCGCCGGTCAGCAAAGACCTGTCGACAGCGCTCGAGCCTGAGACCACAACCCCGTCGGTGGCCACCTTCTCCCCAGGGCGCACCACGAACAGATCGCCGACCCTCACCTGCTCTATCGGAACACGGGTCTCGCCACGCCTCTCTTCACCGTCGTACAAGACGGCGACGTCTTTGGCGCCAAGCGACATCAAGGCGCGTAGTGCCGCGCCGGACTGACGTTTCGCGCGCGCCTCGAGGTAACGACCGGCGAGGAGAAACGTCGTGACACCGGCGGCAACCTCGAGATAGATCTCCTCGCGATGCCGGCTTGTCGATCCCCACCACTCAAAGGACATGCGCATGCCCGGGTCGCCGGCACCACCGAAGAGCAAGGCGTAAAGCGACCAACCCGCGGCGGCCACGACGCCGAGGCTGATCAGCGTGTCCATGGTGGTCGCCCCATGGCGGAGGTTGACCGCGGCGGCTCGGTGAAAGGGCCAGGCTCCCCATGTGACCACGGGCGCAGCCAAGACCAGGCTCACCCACATCCAGCCGTCGAACTGAAGTGGCGCCACCATCGACAACAACACGACGGGGACGCTCAGCGCACCACTCACGACCAGGCGGCGAAGGAGCTGGCCTGTCGTCCCGTCCGACTCCTGCAGATTGGCGGCCTCGCCGCCCGTCCCCGGCGACGGCAGAGCAGCGGTGTAGCCGGCGCGTTCCACCGTCTCGACCAACGACTCAGGCGAGACCTCGTCGACGTAGGTCACCGTCGCTCGTTCGGTGGCGTAGTTGACCGTCGCGGCCACTCCGTCGAGTCGGTTGAGTTTCTTCTCGATCCGGGCGGCACACGACGCGCACGTCATACCGCCGATGAGCAGCTCGACGAGGTGGTGCTCGTCGGCACGAGCAGTCAGGTGCTCGTCAGCACGAGCGGTCAGGCCTGGGTCACTGCGACCGGCGCTCGTGGGCTCAGCGGTCATCGACCTGCCAGCTCATATCCCGCTTCGTCAACGGCCGCGCGCACCTGCTCGTCGTCGAGCGCCTGGTCTGCGGTCACCGTCACTGGAGACGTTCCACCAGCCACGAGCTCGACCTCGACCGTCGATACTCCGTCGAGAGCCTCCAGCTCTTGCTTGACCGCCGCCACACAGTGACCGCATGTCATTCCGTTCACGTTGTACGTCGTCCTCATCGCTTCTCCTCGTTTGTGGCTCGTTCAGCCGTCAGTTGTGGTCGGCTTGGGCGGTCAGTTCATGACCGCACCAAACGGGCGATCGCAGCGGAGGCTTCCTTGACCTTCGTGTCGGACTCTTCGCCACCCTGGCGGACCGCGTCGGCCACGCAGTGGGCCAAGTGCTCCTCGAGCAACGCGAGCGCAAAGGACTCCAGGGCACGTGTGGCCGCCGACACCTGTGTCAGCACGTCGATGCAGTAGTCGTCAGACTCCACCATGCGCTGCAGACCGCGCACCTGGCCTTCCACCCGGCGAAGCCGTTTGAGGTGAGCGCTCTTGTCATCGGCATAGCCCGGCTGCATGGCCATCATGTCTCCTGTCGTCGCACAGCCGGAGTCGCTCTGGCTGCATATCCATCATACCCCCTATGGGTATCTAAGCCATATCGCTCCGGAGGCTCGTCCTGGGAGCCGGCAATAAGCCATCCGGTTGCGCCAAGACGTGCGGGTTGCGGCAGAGAGTGTGCGCATCCAGCGGTAAAGTGCGAGTCTTAGCCAATGAAGACCATTTTGATCATCGTAGTAATCGTCGTCCTCGTCATCGTGCTGCTCGGTTTCCTGCGTGGCAGGCGCTGACCTCGTACCTGTTCGCTCCAACTACCTCTCACCGTGGAAACTCGCCTGATCCTCCGGCGAAATGAGGAGGCCCCAGACTTCCGCGAGCGCACGATCGACAGTGGCAACACGGGTCACACCTGACGAAGGCAGTTCCCATCCGTCCAGCATGACGACGGGCACACCGGTGCGCGCGGCGAGAGCGATCTCGCTGAGCGTGCCCCAGCTCCCGCCTATCGCCAACACCACATCCGCAGACCTGACCACGAGTCCGTTACGCAGCTCGCCCATACCCGTCGGCAGGCTGAGGGTCAGATGCGGGTTCGCGGGGTCGCGTGAGTCGCCGGGAAGCAGGCCGATGCTCGTCCCCCCTTGTGACTCGACGCCTTCGGAAGCCGCTGCCATAACCCCACCGAGGCCACCGGTCACGACGACGACGCCACGTGACGCGAGCCACCGGCCAGCCTCTCTTGCCGCCGCGAGCTGTTCCCCCGTCGCTTCGCTCCCACCGACAATCGCAACGTACTTGCGCACCTGCAACTCCTTCCGTCAAACTCTGGGCGCAACCGAGACGTCTCGCTGACGCGCCGCGTCATGGGCAGCTTCCAGTTGCGTCTGCACATCAACGGGCTCATTCATTGGTCAAGACACTAGGGGACCCTCGGTGGTCAGATATGTGCCGAGGGCGCCGAAGACATTCGGGACCTGGAGACGATGCGCAATCTCGGTGTCCGCTATGCGCAGTGCTATCTGCTCGGCCGGCCATCAAGGGACTGGGGGCCCCCGGCCGTGAAGCTGCCCTTCCCCCGCCGAGAGGACGCTCAGGGTGCGGGCCGTTTGATCAGCACCACGGGGGGCACAGCAACGTCAATCCGACGCCAAGGAGCGCAATGACTCTCCCGCCACCCCGCTCGCTGTGGATCGAAACCGCGGCAGCACCCGATCGAAGCCTCGGCACGGGCTCCTTGCCTGCCGAGAGCCAGGTGGTGGTGATAGGGGGTGGTATCGCCGGACTCACCACGGCATATCGCCTGGTCGAGCAAGGTGTGCGTGTGCTTGTCCTCGAGGCGGCGCAGCTGGCGTCAGGTGTCTCCGGTAACACGACAGCCAAGGTGACCGCGCAGCACGACCTCATCTACGCCGACCTGCTCGAACGAAAGGGGCCTGAGCAGGCGCGGCTGTACGGACTCTCCCAAGCAACCGCCATCGACTGGATCGAAGAGCGTGCGGCCGAGTCGCAGATCGCCTGTGACTTCACCCGTGTCGACAGCTACCTGTACTCCTGCGACGGCGGTCGCGTCGAGAGGCTCCAGCAGGAAGTCTCAGCGGCCACGGAGGCGGGCCTGCAAGCGTCGTACGAGCAGAGCATTCCGGGCCTTGCAGTCGACATCGAAGGTGCCGTGCGCTTCAAGGGGCAGGCGCAGTTCCATCCTCGACGTTGGCTGCTCGGACTGGCGGATGAGATCGAAAGACTGGGTGGCGTCATCGTCGAGGGGGTTCGGGCGACGCGCCTCACCACTCGCGGCGGACAGGTGGTCCATACGACGCATGGCGACGTGTCAGCGCATGACGTGGTGGTGGCAACGCACTATCCGGTCTTCGACCGCGGCATGTTCTTCGCCCGGCTGGAACCAGTGCGCGACCTGGCGGTCTCCGGGTCGATCGACCCCGCGAGTGTGCCCACTGACATGTGCCTCTGCGTGGACGACCACCATTCCTTCCGCACCTACACCGACTCTCAGACAGGCGAGACGTCCCTCGTGGTCATCGGTGAGCCCTATCGCACCGGCCAGAGAATCGACGTGCAGGCTAAGCACGAACAGCTCGCAGAGTGGGCGTTGACGACATTGGGCCTCAGCACCGTGACGAACAGATGGTCGGCGCACGACATGACGACCCCTGACCGAGTTCCGTACGTGGGCCGCTACCACCTGTCCGCAGAACATCTGTGGGTCGCGACTGGCTTCGGTCAATGGGGTATGACGGGGGGGACGCTGGCCGGTCTCCTGCTGAGCAACCTCATCACCGACACCGCGGACGAGGAGCTGCGTGACCTCTATGACCCGTGGCGGGCCTCGTTGCAGTCGGCACCGAAGGTTGCGAAGGCCAATCTGGCGGTGGCTCGCCACTTCGGCGTCGACCATGCTCACGCGCTGCTGCCCTCGAAGCGTCCCGCCGAACTCGAGCCCGACGAGGCCGTCGTCACCCGCGTCGGCAGGCACCTGGTCGCGGCGTACCGCGCACCGGACGCCCAACTGCACACGGTCAGCGGGCGATGCACCCATCTGGGCTGTGTTGTCAACTTCAACAACGCCGAGAAGTCCTGGGACTGCCCCTGCCACGCGTCACGCTTCGACACCGACGGCAACGTGCTGCACGGTCCGGCTACCAAACCGCTACCCCCGATATCTCTCGGGGACGACACCGCCTGAGCCGCCATGCCTGGCGACTGCGACGCTCGCAGCAATAGACCGTGGAGCGGTCAGCCTCTACTTCGAGTCCCCTCGAATTTCGCCGTCGACAAGTTTCGACATCAGGTCCCCGCCCACCCCGACCGCGTGGGCACCGGCATCCAACCAGTCGTCGATCTGCTCCACGGTGATACCACCGGTCGCGATGATCGGCAGATCCGGGAAGGGGCCTCGAAGGCTCTTCAGTCCAGGCGGACCGATAACGCTGGCAGGAAAGAGCTTGACGGCGAGCACACCCAACGATTGGGCGGTGATGATCTCGGTAGCCGTGAAGACGCCAGGGACAACCAAGAGGTCGGTGGACAGCATCACCTCGATGAGAGCAGGCGGGGCACCGGCGGAAACCAAGAAGTCTGCGCCCGAATCTGCGGCCATCCGTACCTTCTCGGGAGTGTGCACCGTGCCTGCGCCCACCAGGACGGTCCCCTCCAACTCGGCTTTGAGGGAGCTGATCACGTCTGACGCGCTCGGTGTCGTATAGGTGACTTCGATCGCACGCACCCCCGCCTCTGCGAGCGCGCGACCCAGAGCAAGCGCCTCTGCCCCGCTGGGCAGTCGGACGACGGCTATCAGCCTGTACTTTCGCAGTTCGGACAGGACACGGGCCGGATGGGTTCGCAGATCGCTTGGGCTGGTCATCGCTCATCAACCGTATCTGCGGAGGAAGGGCTCTCGGTGGGGAGGGCCAAGGTGACCGCAGAGTCGCCTCGGGTGGAAACAGTCTGAGCAGCGCAGTGCTCGGCGAGTTCGAGGCGTACGGCGATAGGTGCCTCCGCGAGCAGTCCGTGAAGATAGCCAACGACGAAGGCATCACCGGCGCCGGTGGGATCGACCGGTTGCACCGTCCGAGCCGCGACCCAGTGGATGCCATCGCGTGTCACCGCATGAGCGCCTTGGGAGTCATGAGTGATCATCGTCGTGACGCGCATCTGCGGCAGGAGCGACTGCAGGCCCTCGGGGTCGGCGGTCGAGAACAGCGAGGCGGCTTCAGTCCGCGACAAGAAGACAGTGTCTGCCTCACGAGCCAGCGGAGCAAGAAGGGAGACCGGGTCTCGACCGCGCAACAGGTTCGAGCGGAGATTGGCGTCGAAGGACACGTGAACCGGGCCGGACCGAGACCGCGTCATCAGGTCACGCACGAGGCGGTGGCCGCTCGGGGAAATCGAAGCTGTGATCCCGGTGAGATGGAGAACCCGTCCGGACAGCAGATAGTCCACGTCAACGTCTGTCGCTTCCATCATGCGAGCCGCTGACGTGTCGCGGTAGGGATAGTTGCGCAAGCCGCTGAGCGCAAGCAACTGCTTGAAGTAGATCCCCGTCGGCGCCGAAGGAGAGACGACGACACGTGAGACGTCGACGCCCGCACCGCGCAACAGCTTGACACCCTCTCTGCCGAAGGGGTCATCCCCCACCGCACCGGCCCATCCCACCCGATGCCCCAGGCGCGCCAAGCCCAGGGCCACATTGACTTCGGAACCCCCGGTCGACTTCTCGAGCAAGGTCGACGACTCCAGTGGGGCGTTCAGGTGAAACGCAGAGATCACTCCAAGCAACTCGCCCACCGTGACGACATCCAGCTGATCAGACATCGAACAGGCCGTGGTTCGGTGCGTACCGGGCCAGCGCATCGAGGTTCAGGCGCACACCCAGGCCGGGTCCTGTCGGCACGGCTAACCTGCCGTCGCTGTCCAGCGGGAATCCGCCTTCGACAATGTCGTCGATGTACGCCGACCCGGTCTTGTACTCGACGAGGTCGGCGGCCGGGAGCGACGAGACGAGGTGCAGATCCGCCGCCAAGCCGATCGCGGTGTTCCAACCATGCGGAATGAACCGGACACCGAACGCCTCCGCGAGCCATGCCACCCGACGAGACTCGCTCAGGCCGCCCCCCTTGGTGGTGTCAGGTTGGACGATGTCAAAGGCGCCGGCCGACAGGAATCGGAAGAAGTCCTGTCGGCGAGTCAGTACCTCCCCACCAGAGATGGGGATCTTGGAAACCCGCCGAAGGTCGATGAAGCCTTGGATGTCGTCGGGCCGCAGCGCCTCCTCGAACCACGCCACGTCGTACGCCGCGAGCATGTCTGCGCATCGCGCGGCCCATTTGAACCCGTGAGCCCAGAAGGCATCCGAGCCGCCAGCATCGACGGCGAGCAGGGCTTCCGGGCCGATCGCCTCCCGGGCGGTGCTGACTGCACGTTCGTCTGTCGCGTCGTCGACCCTGCCGAACGTGCCCCAGCCGATCTTGAAGGCCGTGAACCCCTGGGCCGAGAGCTTGCCCAGACTGTCAGCCAGAACGGGTGCATCCTCGATGAGGACGGAGGCGTACGGTCTGACCCGGTCGCGATAGCGTCCGCCGAGCAGGGTGCTGATCGGCAGCCCGGTAGCTTGGCCCAGGATGTCCCACAGGGCTATGTCAACTCCGCTGATGGTGTGGGTGATTGCGCCACCGCGACCGAGCCAGAACGTGTTCTCGTGCATCAGCTGGCTGATCCGGTCGGGCTCACGGGGGTCGGCGCCGACGCAGATCGGGCCCAACACTTCGAGCGCAGACTTGACGAGCGACTCGCTGGAGAAGACGCTTCCGAGCCCGGCCAGGCCGCAGTCGGTGTGTACGGCCACGAGGGTGTGGACGACGTCGTCGGCTCGAAGCTCGCGCGTCCAGCCGCCTCTGGGGGTCGCCCCCCGAAGACCGGCGGCCCGGATCTCGGTGATCCTCATGTGGTGTCCCCTTCCGGGACGTCGATGACGGTGGCTTCGTTCGGGCTGAGCCGCAGATGAGGTCCGACAGGCACGCCGGGGCGGCTGGTGGTCGAGAAAACGATGGTCCCCGACACCGCGAGGTCGCACCGCGCTGGGGCATCGGTCAGGTTGAGAACGATGACCTTGCAATCACGGCCGTGTCGGCGCCGGTACGCCAGGATGGACTCGTGAGCTGGCTCCGCTGACAGGAAGGTGATGTCGCCGTACCTCACTGCAGCACTTGATGTACGCAGCCGGAGCAGCTGCCGATACAGCGACAAGGTCGAGTCAGGGTCGCACAGCTGCGCATCGACGTTGATCTCCGCGGCATTGCGCGCGACGGGCAGCCACAGTGTGGCCGGGTCGGCAGCGGAGAAGCCGGCGTTCGCCTCGGAGTTCCACGGCATGGGTGTGCGTGTCGGGTCACGGCTCACGCCCCCGGCGGCGCGGGCGAAATAGTCGCGCTGTCGCTCCGTCGGCACCGGCTGGTCGACCAACCCGAGTTCGTCGCCGTACAAGATGCAGGGCGACGCCGCCAGGGTCAGCAGCAAGACCGCCGCCACGCGCGCCTGGGCCGGGCCGAGCCGGGTTGCCAGCCGGATGCGGTCGTGGTTTCCCAGAGCCATGATCGGCCAGGCCCGGTCGGGCAAAGCTGCGTAGAGGCCGTCGAGCTCCTCGCGCAAGAGGTCGGCGCGCCAGGGCGTCTCGATCAGCCGGAACGGGAACGGCAGGTGGATGCCGTCGAGGGCCTTTCCGTAGTAGTCGGCCCAGTCTGCCCACGCCATCGCCTCGATCTCGGCGATCGTGACTGCGCCGGGGTACTCGTCGACCACGGCGCGGATCTCTGCCAGGGCCGCATGGGTGTCTGGATGTCTGCGGTCGTAGACGTGCAACTGCGTTCCGAAGTCCGGGTGTTGGATGTCGAACGGGTTGGCGGCGCCGTCCGGCGCTTCAGGGTTGTCGCGGAAGCCGGGATCCTTCATCAGCATGTGGGCGACGTCGATGCGCAGGCCGTCTGCCCCTCGGTCGAGCCAGAAGCGAAGAACATCGAACATGGCCGCGCGAGCCTCTGCGTTTCGCCAGTTCAGGTCG
>Ga0183260_10002453_pt1 | contig 15335 bp, 12 predicted proteins | sample AntDrymUQ4972206_2_FD_129768 | JGI IMG/M metagenome (GOLD analysis project Ga0183260, IMG submission 129768) | Polar desert sand microbial communities from Dry Valleys, Antarctica - metaG UQ497 (22.06) (version 2) (version 2) | ecosystem: Environmental > Terrestrial > Soil > Desert | place... | reverse complement strand
CGTCGCCAGGTAGATCAGCCCCAGGTGCCCGATGGTGTCGAAGTTGTTCGGGTAGTGAGCTGGTAGAGCGACCGCGAGGCCAAGAACCGGAGCAGACACGGCTCCAACCCATGCCCAGATGTAGCCGCGGCGCACGCCGAACCACACGAGGAACAGGACAGCCACACCAGTAGCCGCGATGAAACCCGAGACCGCGATGTGGAGGTGGCTGATGTACTGATAGAGGGATGGACTGAACTGCGTTATCTGAGCCTTGGCAACATCGACCTCGCTGTGGCCGATGCCGAGCTCGAGGAAGCTGTCGGTGAAGTTGCGAACCAAGAAGATGACCGCGTAACCGATGAAGCCGACGGCTGCGAAGGCCATCAACCGAGACCCGGTTCGAAGGTTCGACGACCCAGCGGTGTCGCCGAGTCGAACGTCTGTACTCACTGTTGACATGACCAACCTTTCTCTCTAGCGCGACCCGTGCTCACGATGTACCCGCTTCAACCCCTGTATCCACTGCCCTGGTCAATCACCCCCTCAGATCCGATCCGAGGGCGTGTGTTCCTTCTTCGGATCACCCGAGCCAAGGTTCGCTCGCTTGATGTGGTCGAAGTCATCCGGAAGAGGCGGGACGTCAGAGAGTTGGAAGGCGACGAAATCTTCCAGGTCGAGGCTCAGTGCTCGGTTGGTGCGTATCTCGCGACCGATGGTCGAGATCGCCTTGCCGTCCATCCCCCGTCCGCACGACGAACCTGCGTAATGACCTGGATAGACCTCGGTCTCGTCCGGAAGCCCTAGGAGCCTTTGTAGCGATCCGTACAGTCGCTTTGCGCGGATCCGAAGCTCGTCGTCGTCGGCCTCCTGAAGAGTGAGATCGAGCGCGGCCGACGTCCCCTACGAACAACGTGTCGCCGGTGAGCACGAACCAGTCGTCGACGAGGAGACAAACGTGCTCGGGTGTGTGGCCGGGCGTGTGGATCACACGGATCCGACGGTTTCCGATCTCAACCACATCCCCGTCCGATAGCGGGTTGTGATCGAAGCCCACATCTGCGCCTGCCCCCAGCCTCGGCGTCGCGCCCACACGTTCCGCTAGTTCGCGGGCACCCGAGAGATGGTCAGCATGTACGTGGGAGTCGATGACTTCGATGATCCGCAACCCATGCTGCTCGGTCGCCGACAGATACTCCGAAGGTTCCCCCTGGGGATCGACGATCGCCGCAACGCCCCTACTAGGGCAGCCAATGAGGTAGGAGGCACACGAGTGCTGCTCGTGGAGGAACTGTCGGAAAATCACCCTTTTCACCTTTCCGAAGACCCGGCGAACACGTGTATCTTGCTCCACACTCTTCAGCTTGTCAAGTGTTCGCTTGAATAGTAACCTTTCTCGGATGACGGAGAGCAGGACTCGGGGCATCCGAGCGAACCTTCCCCAATTCGTCCTCCTGGTGGGGATCAATGCTCTCGTGGGGGCCCTTATTGGTCAGGAGCGCTCTTTGATCCCGCTCCTCGCGGAGCGGGAGTTCGGGATCGCCTCTGGGCTCGCCACGTCTGCCTTCCTGGTGACATTCGGTCTCACGAAGGCCCCCAGCAATCTCGTTGCCGGTCTGCTTGCCGAGCGCTTCGGTCCCAAGCGCGTCCTCATCATGGGGTGGGTGGTTGGCGTTCCGGTGCCGTTGTTGTTGATGTGGGCGCCGACGTGGGGATGGGTCATCGCAGCGAATCTGCTGCTCGGGATCAACCAGGGTCTTACCTGGTCGACGACGGTGCTCATGAAGATCCAGCTCGCGGACGACCACGAGCGCGGGCGGGCCGTGGGTCTCAACGAATTCGCCGGCTATACGGCAGTGGGTCTATCCGCGTTGGGATCGGGACTCCTAGCCGATCGCTTCGGGATCCGACCGGAGCCGTTCCTGCTGGGTTTACTCGTCGTTGCAGGTGGCGCTGCTCTGAGCTTACTCGTCGTGCGAGATACACAGGTGGTCGCTAGCCTAAGGTCCCATCTGCAGCTGCGAGCGTTGTTTCGCGACCGACTGCTCCGTACGTGTGCTCGCACCGGTCTCGTTAACAACGCGAACGACGCGTTCGCGTGGGCCTTGCTGCCCCTGCTGCTGGCCGAGGCCGAGCTCTCGACCACGCAGATCGCCGGGGTGGCCGCGACCTACCCCATCGTATGGGGGGTCCTGCAGCTGTTCACCGGTCCGCTATCCGATCGGATCGGCAGACGCATCCCCATCGGTGTCGGAATGCTCCTGCAGGCCGCAGCTCTCACTTCTTTCTCGCTCACCCGGCAGCTCGTTCCAGCGGTCATGGCGGCGGCGGTTTTGGGAGTCGGCACAGCGCTCGCCTACCCGGCATTGATAGCCGCGGCAGCTGACATCACTCCCGAGCATCGACAGGCCTCCGCCATCGGGTTCTTTCGCATGTGGCGAGACGCTGGCTATGTCGCTGGAGCCCTGACCTTCGGTGCGGTGGCAGACCTCTGGGGATTGCTGGCAGCTGCTGCAGCTGCGGCCGTTGTCACCGCCGCATCGGGCATGGACGTGACCCTGAATCTCCGTCAGGAGCATCCAGGTGAACGATTGATCGCACCTACGATGTCGTCATGAACAAGCGCGCAACGAAAGAAGCTCTGTTCGACGGATTCGCTCAGGTCGCGAAGGCGCTCTCGAACGGCCGGCGGGCGGAGATCGTCGATGTCCTCGCCAACGGCGAGCGTAACGTCGAGTCGTTGGCTACGGAGGTGCATCAATCGATCGCCAACACGAGCCAACACCTTCAGGTCCTCAAGAACGCCGGGCTGGTGGTCACGAGACGCGACGGCACGTTCGTCTACTACCGGCTTGCCTCTCCCGATGTCATCGGGTTCTGGCGCGCGCTCCAGGGCATCGCCCGAGAGAGTCGCGCCGACATCGAGCGGCTCGTGTACGAGTATCTCGGCGGTGCCGACGACGACATCGAGGAATTGACGAAGGAGGAGCTGTGGCAACGCCTCCGGCGCAACGACAAGCTGGTCGTCCTAGATGTACGTCCCCTAGAGGAGTACGAGGCTGGCCACATCCCAGGGGCAGTTTCGATCCCGTTAGATGAGCTCCATAAACGCGTAAGGGAACTTCCAAAGAGCAAACAGATCGTCGCTTATTGCCGCGGTCCGCTCTGTGCGCTTGCACCAGAAGCGGCTCGCTATCTGAAGACCAAGGGCTACAGAGTAAAGAAGCTCGACGACGGCGCTCCAGACTGGAAGGCCGCGGGACTCCCAGTCGACGAAGGTAGTTAGGCGGTGACCTAGCTTCGGGAGCCAATGCCCTTCTTGTGGGGCTGGTGGGTCATCGAAGACTTGGGGTATCTCTTCATCCAGGGTGTCGAGGTCACGCTGAAGCCTGCCTCGATCACTAGCTGCCGCGAAACCGCACATGAGGAAGGTGCCCATGTTGTGCGTATCCTGCCGGGGGTTCGAACCTGCGCACCGCCCCGTCGGCCAGAAACCCTGAGGCCTGACGGACGCTGAGTTGACGCGGAATTGACGCGGTAATTGATACGACTCCACCGGATGAGACAGGAGAAGCTAGGAGCCAAACCCCTTTCTACCTGCGGCAACCGTTGAAAAACGAGATTCACGACGGCTGGTGGGGATGCCTCAGGAAGACGAGAGAAGAACTCTTAATCCGTAGGTTCAGGGTTCGATTCCCTGGCGACCCACCCCCGGTGCCGGTAGTCCGGTGCAGCAAGATGAGATGGCCGAGTGTGGCGCTCAGTACCAAGACCGCGTCGAAAGGGATCACCCAGTAGGTTCGAGGTCCGACAAATCTCACGCCTTGCTCGGAAAGCCACAACCACGCGAAGAATGCACCCCACGCCCCCAGAACCACCGTGCGCGCCACGAGCTGATGATCGAGCTTCACCGGATCAACACCTCGAAGACCAGGGACCCCGCCAAAACGACCGGAACCGCCAGGGCCAGCAGACTGCGCACGAAACCCTTCTGGTAGGTAGCCCCATATAGGAGAATTAGCTTGGCGTCAACCGCCGGGCCGAACACCAAGAAGGCCAACTGGGCTCCAAGCGGGAACTGCACGAAGGACACTGCGACGAAGGCGTCGGCCTCCGAGCACAACGACAGGGCGAAGGCGACGGCCATGAGTGCCAGAGCCCCCACGAAAGGCGTGCGAGCCAGCCCCGCAACGATGCTTTGTGGCACCGCGGTCTGCAGTAGTGCGGCGATTGTCGCACCAATCGTGATGAATTTGGCCATAAGGAAGAAGTCCGCTGAGAGGTGACGAAACAGAATTTGGCGGATAAGTTAGCGTTTTAGTTGACTCCCAGACAGCAGGGGCCTACCTTTGCCTTGTGCTCAAGAGGCCCTCGAGGGCGAGGGCCAGTACCCGGGAGGTTTTCATGCTTGGACGTACTCGTCGCTTCGCGCTCTTGGCTGCTGCCGGAGTGCTCATCGCATCGGCGCTCCCTGCGGCTGCCGCTCAAAAGCAGCAACAGAGCGAACAAGAGGCACAAGAACAACGACGGTCCACGACGGACCAGCTCATCGATACTCCTGTGGAAGTCGATGCGGCGCACGACGATCAGCACGGGGCTGACGAAGGACATTTGCCCGGCTCGCGGCACAACGTCAAGAGGATCGGCAACGCCGACATCGAGGGAGCCGCGCCCGGGCGAGTAGCCGACGTTTCCGCCTTTGGCAACTTCGCGTACCTCACGGTGCGCGATCCTGAGGGCTGCAGCGATGCAGGCGTCGCGGTCATGGACATCTCCGACCCGCGCAATCCGGCTCAGGTTGGGTTCATCGAAGCCACCGAGGGCTCGTTCCCCGGTGAGGGCTCACAGGTGGTCGATCTCGACACAGCGGCGTTCACCGGCCAGGTGCTCGTCTTCAACAATGAGATCTGCGCACTTGGCGGCGAAGGCGGCGTCTCTTTATGGGACGTCACCGACCCGATGAACCCGGTGGTGCTGACGGCGCACACCGGAGACAACGACCCCGGCGGCTTCGTGAGCGAGTTCAACCAGATCCACAGCTCCTTTGCATGGCAGGCAGGGGACAAGGCGTATGTCGTAATCGTGGACAACGAGGAGTTCGCCGACGTCGACATTCTCGAAATAACCGATCCGGCGAATCCTGTGTTCCTCAGCGAACTCGATCTAAACGACTTTGATGTCGCGCAGGAGGAACTGCTCAACAATGGGAACTTCCAGGGTTCGTTCTTGCACGACATGGTGGTCAAGGAGATCGACGGGACGTGGACCATGCTGCTGTCGTACTGGGACGGCGGCTGGGTGCTTCTCGATGTCAACGATCCCGCCAACCCCGTTTTCATCAACGATTCCGAATACCCGTACCCGGACTCGCTGTTCCCCGAGGTCCCCTTCCCGGAGGGCAACGCCCACCAGGCGGAGTTCAGCACGAATGACGACTTCATAATCGGCACGGACGAGGATTTCTCGCCCAACCGCCTCGATGCCTTCAACATCACCAGCGGGCCCAATGCGGGCGCCTTCCCTGGTGGAGAGTTCGGATTCACCGTTCCGCTGGCCACGTATCCAGACGGAGAGATCAATGGTCCCACAATCTACGGTGGTCTGGCATGCCCGTCTAACGAAGAGTACGGTGACCAGCCGCCGGTTCCCGACGCGTCGAGCCTGACAGTCGAGCCTGGTGAAGAAAAGATTCTTGTTGCACTGCGCGGATTGTGCTTCTTCTCCGAGAAAATCGAGGTCGCGCAGCAGGCCGGTTACGACGCGGTCGTCATCGCCAACCACCACGCAGGAGCAGCCTTTGGTGATGCGCCCGACGCATCCCTCTGTGGAAGCCAGGGCCATGAGTTCACTCCCGAGATCGCGGCTGTGTGTACCGGGCACCGCGCCTTCCATCTGCTCTTCAACACTACGCCCGAATACGGCGAGGGCGTCGACGATGCGCCAGCGATCGGAACGCTCGGCGAGGACGTTCAAGCCTCCGCGCTATTCGACGGGTGGGGTTATGTGCGCCTGTTGGACAGGAGCTCACTGGAACAGATCGACGCCTACGCTATCGACGAGGCGCTCGACCCCGACTTCGCATTCGGCTTTGGCGACCTCTCGGTCCACGAGATCGCAGCTGATCCTGTCGAGCAGGGCCTTGCATACCTCTCCTATTACTCCGGTGGACTTCGTGTGATCCGCTACGGCAACAACGGGATCCGAGAGGTGGGCCACTACATCCACAAGGACGGCAACAACTTCTGGGGGGTCGAGACGCATTTCCTCCCCGACTCCAACAAGAAGTTGATACTCGCAAGCGACCGTGACAGCGGGCTGTGGATCTTCAAGTTCACCGGCCGAACCGATAAGCGATTCGAACGCTTCGTGGGCCGCAAGGCCAACCTGAACGGCACCAAGGAAGTGCCCGGCCCGGGCGATCCCGATGGCAAGGGCATGGCTCGCATCAGGCTCCACGCGAACAGGGGAGAGGTTTGCTACAGAGTCTCTTGGGACAAGATCGGTTCGCCGTTCGCCGCGCATATCCACGAAGGAAGGAGCGACGTAGCCGGGCCTGTGGTCGTTACCCTTTTCCAGGAGGAGCAACCGCGACCCGATAAACCTCGGCGCATGCGCGATTGCGTCGCAGGGGTTGACCGGGCTCTCGTGGCGGACATCGTGAAAAGTCCTCGCGACTACTACGTCAACGTCCACAATCCGGAGTTCCCGGCCGGAGCGATCCGGGGCCAACTCTTCAACCCATAAGGACACTCGCCTTACAGATGCAGAGGGCCCGGCACCCTAACCCCGGGCCCTCTGCCGTGTCTCTACTACCAGTCAATTAGGTTCATCCTCTACGCTGACAGAGCGCGCCATGATCCTCCGCAGAGCTGGCTCGCAGTTTAGAAAACGCAGACTGGGTTGCTTCCCACGCACCGGATGTCGCCTCCGCGGTCGCAAAGACTCCTTGTTGCTACTAAGGGGCCGTGGGGACGTCATCCACAAGTCCCCCATGACAAAGTAGTTGCGGCCCTTACATCAGGCTGCTCACTCGCTGCACAATGTCAATGACGTTTCCGCGGACGAAGACGGTACGAGAGACGAAGAGCAACTGGTCGCCGAGGGTGGAGGCGAGCAAGCCCGAGGGGATTCAGAACTCCATCCACCAACCGACATGACGAACTGCGCCTAGGCGCGGTGGGAAATATCGCGACTCGAATAGGCGCACCTCCATGTCCTCGCCGGATTTGGGTGCAGACCTTTGCAGTCTGAGAGCAGTCTTGGTCCTAGCGCCACCCCAAACCCTTGGGCCGAGGTCGTCTAACCCCTCTGGCCCCGCCGGTCTGCGGTGCCAACAGGAACGGCGCCCTCCAGAGCCGTAGCGCTGGATGAAGTCCGGCAGGCGCGTCGCCTGGTCGGTAAAGTGGCGGTGATCGGCGCAGCTAGTCGCGAACTTGACCCCCACGCGGCACTTGCAACCGCCTCGAGCCCGCGACGCGATTTCGACACGGGCGCGACGCAAAACGATGCAAAGCGAAGACAAGCTTTGGGAGTCCGAACAATGGTGCTGACCTGCGACGATGCACCATTTCGCAAGGACTCGAGAAGCGTCGACAACCCCGATGAGACGGACTCTTAATCCGTAGGTTCAGGGTTCGAGTCCCTGGCGACCCACCCCCCATTGTCGTGCTCGGGGTGATGGTTGACACTCCGGCGTCACCTGATGCGTTACCAGTTCCGGCTTATCCTTTCCAGGTGTTCCGGCTGATGGTTGACGGTGGCTCCGGGTGATCGTTGACACCTCCCATCTCCTGGTCGCGAGGGTTCTCGGGATAGAGGTGGGACGTGCTGTGGCTCAGCACCATGGAACAACAGCGTTATCAGGCGGTCATGGCCGTCCAGGACGGCTGGAAGGTGACGGAGGTGGCCGATCGTCTAGCGTGTCGCGCAAGCCCATGCACGACTTCGACGAGAACTCTGCCGAAGAGGCTCTCGCGCCTCGATCAGGGGCAGAATAGGCGGTGACGACGCGCTTACCGAACGGACACCGATCTGGGGGCAGATGCGGTGAGCTGCATGCATCTCGACACCCTGTCGAGCCAGCTCGGCGCTCCCAACCGCTCGAAAGTGCCGTAGGCCTCGTGTAGCAACGAGTCGGCCTCGTCACTGCGCTCACGTTCGGTAAGCCACTCGGCGAACTCCGTCAAGGTGATCGCTCGCCAGTAAGGAGTACCAACCTCCAAGAACACACCAGCCGCGACTTTGAACGCGCGTTCTGCCTCTTCATCGTGGCCCCGCGCGCTCGCCAAGCGCGCCCTGCCACGTCCCTGCATCCCACGAACGATCGGCGGTGCCTCCCCCGGTCTCAATGTTTCGATCATGGCCATTAGGTCCTCTAACCGAGGCAAATCGTTGAGGGCAGCGGCGACATCGAACGCCTGATCCAGCCCCATCCAGAACAGGTGGCTGTCGGGTCCGACCCGTCTTCCGGTCTCGACTGCCTCCAGCGAAGCCTTGAGCGCTTCTTCGAGGCTTTCCTCGGCGCGATGCACAACAGCTCGCGCCACCGCATGAGCCGCTCGCTCCTGGACGTCGTCGGAGCGCTCATAGCGCGCAAACACCTCCAGCATCCGTCTCGCTGCTCCAAGATCCCGTCGGTTGGCGTGAATGACCGGGAGCGAGAGCAAAGGGCCGAGGATGTCTGCTCTTGCCATGTCCTCGCTTGCGATGTCCGACGTGCTTTCGCAGGCGTCCTCCCAGCGTCCGGTCACGAAGAGGGGAAACGCCCTCTCGCAAAGGAGCACGATCTCCCATAGACGGTTCCCGACCTTGCGCGCAAGAACAAGCCCGTCTTCATAACTCTTGAGCGAGTCCTCGTAGCTGTCGCGGCGCAACAAGAGCTCCGACAAGTTTACGTAGGCTCTGAGGGAGGCGGCGGATAAGTCGTGCTCCAAACCGACTTTGAGCGCATGCCGCAACAACCCGAGACCCTCCTCGACCCGTCCCCGAACGAGAACTACCAGGGCCTTTGTATTGAGCGCCTGTGAAACGACCTCTGGTAACCCAAGCGGTTCGGCAATGTCCAGCGCCGTCTCCAACCGCCGTCGGGCCATGTCCATCTCGCCTTGGAAGAAGTGCAGGCGGCCCAGCTCGGATGCGAGCGTTGCCAGATCGGCGTCCCACTCCTCGCCCTCGAGCACCGAAAACGCCTGTTCCATCCGCGCTACGGCCTCCGTCAGGCGCCCGCCTTCCTCGAACTCGACCTCTCCGAGACGCGCTGAGACGCGCGCAGCGGAGTGCGCGTCTCCGTCCGTCCCGAACATCTCCATGGCGACCGAAAACTGGCCTTTTGCTTCATCGAGCCGCCCTGCGCGCAAAGCCATCTCACCGGCGCGCTCCAGCAGCCTCGCCTTGGCGGCAGAGTCTTCGGTTAGATCGGCAGCCAGGGCGAAATAACGTCGAGCTTGCTCCGGCGCCGCCAAGGAAGCGGCTCGGGCCCCCGCGCGGGCGAGCCTGTCACGGGCTTTGTCTCGGATCTCATTCGCGTCGGGCGCCTCCGGCGCCTCCTTGTACGCTTCGAGGTAGTGCGACGCGACCACCTCTACAATCTCGTCCTCGTCCCCACTCCAGGTCGATTCGATGAACGAAGCGGCGGCGAGCCGCTTGGCCTTGCGTTCTCTCTTCGACAGGGTCTCGTAGGCCACTCTCTTGACCAAGTCCTGCAGGAACCTGTACTGCCCGCGCTCGGGAGAGCGAGGATCGGCCTGAAGGCTAAGCATCTCCTTGCGGACAAGTGACGACAGCGTGGCGTGAACCGCCTCAGGAGGGGTCCCGGAGAGATGCGAGAGCCCTTGCACGGTGAAGGACTTCCCGAGCACGGCGCCGTCCTGGATGACACGGCGCTCCTGTGGCGTCAAGCCATCCAACCGCGCGGCAACCAACGCGTGAAGAGTCTCGGGCACCTCCAACGTTTCCACGGCTCCCGCGAGACGGTAACCACCAGCCTCCTGCACGAGCAAGCCGCGATCGATCAGCATGCGGATCGTCTCAACGGCGTAAAGGGGCACCCCCTCCGCGCGCTCCAGGACGCTGCGGTGCACTTCGTCGGGCAGACCCGGGACTAGCCCCGACAAGAGCTCGTCCATGACAAGAGGAACCAACGGCTCTAAGTAAAGAGACGAGGTGCTCGGCCTTCCCGAGCCCCAGTTGGGCCGCTTGTCCGCGAGGTCTGGTCGAGCCAGCGTCACAACGAACAGGGGATGGTTCCTCGACCAATCCAACAGATACTCAACGAAGTCGAGCAATGCGGGGTCGGCCCAGTGCGCGTCCTCGAACACAAGCAACGTGGGATGGCTTTCGGACATCCGTTCGAAGAAGAGTCGCCATGCCGAGAACAGGTTCTCGCGATCCTCGGCCGGCCGCTCTTCGAGCCCGAGCAAATGCGCGAGGCGCGGCTCGATCCATCGCTGCTCGTCGCCGTCGAGGACGTGCTCGCGAATGCCAGAACGTAGCTTCTCGCGGGCTGAATCGGGAGCTTCATCCTCGAGGATGCCGGCTCGGGCCCTGACCATCTCGGCCAAAGCCCAGTACGCCACTCCCTCGCCGTACGCAAGGCACCGGCCCCGATGCCACCACACCGTGTCCGCCAAGCCGTCGACGTACTTGAAGAACTCCCACAAGAGCCGAGACTTGCCGACCCCTGCGATACCCAGCACCGACACAAGGTGTGTGCGGCTCTGGTCCGCAGAGGTGTGGAAAAGATCCTTGATGAGCCGCAACTCGCGGTCGCGGCCCACGAAGGGTGGTTCGAGGGTCCCAGACCGCAGCGCGCCGCCACGGAGTCCCACGACCCTCACCGCCCGGAAGAGCCGCACGGGCTCGGACTTGCCCTTCAGCTCGCGGGCACCCGCGTCCTCATACACGATCGCTGCTTCGGTGGCGCGTCGCGTTACGTCACCGACATAAACGGCTCCGGGTGGCGCCGTGGATTGGATTCTGGATGCGGTGTTCACCAGGTCTCCGGCCACCATGCCCTGGCCGTCCGCTCCGATGGTTACCGCCGCCTCGCCGGTGACGACCGAGGCGCGCGCTCGTAAGTCGACCGCACGAATCTCGTGCCCTAGCTCGGCGACACCTTTGGTGAGCTCCAGGGCAGCTCGCACCGCACGCTCGGCGTCGTCCTCCTTGGCGACCGGCGTGCCCCACACCGCCATGACCGCGTCACCGATGAACTTCTCTACGGAGCCGCCATAGCGAGAGATGAGCTGGCGACAAGTCTCAAAGTAACGCGACAGTAATTCTCTGACCTCTTCGGCGTCGCGGCTTTCGGACAACGTCGTGAAGCCGACGAGATCGGCGAACAAGACCGAGACGAGACGGCGCTCCGCGACCGGACCGGCGGCGCGATCATCGACCGATAGTCCTCCCTGATCAAGAGCCGGTGAATCTGTGAGCTCCAATGTGAGCGAGGCCCCACACTGCCCACAGAACTGATCCTCCGCCTCTGCGAGCGACCCACAGCTCGGGCAGGTACGGTCGAGCGGAGCTCCACACCGGGTACAGAACTTGCGTCCCGTCCGATTCTCCGTCCCACATGCCGCACAACGCATACGCCGAAGCTTATGCGAACCCCGCCCGCGCGGTAGAAGACCCAAACCTCCCTACCCTCGAACAGCCGTCTCCGGCGACGCGGGAGGCCATCGATTTGGTGGTGGGCCGAGACGAAGGAGGCGGGGGGGCGGGAGACTAGGCGAAGGAACCTTGTTGGGCCAGTCCCTTCCCTTCGGGACCTCGATCTTGGCTGTAACCCGAGCAAGCCGCCATTGAGCTCGGCATCGGTCCAGGCGTTGCTTCGCCTCCCCGCTCGCCCGATGATGTCTCTCATCTCGGCCGCGATGAACGCCCGCATGGACTTGCTGCGGACGTTGCCCATCGAACCAAGTTTCAAGAGAAAGGCTGTGGCCGATTCATCGTCTGGGAACTCCGCCACAACGACGAGGTCGTGCTGACCCATCGTCCAGTAAACCTCGTAATCCCCCCCGAGTTGCTTCGCGGCTTCCCGTGCCCCCTCGGCTCGGTCGACCGTGGCCTTGAAGTCGCTGACCCCTCGATCGGTCCAGTCGATCAACGAAACGGACCTAGACATTAGGCCTTCCTCCATGCTCCCCAAGAAACCTCATCTAATCATCCTCGAGCCGGCCCCGCAAGGGGCGAGACCCGTGCTCGCCAGGGGACGGATCGATCGCCTGCGGCGAGCACGCGGCCTCGAGCAACTGCCTCCTCCGCCCGCAGACGCGGCGCAGCCCTTGAAGGATAGGCGGGATAATTCGGATTTGCCGCGGTCAAAGAAGGTGGCCAATCGCCAGCGTCGGTCTAGTGCGGCCGGACGGGTATGCCGACCCGCAACACGGTTTCACCCGGTCGGGAGTCGATGGTGATCGTGCCACCGTGGCGCTCCACGATGATGCGCCGCGCGATATCGAGGCCGAGACCGGTGCCTTTGCCCACGTCCTTGGTCGTGTAGAAGGCCTCAAACGCGCGCGCAGCCACCTCGGGCGGCATGCCCGGGCCCGTGTCGCCGATCTCGACGACGATGTTGTCCCCCTCGACCCGCGTCGCCACCCGCAACGTGCCTGCGCCGTCCATAGCGTCGACGGCGTTGTGATGAGATTGGTCCACACTTGGTTGAGCTCGCCTGCGTAAGCCTCGACCCGAGGGACGTCGGCGCTGTACTCGCGCACGACCGCTACTCCATCGCGGAGCTTGTGCCCAAGCATCACCAGCGTGCTCTCGAGGCCTTCCGTCACGTCGGTCTGCTGCCTCGACGCGCGGTCCACCTGCGAGTACGACTTGACGGCGGCGACGAGTTCGGAGACGCGCCGGGTCGACTCCTTCATCTCTGACAGCAGCGCCGCGATGGAGAACGTGCTCGCCACCCACTCCAGGCCCGGCTCGAGGGACGGTCCCCCAAGCACGGACGCGGCCCGCTCGCACCAGGCGAGATCGACTCCGGCGGCGGCGAGCGGAGGAGCGATGGTCCACTCCCGCTCTATGCCGTGGCGGGTGAGCCACGACGAGAGGGCTTCCTCGCGACTTCCTCGACTCGAGCGGACTGCGCCCAATCGCCCGCGTCCCGCTTGATCGCTGTGGCGTCACGACCCATGTGGGTTCAGTAGGCTCTGGCGGTGCACGCCGACGACGGGTACTTCGACGAGCGCGTAGCCGCGAGGTACGACGAATCCGCAGGCGAGATGTTCGACCCGGCGGTCGTCGACCCGGTCGTTGACCTCCTCGTTGAGCTCGCCGGGGGTGGACCAGCGCTCGAGCTCGGAATCGGGACGGGCCGAATCGCGCTCCCGCTCGCGCGGCGGGGAGTGTCGGTGCACGGGATCGAGTTGTCGAGGGCGATGGTCGCAAGGCTGCGAGCGAAGCCACGCGGCGACGACATCGGCGTGACGATCGGCGACTTCGCGACGGCGACCGTGGACGGGACCTTCTCCGTCGCGTACCTGGTCTTCAACACGATTATGAACCTGACGACGCAGGAGGCGCAGGTCGCGTGCTTCCGCAACGTCGCAGCGCACCTCGGGCCCGGCGGCTGCTTCGTCATCGAGGTAGGCGTTCCCGAGCTCCAGCGGCTCCCACCCGGCGAGACCATCCGCGCTTTCCACGTCAGCGAGACCAGGTGGGGGTTCGACGAGTACGACGTCGCGACGCAAGACCTCACGTCCCATCATCTCGAGATCGTCGACGGAAGGCTCGAGCGCCATTCGGTCCCCTTCCGGTACGCGTGGCCCTCCGAGCTCGATCTGATGGCACAGCTTGCCGGGATGAGGCTGCGCGAGCGCTGGAGCGGGTGGAAGCGCGAGCCTTACACGAGCGACAGCCGCAAGCTCGTGTCGATCTGGGAAAAGCCGGCCAACCCGGGATGAATCGCCCAGGGTAGCGTTCGATGGACAGCGAATGGACAACATCAGCGGGAGGCCACTATGAGCGGCAATGAGCACGCCATCCGGTTCACGTATCTGTCTCAGGAGGATCTGTTGGAAGCGGGCTGCCTCGACTTCAAGCTCGCCATGGATGCAGCAGAGTCGGCGCTCCTGGCTCACCAGAGGGGCGAAGTGCTGTTTCCCGAGAAGATCGTGCAGATCTTCAACGACGACACCCAGGAACGGATCAACTGCCTGCCGGCCACGCTGCGTTCGGAGAAGGTGTGCGGGGTGAAATGGGTTTCGGCGTTCCCGCCGAACGTAGAGAGGTTTGGCCTGCAGAACCTGACGGCTCTGTTCGTCCTCTCGGAGATCGAAAAGGGCTTTCCGATAGCGGTGCTCGAGGGGACGCTCGCTTCCAACATTCGGGTCGGGGCCATGGGAGGGTTGGCCGCCCGCCACCTCGCACCATCGGAGCCTCGGACCATCGGCTTCATCGGAGCCGGCGAACAGGCCAAGATGCACCTGGTCGCAATGAAAACGGTATGCGCGTCCCTGGTGGAATGCCGGGTCTCGGCCAAGACATCGGAGCAGGAAGAGAGTTTCGCTGAACAGCTGGAGGCGCTTCTTCCGGACATGGACTTCACGCAGGCCGGGGGGGACCACTCCAAAGCGATGGATGGCGCCGATATCCTCGTCACCGGGACCAGCGCACAAGCCCCACTGCTCGAAGCTGCCTGGATGAAACCGGGGTCCTTCTACAGTCACATCGGTGGGTGGGAGGACGAGTACGCCGTCGCCGAACAGTGCGACAAGATCGTCTGCGACGATTGGGACACCGTCAAGCACCGCACGCAAACTCTGAGCCGCATGTACAAGGACGGCGAGCTCCACGACTCCGACATCCACGCCAACCTGGTTGAGGTGGTTGCAGGCGACAAGCCGGGCAGGGAGAACGACGACGAGCGCATCTACTTCAACGCGGTCGGCCTCGCTTATGTCGACGTCGCGATCGCGCTGGCCATGTACCGTCGGGCAGTGGACGCAGGCAAGGGGTTGGAGTTAACGATGCAAGAAACCATGATCTTCGACCACGAAGGTCTCTCCGAATACCTTCGCCTCTGAAAGCAAGAGGGCTTGGGGCGCAGATTTCGAGTTTCCGTTATGAATGGTCGTGCGATAGCTCTACCAAGGTCAGAGGGGGAGGTCGCCGTCGGAGGATGGATCATTTCGAAGCTCGGGGAAGCTGGCTAGCAAACGTTCCGATTGTGGCCCACGTTCCACATGCAGGTCGTGATCTACCTCCGAATGTCCGGAAAACGCTCTCGCTGAGCGACGCCGCGCTGGAGCTGGAGATCCTGCGGGTGACCGATCATTTCACCGATGAGTTGTCGTATGGGATCCTCGAGTTGGGAGGCATCCAGTTCGTCAACCAGCTGAGCAGACTCG
>Ga0183260_10002452_pt1 | contig 15337 bp, 14 predicted proteins | sample AntDrymUQ4972206_2_FD_129768 | JGI IMG/M metagenome (GOLD analysis project Ga0183260, IMG submission 129768) | Polar desert sand microbial communities from Dry Valleys, Antarctica - metaG UQ497 (22.06) (version 2) (version 2) | ecosystem: Environmental > Terrestrial > Soil > Desert | place... | reverse complement strand
TCACCAACGTGTACACCTGCGTGGTCGTCACCGACGCATGCCCAAGCAGCTCCTGGACGACGCGGACGTCCGCGCCACCGTCGAGCAGGTGGGTCGCGAACGAGTGGCGCAAGGTGTGCGGCGACACTTCGCGGGTCACCCCGGCACGCTGTGCGGTCCGGGCCAGCACGGTCCACGCGCTCTGGCGCGAGAGCCGGCCTCCCCGAGCGTTGCAGAACAACGCGGGCGTCCCCTTGCCGGTCGCCACCAGACGCGGCCGGGATCGCGTCAGGTACGCCGTCACGGCGGCAGCGGCGTACGAGCCGAACGGCACCACCCGCTGCTTGCCACCCTTGCCGCTGAGCAGCGCGGCGCCGGAGGTCAGGTCCAGGTCGTCGACATCAAGCCCAACGGCCTCGGAGATGCGAGCCCCGGTGCCGTACAGCACCTCCAGCAGCGCCCGGTCGCGCAGTGCGAGCGCGGTGCCGGCGGCCCCCGCAGCGGCGAGGATCGCCGCGACCTCATCGACCGGCAGCGCCTTGGGCAGGCGACGGCGCGACGCCGGCGGCTTGACGTCGCAGGCCACGTCGAGCTCGACCAGCCCCTCGCGCAACGCGAAGCGGTGCAACCCGCGCACGGCGACCACGCTGCGGGCGGCACTGCCGGGGGCCAGCGACTGATGATCGGCGTCACCCTCACGCAGATGCATCAGGAAGTCACTGACATCCTGCGCCCGCACCGCCGCAAGGTCGGCGACGCCGCGCCCGTCCAGGAACTCCACGTAGCGGCGCAGGTCCCGCCGATACGAGGTGAGCGTGTTGCGGGCCAGGCCGCGCTCGACCGACAAGTGGTCGAGGTAGGCCTGCACCGAGCCGGCGACCTCGCTCAGCCGAGAACCTCCTCGAGGCTGACGGCTGTGCGCGCGTGTGCCTCGGCGACCGGCGCGTTGGTCAGTCCGCCGTCATAGGTGTTCAGCCCCAGCGCCAGGCTGTGGTCGTCGCGCAGCGCCTGCTGCCACCCCTTGTCAGCCAGTGCCACCGCGTACGGCAGCGTCACGTTGGTCAAGGCGTACGTCGACGTGTGCGGCACCGCCCCGGGCATGTTGGCCACGCAGTAGAAGACCGAGTCGTGGACCGGATACGTCGGCTGGTCGTGCGTCGTGGGACGTGAGTCCTCGAAGCACCCGCCCTGGTCGATCGAGATGTCCACCAGCACGCTGCCCGGCTTCATCCGCGCCACCTGGTCATGGCTGACCAGGGTCGGAGCCTTGGCGCCCGGGACGAGCACCGCCCCGATCACCAGGTCCGCGTCGAACACGGCGCGTTCGACCTCGTACGTGTTCGAGGCAACCGTCTGCAGATGGCCCTGGTAGATCCGGTCGGCCGCCCGCAGCCGCTCGATGTTCTTGTCCAGCAACAGCACCTCGGCCTGCATGCCGAGTGCGATCGCGGCGGCGTTCATGCCGGAGACGCCGGCCCCGATCACCACGACCTTGGCCGCGTAGACGCCCGACACCCCACCCATCAGCACGCCGCGACCACCGCCCTGCCGCATCAGGTGGTACGCCCCTGCCTGCGGCGCCAGCCGCCCAGCAACCTCACTCATCGGTGCCAGCAGCGGCAGGGCGCCGTCCGGTGCCTGCACGGTCTCGTAGGCGATCCCCGTGACCCGGCGATCGAGCAGCGCGTCCGTGCACTCCCTGGAGGCGGCTAGGTGGAGGTACGTGAACAGCGTCTGGCCGGCCCGCATCCGGTGGTACTCGCTCGCGACCGGCTCCTTGACCTTCAGGATCAAGTCGCCGATATCCCAGACCTCGTCAGGCGACTTCACGATCTCCGCTCCCGCGCCGACGAACTCTTCGTCCAGGATCGACGAACCGACCCCCGCGTCGGCCTCGATGAACACCTCGTGCCCGTGCCGCACCAGTTCGTGGACGCCGGACGGGGTCATCGCGACCCGGTGCTCGTTGTTCTTGACTTCCTTCGGCACGCCGACCTTCATCGGATCGCGCTCCCTGTCTCGAAGGGCCAGGCCAGTAGCCCGGTGGACCGTCCAGACGGCCCGGCCGGAGTCTAGTCTCGCCCTGATCTCCCGACGATCAGGTCGGGCAGGCGACGTCAGTGTCCGGAGATCGCCGTCAACGAGTCAAGTCCCGGTCCGGCGCGCAGCACGACGGCGGCCAGCACCGCGATACCGGCCATGGCGTCGGTGAGGCGGCGACTCAGGATGGCAGCGGCCACCTCGTCGAGGGGCACCCACACCGCCGTCATGTCGGCCTCTTCGTGCTGCGGCTCATGCCGCTCGTGCTCGGTGACCGGACGCAAGTCACGGGCAAGGTAGACCTGCCACCGCTCGTTGGTCGAACCGGGCGTCGGCAACACGTCCAGCAGCGGCCGCCAGTCGAGGGCGCGCAGCGATGCCTCCTCGTGGAGCTCGCGCGCAGCGGTGGCCGTCGGGGCTTCCCCGGCGACGTCGCAGATGCCAGCCGGCAGCTCGAGCAGCCGGCGACGGGCAGCGTGCCGGTACTGGCGCAGCAGCAGCACCCGTTCCGCGTCATCGATGGCCAGTACACCTACGGCGCCGGGGTGTTCCACCACGCTGCGGTCGAACGTCTCGCCGCCCGGTGAGCGCACTGCGTCGACCCGCACGGTGACGAACCCGTCGTCGTACGCCTGCTGCGACGACTCGGTGGGCCACTGCTGCTCGATGTCGAACAGCGGGTCACCGGGCTGCCATAGCGCGCCCGGCAGGCTCGGGTGGGCGGTCTGCCTCACGCCGACACGTCGACGGGTTCGACCAAGCGCCGCCGCACGCCGGTGTCGTCGACCGGCAGCCGCAGCTCGCGTTGACGGTCGAGCGCGGCGCCGACCAGTCCCACGAACAGCGGGTGCGGCCGGGTCGGGCGCGAGCGCAGCTCCGGGTGGGCCTGCGTCGCCACGTAGTAAGGGTGGACCTGGGCGGGCAGCTCGACAAACTCGACGAGCAGGGAGTCCGGGGAGACACCGCTGAAGACCAGCCCCGACTTCTCGAGTGCCGTCCGGTACCCGTTGTTGACCTCGTACCGGTGCCGGTGCCGTTCGTGCACGGTTTCGGCTCCGTACGCCGTGGCGACCACGCTGTCCGGCTGCAGAAAGGCGGGGTAGAGGCCGAGCCGCATGGTGCCGCCGAGGTCACCGTCGCCGGCTACGTACGCCTGCTGCTCTGCCATCGTCGCGATGACCGGGTCGGGGGTGTCCGGGTCGAACTCGCTGGAGCTGGCGGCGGGCAGACCGGTCACATGGCGGGCGTACTCGATGACCATGCACTGCAGCCCGAGGCACAGTCCCAGGGTGGGGATCCCTTGCTCACGCGCGTAGCGCAGCGCGCCGACCTTGCCTTCGATGCCGCGGATGCCGAAGCCGCCCGGCACGCACACCCCGTCGACGTCGTTCAAGTGCCGCGCCGCCCCCTCAGCGGTACCGCACTCATCGGAAGCGACCCAGCGCAGGTGGATCCGGGCGCTGTGGGCGAAGCCGCCGGCGCGCAGTGCTTCGACCACCGAGAGGTACGCGTCGGGCAGGTCGACGTACTTGCCGACCAAGGCGATCGTGACGTCCTCGTCGGGCTCGTGGACGCGGTGCAGCAGCTCGTCCCAGCGGGCCCAGTCGACGTCCCGGAACGGCAGGCTGAGCCGGCGCACGACATAGGCGTCGAGGCCCTCGGCGTGAAGGACTTTGGGGATGTCGTAGATCGACGCAGCGTCGACAGCGGCCACAACGGCCTCCTCGTCGACGTCGCACATCAGCGAGATCTTGCGTTTGACGCTGGCAGGGATGGTCCGGTCGGCGCGGCAGACGACCGCGTCGGGCTGGATACCCACCTGGCGCAGTGCCGCAACCGAGTGCTGCGTCGGCTTGGTCTTCAGCTCGCCCGACGGGCCGATGTAGGGGACCAGCGAGACATGGAGGAAGAAGCAGTTGTCGCGTCCGACATCGTGACGCACCTGGCGGGCCGCTTCGAGGAAGGGTAACGACTCAATGTCGCCGACCGTCCCGCCGATCTCGTGCAGCACCACGTCCACAGCCGGGCCGCCCATCGCCAGCATCCGGTCCTTGATCTCGTTGGTGATGTGCGGGATCACCTGCACGGTGTCACCGAGATAGTCGCCGCGGCGCTCCTTCGCGATGACCTCGGAGTAGATCTGGCCGGTTGTGACGTTGGCGATCGCGGACAGGTCGACGTCGAGGAAGCGTTCGTAGTGGCCGATGTCGAGGTCGGTCTCGGCCCCGTCGTCGGTGACGAAGACCTCGCCATGCTGGAACGGGTTCATCGTGCCCGGGTCGACGTTGAGGTACGGGTCGAGCTTTTGCATCGTGACGCGCAGGCCGCGTGACTTGAGCAACCGGCCGAGGCTGGAGGCGGTCAGACCCTTGCCGAGGGAGGAGGCGACACCCCCGGTGACAAAGAGGTGCTTGGTAGGCACTGGCGCGGCCAAGAAGGCTCCCGTGGCTCGAAGGTAGGGTCACTCACCGTCCACGGGGTTTCAGCCTATCAGTGGCGGACTACCGCGGCGTAGCACCGCGCTCTTGTCCGGGCCCCGATGCCCCGAGTGGCGCAGATCCGCGGAAGCTCACGTTCACTGCTCGCCTTCAGCGGCATGTCGTCCTTGCCGGCCGGCCCCAGTCGTCGATCCGGCGAAGCAACGAGTGACGCTCGATGACATCGCTGAAGCTCACGTGTTCGCTGGCCAGGGTGACACCTGCGACAGTGACCAACGCAGCCCGGCGCGCCACCGGCGGCACGGTACTTGTGGTCACGAACCCCAGGACCGCACCGAGAGCGTTGGCGCCGCAGTCGCCGAGCATGGCGGAGCCGCGCAGGTCCGCGGGCAGCGCGGCGGCGGCAGCGCCGGCCAGCGGCGCGGCGAGACCGCCGCCCGCCGCCGCTGCCGCGAGGACGCTGCATCCGAGCACCACCTTGAGGGCGCGACCGGGTCTCAAGTCGAACAGGTTCACGAGGTTGGCTGCGCCGGCGATGAGAGCCCCGTCGAGCAGGAGTGGAGCGGCTCCGGTGTCACCGCGCGGTCGGAGCAGCGCTGCAGCGGCCACACCGGCGGCGGCGACGGCCCCGATCTTCACTACCCCGGTGGTCACCCGTGCGGTGCTCAGGGCCCGAAGGTGCCCGCGCAGCCCTTTCGTCTCGGCGTGTCCGTGCAGGTCGTCGTACGCACCCACCGCTCCGACGCCCGCGACCAGGGCCGAAAGTCCTAGTCGGCGTGCCAGGGGAAGCCCGTCGGAAGTGGTGGTTCCGGCCACCAGCCCGGCGACGACGGCCGGACCGGCCAACAGCGTCACGGGGGCGCCGGCGTAATTGGTCCGTCGCCATCGTGCGAGGTCCTCATCCAGACGGTGCACCAGAACCCGGTAGCTTCCAGCGGTCGCGGCGGCCGAGACGCCCGCCACCGCCGCGCGCGCTAGGAGCGGCCCGGTCATCCGGCGGCTGGAGTGCTCACGGACCGGCCGTACCGGGCAGGGCACCGTCGGCCGCGTCGGCACTGCCGTACTGGCCGGCTCGGCCTGCGGCCTGCTCGGCCAGCGCCAGCACCGTGGCCACGCGTCCCGCCGCCGTGTCGGCGACGTCGACGGTGGAGACCTCCTGCGCCACGTCGCTGCTGCGGATGACCTGGACGTAGCCGCCCTCGACCCCCGAGCTGGCGCTGCCGGCGACAACGACACCGCCCGATGCCGCATCCATCGCCTGGACCAGCGTGGTAACCAGCTCGTCTTGTCCCGGCTCGAACTGCTCAGGCTCGGCCGTGATCACGACCGCGAGCCCGGCCCGTCGTTGTACGTCACGTTCCGTCGTCACGTAGCCGGCCTCGCGGTAGGACGCGGCAGCTGTTTGTGCGGCAACGTCGACCGGTGCGCCCTGCGGCCGGGTGCTGAGAAAGCCGCGCGCCAGGCTGTAGCCGACGAGCTGGTAGCTGGATGCTCCTGCGATGTCCGGTCCGCCGCTGACGCCGTCGAGCACCGACGTGGCCAGGCCTTCGGCGACCTGGCGGTTCTGGGGGTCCACCAGCCCCGGCTGCACCTGGATCGTCCCGGTGACGGTGCCGCCCGCCTCGGCGGCATCATCCGCGAGAGCGGCCGCGATGTCCGGATCAGCGCCCGGCAGCAGCACCACCGCGACGGTGCGTCCTTCGAGCCGGGAGTCCAGCAGATCCGGTGCCACGGCCTGCGCGAAGTCATCCTGGAAGCCGGCGGTGAGCCCCAGCTGGTCCAGCTCGGCTCGCAGCGCGACCTTGTCTTCGCGGTCTTGCTCCGCCTGATTGACCAGCTGCTGGTCGAGCCCGCCCTTGAGCGGACCTGCTCCCAAAGCGATGCCGACAGCAAGGGCCAGGAAGATCGCGACGATCGAGATGAGGTGGTAGCGAAAGTCGATCACGTGTAGAGTCCTCGAACCCAGTAGAGGAGGTCGTTCCATCGGGCGCCGATGACGCTCAGCCATTCCTGGCCGGTGGGGGTAGCCGCGACGGCGACGGCAAGGGCGACCAGGCCAGCCGCCAACAGCATCAACATCTGCCAGGTGCGGATCCGGTGGCGGTACAGCCGGCTGACGCCCTTGGCGTCCACGAGCTTGGGACCGATCCGAAGCCGGGTCAAGAAGGTGCTCGCCATGCCCGAGCGACCCTTGTCCAGGAACTCCACCAACGTGGCGTGGGTGCCGACCGCGACGATCAGGCTGGCGCCCTTGGAGTCCGCGAGCAGCATCGCGACATCCTCGCTGGTCCCCGTCGCCGGGAAGACGACCGCGTTCTGTCCGAGCCGCTCCACCCGCTCCAAGCCCGGCGCCCGGCCGTCGCGGTACGCGTGGACGACGAGCTCGGCACCACAGCACAGCGTCGAGTCGGACACGGAGTCCATGTCACCGATGATCATGTCCGGGGTGTGGCCGGCCTCCCTCAGCGCGTCGGCGCCGCCGTCGACTCCGACCAGGATCGGCCGGTACTCGCGGATGTAGTGGCGCAGTGCGTTCAGGTCGGCGCGGTAGTCGTACCCCCGCACCACGATGAGCGCGTGTCGCTTCTCCAGCTTCGTGCTGATCTCGGGCACCCCGACGCCGTCCAGCAGCAACGCGCGTTCCCGCCTGAGGTACTCCATGGTGTTGGCGGTGAACGCTTCCAGCTGAGAGGACAGCCCGGTCCGGGCGGCCGCCATCAGCTCCAGGACGCGCTCGCCGTCGAGCACCTCGCCGGACCCGACCGCGACGTTCTTGCGGAAGATAGTGCCGTCCTGGATGCGGACGACGTCTCCCTCGTTGAGGGTGGCGAAGACGTTGGGGCCCACATTGTCGACGAGCGGGATGCCCGCCGCCGCGATGATCTCGGGGCCAAGGTTGGGGTAACGACCCGACACCGACTTCGAGACGTTGACGACCGCAGACACCCGGCGTGCGACCAGCGCCTCAGCGCTGACTCGGTCGATGTCGAGGTGGTCGATCAGCGCGATATCGCCGGGCCGTAGCCGCTTGGTGAGATTCTTGGTCCGCCGGTCCAGTCGCACCACACCGCCGACAGCGGAGGTATCGGCGACGGGAGCCTTGCGCAGGACCGGGAGCCTCATCGACAGTCATCCTGCCACGCAGCATCGCTGGTACCTGGGCACCGCACTCATCCTCGTTGGCACGTCTGCACCTTCCGGACGCCGCACGCCCGCTCAGACCGTGCCTTCCGCCGTGGCCATCGCCAACAGCTCACGGGCGTGCGCCTCGGCGGTGGTCGAACCCTCCAGGCCGGCCAGCATCCGGGACATCTCGTGCACCCGGCCGTCGGTGTCGAGCACCTGAACGCCACTGGTCGTCACCGACCCGTCGTCACTCTTGACCACGCGGTAGTGCCGCTGCGCGAACGCTGCCACCTGGGGCAGGTGTGTGACGGCAACCACCTGGGCGGTTCTGGCCAGTCGGGCCAGCCGACGTCCCACCTCGACCGCGGCCTTGCCGCCGACGCCGGCGTCGACCTCGTCGAAGACGAGGGTGGGTACCGAACCGGTGCCGGCGAGCACAACCTCCAAGGCGAGCATGACGCGTGACAGCTCGCCGCCGCTGGCCGCCTTGGCCAGGGCGCGGGGCGGACCACCGGGGTTGACGGCGAGCAGCAGCTCCACCTCGTCGGCGCCGTCCGGCCCCAGCCGGCTCTCCGGGTCCAATCCGGGTGCTGCCCGTACGACGACCTCGAACCGGGCGTGCGGCATCGCCAAACAGCTGACCTCGTCCCTGACCCGCTCCGCAAGCCCGGTGGCGCAACCGCGTCGGGCCGCACTCAGCTGGACCGACGCCGACCGCAGCTCCTCGAGCACCGGCGCGCGCTCGGTGCGCAACTCCGCGATCCGGGAGTCGGCTGCCTCGAGCTCCGACAGCCTCGGCGCGGACCTCTTGGCCCAGTCCAGCACCTCGGCGAGCGTCGGACCGTACGTGCGGCTCAGTGCGGCCAGCTGCGCCCGCCGCTGCTGCACCCAGGCGAGGCGTCTCGGGTCGACCTCGATGCCGGTGGCATAGCCGGCCAGATCGGCAGCGACGTCGGCCAGAAGCACCGCCACCTCGGCGACGCGGTCGGCGAGCTCGGCAACAGCGGGGTCGTGACCGCGCTGCGCGGCCAGCAACCGGTGCGCCGACACCACGACGGCGTGGGCGTCGGGCAGCTCGGAGTCGTTGCCGGCCAGCCCGTCGTGCGCCAGGGTGGCCGCCTCGCGCAGTGCGTCGGCGTGGGCCAGTCGGTCGTGTTCCGCCCGCAGGAGGTCGTCCTCGTCAGCGAACGGCTCGACGGCCGAGACCTCGCTCAACCCGAAGCGGAGCACATCCAGCTCTCGCATTCGTTCCTGCTCCGATGCGAGCAGGTTGTCGAGTGCCGCGTCGATCGCCTGCAGCCTCTCGTACGCCGGCCGGTACCGAGCCAGTGCAAGAGAGACCGGCTCACCTCCGTACCGGTCGAGTGCAGCTCGTTGCGCTGCGGGGCGCAGCAACCGGTGCTGGTCGGACTGGCCGTGCACGGTCACGAGCGAGCTGCTGACCGCAGCGATGGTGCTGGCGGGGACGGCCGCACCCCCGAGGAACGCGCGCGAACGGCCATCCGCGGTTACGGTGCGGGCGAGGATGAGCACCCCGTCGTCGAGCTCGGCACCTGCCGCGTCCGCCAGGTCGGCGGCCGCCGGGACGTCGGCGACGTCGACCCGCGCCTGGACTCTGGTCCGGGCGGAGCCGTGCCGTACCAACCCCGCATCGGCGCGCCCACCGCGCAACAGGCCTAGGGCCGTCACCACCATGGTCTTGCCGGCGCCTGTTTCGCCGGTGATGACCGTCAGCCCAGGGCAGAACTCCAGCGTGGCCTCGTCGATGACGCCGAGCGCCTCGAGCCGGATCTCCTCCCACACGCCGTCAGTATTGTCGGCCCGCTCGTGCGCCCGGCTGGCCAGTGCCCCGCCACCCGCTGACCGGCAGGTCGAACTTGCGGACCAGGCGGTCGGTGAAGGGCGCCGGTTGCAGCCGGGCGAGACGCACTGGGTCGGTGCCCCGCCGGACCTCGACCCGGGCGCCGGGAGGCAATGGCACCGTCCGGCGGCCGTCGCACCACAGCACGCCGCCCCCTCTCCCGGTGGCCAGGACCTCGATTGCCAGCACCGAGTCGGGTGAGACCACCAGTGGCCGGGCGAACAGCGCATGGGCGCTGATCGGAACCAGCAACAGGGCCTCGACCTCCGGCCAGACGACCGGCCCGCCGGCGGAGAAGTTGTAGGCCGTCGACCCGGTCGGGGTCGCGCAGACAACACCGTCGCAGCCCCACCGGGACAGCGGCCGGTCGTCCACCTCGACTACGACCTCCAGCATTCGCTCACGGGCCGTCTTCTCGACGCTGGCCTCGTTGAGGGCCCAGTCGCGGGTCGCGACCTCCCCGTCGACTACGACGCTCACGTCGACGGTCAGCCGCTCCTCCACCGTGTAGGTGCGGCCGACGACGCGGTCGACCGTCGACTCGAGGTTGTCCACGTCTGCCTCGGCCAGGAACCCGACGTGACCCAGGTTGACGCCGAGCAGCGGGGTGCGGCTGGGTCTGGCCACCTCCGCTCCGCGCAGGATGGTGCCGTCCCCGCCGAACACGACGACCAGCTCGCAGCCCTCGGCCGCAGTGTCGGCGTCGGGGACAACGTCGGCCCGGCAACCGGCGTAACCGGCCAACGCGGGCGCCTCGTCGGCGAGCAACCGGACGCTGAGACCGGCCGCCTCGACGTGCTCGCAGAACGCCGCGGCCACCTTGCTGGCCTCGACTCGCCCGGTGTGGGCGACGACGAGCACGCGGCGGCGGTCGTCGGACGGCTCAGATGATGGCGGCCGGGTCACGTCGTCACTCTCTCACCCGTCGGGCCGGCGTCGACCTCCGCGCGAGCACGTTGCGGGTCGAGCGAAGTGCCGCCCCGGCGGAGCCACAGAAAGTACTCGACGTTGCCGGCCGGCCCGGGCAGCGGGCTTGCCGTCACGGCTCGGGTGCCCCAGCCCAGCCGGGCGGCCGAGGCACTCACGTCGACGACGGCCGCGGCGCGTAGCCGCGGGTCACGCACCACACCACGGCCCAGCCGCTCGCGACCCACCTCGAACTGTGGCTTCACCAACAACAACAGGTCACCGTCAGGGCGGCAGAGCGCCGTGAGAGCTGGCAAAACCGTGCGCAGTGACACGAACGACAAGTCGCCCACCACCAGGTCGACCGGGCCGCCGGCCTGCGTCGAGGTGAGGTCACGCACGTTGGTCCGCTCCAGGACCACCACCTTCTGCTCCTGCCGCAGCGACCATGCCAACTGGCCGTATCCCACGTCGACGGCGACAACCGAGGCGGCACCTCTCCGCAGCAGGACGTCGGTGAACCCCCCGGTCGAGGCCCCGGCGTCGAGACAGCGCCGCCCCATGACCGCCAGACCTTCGGCGGCCAACGCGTCGAGAGCACCCGCCAGCTTGTGCCCTCCACGCGAGACGTAGTCGGGCTGGCTGGCGTCGCCTCGAATGACGACTGCGGCGTCCGTGCCCACTGCCGTCGCGGCCTTCATGGCCACCGTTCCGGCGACGGTGACCCGTCCGGCGGCGATCATGAGCCCGGCATGCTCTCGGGAACGAGCCAGGCCACGGCGCACCAGTTCGACGTCGAGGCGGACGCGTCGGGGCATCGAGATCCCTTCGAGGACGGCATCCTGCACGCACTGAAACGCTACCGCCACCGGGCCGGGTTTGACGTGACCCTCAGCCGCCGCCTTCGGGAGCCGCAACCGGGCGACTGCTCGCAGCGGGGATCTCTCCTGCCTCCCCCGCGTCGACCGTCACCAGATGGTTCCGGAGGCGTTCATGGATGCTGTCGTAAACCCCCAGGTGCTCATCGACGGACAGGTCGGCCAGGCAGGTGAGCTCGACCAGGACGGCGTCAACGGCCTGGTCGCCGCTGCCTCCTGACGTGTCCGCGCCTGCGCGGGGAGTCTGCTCGGCGTTGAGGTGGTCACTCATCCAACGTCCCTTCGTCGGCCCTCCCGGCGTGCCCCTGCATCATCTCGTGCAGCCGAGCGGATGCAGTGCTCATCGACACGGCAACCTGGTTTGAGTCGAGATGGCGCCATGCGGCCGTGACCGCAGCGCGTACCAGATCGACCACGTCACGCTCTGCGGGCGGCTCGGCGGCCCGACCACGCTCGACCCACAGCTCGTGATCCACCACCTCGACACGCCACTGACCGCAGGTCACGCCCGTTCCGTCGACCACCGGAGGGAGGTGCGGCACCTCGAGGCCGCCCAGGTCGGCTGAGACGAACGTGGGGCGCTCCAGCGGCGTTGCCGCTGCCAGGCGGTCCAGGTCGGTGACTCCGGTCAGGACCAGAAGGCTGTCGGCACCGACCCGGTTCGCGCCGGCAACGTCGGTGTCGAGGCGGTCACCAACAATGAGTGGGCAGTTGCCGCCGACGCGGATGACGGTCTCGTCGAAGAGGGCTGGTTCGGGTTTGCCGGCCACGACCGGCACTCGCTGCGATGTCGCCGCGACCGCCGCGACCAAGGTGCCGTTGCCCGGGGCGATGCCGCGCTCGGTCGGCAGGGTCTGGTCAAGGTTGCTCGCGACCCACGGCACTTCCGCCGCAACGGCGTACGCCGCTTCGGCCAACAGCGCCCACCCCACCTCCGGCGCGAAGCCCTGCACCACCGCGGCCGGATCGTCTTCGGCGGATGCGATGGGTATCAGCCGGTGTTCGAGGAGGGCCTGTCGAAGTCCCTCACCTCCGACCACCAGCACCCGAGATCCCGCAGGGACCATCCCGGCGACGACGCGAGCCGCCGCTTGGGCCGAGGTGACGACATCGGCGTCCGCCGCGTCAACGCCCAGCGCGCGCAGCTGCGCGGCCACCGCAGCGGGCGTCCGGGAAGCGTTGTTGGTGACGAAGGCCACCGTCAAGCCATGCCCGCGCAGCTGAGTCAGCCGCTCGGGTGCCGAGGCGAGCGCCGCGCCGCCCCGGTAGACCACACCGTCAAGGTCGACCATGGCGACGTCGTATCCGTGCCACAGCGCCACAGCGGTGCTCTGAAGTACGAACACGGGGCGAGAGCGAATGGAGTCCGGCACGGCAGACCTCGCGCGGCATTGGGGGCGGCCGGCCCTCGCGGGCCCGGAGCCCGACGGATGGGGACGGACGCCAGCCAGCCTAGGATGCGTCGATGACGAGTCGGCAGCTCCCGCAGTCTGCGGTCGCCGAGGACTCGGTGTTGCGCCCGTTTCGGGGACTGCGTTACGACCCTCGCCATGTCGACCTGGTCACCGCCACGAGTCAACCGCTCGAGGCCACGGACACGGCAGGGGTGGCGGCGGCGCTCGACGGCAACCAGTACAACGTGGGCTGGCTGGTCGACCCGCTCTTGGCGAGGTCGGATGCTCCCCACGATGCGGCCACAGTGACGAAACGACTCGCCGAGTGGCGCCGCACCGGCGTCGTGCGACACGACCCCGTGCCCGCGATCTACGTGTACCGGCAGCGGCGTCCCGGCGGCCAGACACTGGTTGGTCTCATCGCAGCGCTGTCACTGGACGACGCGCCGGAGCGGCGCCTCTTGGCGCACGAGGAGGTCAACCCTGCGGTGCTCGCCCGCCATGTCGCCCTCCTGGAGGCGACTGCCGCCCAACCCGAGCCTGTCGTGCTGGTCCATCCCGGCTCGTCACGTCTGCGGGATCTGCTGCGCACCCGGTCAGCTGACAAGCCGACGATGACGATTATCGACGGCCTCGCTGAACACAGCGTATGGCGCGTAGCCGACGCTGCTGCGGTGGCGGCTGCGGCCGACCTTGCCGATGCACCGTTGCTGATTGCCGACGGGCATCACCGGTACGCCGCCTTCCAGCGTTACCGAGGCGCTCGCGGATCTTCTCCGAGGCAGGCGCCGTGGACCTACGGTCTGGTGATGATCGTCGACGCGACAGATTGCGGACTGGTGCTGGGAGCGTTCCACCGAGTCGTCCCCACCCTCGACTGGTCTCGGGTTCGGGTCACGCCCGGTCTCCAGCTACAGGCGCTGCCTGACGAACCGGCGGCAATGGCATACCTGCGCGATGGCGCCGCCGCTCCGACCCGATGCGTCATCAGCGACGGGACGACCTGGATGGCCGTCGAGCCCTTACCGGCCCCGGCGGTGGCGGACCTCGCGGCGAACGAGGACCCGCTCGCCTCCTTGGCGGTGGCTCACCTGCACCATGACTGGCTGCCGCGCTGGGGCGTCGCCGAACGCGACCTCGACTACCGGTCGGATTCGAGCCTTGCGGTGGCAGCAGCCCGCAGATCCCGCGGGCTGGCGGTCCTGTTGCCGGCACCACCGCTCGATGTCGTCTTCGCAGCGGCTCGACAACACCGCCTGCTACCGCCCAAGTCGACCGCCTTCCGCCCGAGGCCGCGCCTGGGCATGGTGATGCGCCACTGGCCGGAAGGCCTCGACGACCTGAAGCCGGAGGCGCGCTCACCGGTCAGGGCTGACGCGGCAGGCGCCGCGCCCGGCTGACCTCGACCTCGACGCGGCTCATCGTCCCGCTCTCACCTCGCCAGAACCGCCGCCGCAGCGCACCGCTGATCTCGACCTGGTCCTGAGGCACGAGTCGGAGCAGGGCGTCACCAGCCCGGGCCGTCCATGCGACGCAGTCGAACGTGTCGACCGTCACGGCGGGCCGTGCCGGGTTCGGAGGACGCGGCACCACCACTCGTACCGACACCAGTCGATCGCCACTGGGCAGCACCCGTTGGTTCGGCACGCTGCTGACCCGGCCGCGCAGCTGGATCTCGTTGACTCCGGCGGGAACAGTTGTCTTCGTCACCGGTTCACCTCCTGCCCCGCAGGGTTGTCGCACCGGTGCCATAGTGGGGGAGAGCTGCCCGTACCTGTGGACTAGTCGGTCCGCCGCGCGGGTTCGTCAGCTCCTCCCAAGCCTGCGACCCGGTCCACAGCATCCGTGGCCGCGGCGGAGTCGACCGCGACTGTGCGGTGGAACCACTCGAGCGCCTCAGCCGTGCGACCGGCCTCCAGCAGGGTGTCGGCGTATGCATAGCGCAACCTGGCAACCCAGGGAGCGCGAGACGCAGAGTGCAACGGCGCGGCCTCGAGCAGCGCCACGGCAGCTTCGATCTCCTGACGGTCGCGACGGGCACCGGCCGCCACGATCGTCATCTCGATCCGACCGGCGTCGTCCAGCCGACCCACCCCGTCGTCTCGTGACAGCGCGAGAGCCCGGTCCGGTCGTCCCACGGCACGTTCGCAGTCGGCCATCATCGGTAGATAGTCGGGCGAGCCGTTCATCCGCCTCGCCGCCCGCAGCTCCGCGAGTGCCTCCGCAAAGCGACCCGAGGCATAAGCCGCCTCGCCGCACGCCTCACGCACCACCGCCAAGCGTGAGGCCCGAGCGCGCGCCGCCTGGACGTGCCAGTAGGCCGTTTCCGGGTCATCGTCGAGCAGCCTCCCGGCGGCAGCCAGGTGCCGGGCAACCCGCGTTCCCAGCCGCTCCGGCAGGCTGGCCAGCTGGCGCCGCACCGCTGGCCCGAGCTCGTCGCCCGTGATGTCTTCAGGCAGCTCCGGCCCGTCGTAGCGACGCTGAGCGGAGCTCCGGTCATCGCTGCGGTCACCAGCCCCTGGCCGGCGGGCGTCGGAACGGCGGGGGGCGGAGCGACCTCCAGCCGCGGTCGCGGCCGATGGAGCCTGCCGGCTCCCCGGGCGGCCTCGCCGCTGCGGTGGTGACACGCCTCGCTCCTGCCTGGTGTGAAAGGTCCTCGACCGTACCGCTGTCCCTTGCCGGCGGCACAACGCGCAGCAGGGCCGCCACGAGGGC
>Ga0183260_10002450_pt1 | contig 15340 bp, 7 predicted proteins | sample AntDrymUQ4972206_2_FD_129768 | JGI IMG/M metagenome (GOLD analysis project Ga0183260, IMG submission 129768) | Polar desert sand microbial communities from Dry Valleys, Antarctica - metaG UQ497 (22.06) (version 2) (version 2) | ecosystem: Environmental > Terrestrial > Soil > Desert | place... | reverse complement strand
AGCTGAACGCGGAGAAGACGTTCTGGTCCACCTCCGGCGACAGCGCTTCGGCGCCGACCGCTTCGAACGTGCGCGTGTAGCCAGAGAGGCCCAGCGTGCCGGTGAGTCGTCCTACGTCACGATGGGTGGCGCGCAGGTCGAGGTCGACCACGTCGTTGCTGAACACCGTGCCCACCTCGTCGCCCTCGAGCTCGTCGTGCCGGTATCGATGGTAGGCCACTGATGCTCGGGCGGACGTCAAGAGCCCTCCCAGGTTGCGGAACTCGCCGCGACCGTTGAACACCTGGCGCCGCGGCGTCAGCGCGATCTCGCCGCCCTCGATGACCGGCACGCCGTATTTCGTGTCGTCGATCTGCACACCCGCGCCGAGATAGCTGTCCTGCGACGTGCGCGACGCGCCGACGTTGGCAAAAGCGCCGCGCGTCTGGGAGTTCTCGACCGCTCCGTCGGGCGTCGTGTACTCGCCCGAGCGGCGCCCCGAACCGCCGACATTCAGCGCCCAGGCGCCGTTGCCGACGGTGAGGTCGCCAGCGACGCCTGCCTGCCTGCCGTTGCTCGCCAAATCCACTTGCGTCGAGCCCATCGGATCCGCCACCGGCCTGGTCGGGATCTGGTTGGAAATGACGTTGACCAGGCCGCCGATGGCATTGGCGCCATAGAGGAGCGTGGCCGGTCCCCTGACCACTTCCACCTGCGTGGCGGCAGCGGGGTTGATGGTGACGCCATGATCGCCGGACTGGCTCGAGAGATCGCCGGTGCGCTGGCTGTTCTGGAGGACGAGCACGCGGTCGCCGTCCTGGCCGCGAATCACGGGCCGTGACGGCCCCGGCCCGAGGGACCGCTCTGACACGCCCGGCTCGTTGCGCAGCAGGCCGCCGAGCGATCCCTCGAGCTTGATGCCGAGTTCCTGCCCCGACAGCACCGAGGTCGGCTGGTACGACTCGAACGGATCGCGGGGCCGCGGTGCAACCGTGACCGCTTCGGCGTAGTGCAGGTTGTCCTGCAACTCGAGTTCAAGGGGCGCCATGCCGGGCGCGACGGTCAGTTCCTGCCGCAAGGGCAGGAAGCCTTCGGCAGAAATCCGGAGATGGATGACCCCCGCGGCGGGTACCGCCAGGGCGAACGCCCCGGCGGCATCGGTGACCGTCGTTGCGGCGCGCTCCTCGATGGCGACGACCGCGCCGGCAACCGGCGCACGTGATTCGGCGTCGAGGACGTGACCGCGCAGCTCGGGTGCGGCCGGTTGGGCCGTGACAGGGCCGGCCGCCGCGGCCAGCAGGCACGCGAGGGACAACCAGCGAGACGGATGAATGGCGAACATGAAACGTCCTTCCGGCAGCGCGCCAGGCGGCGCACCAGGGACTGCAAGACTGCGCACTCCACGAGCACACGCGGCTGCCACGCGTGCGTCAGCGAACTTGGACCAGGGGGTGAAGGGAGACGTGTCGGCGCGGCCGACTCAGGCGACGACGGGCGGTCCGCGAGCGAGCAGCGCACGCGGGAGCGTGGTGCGCAGTCGATGCGAGGTCTGGGTGGTGGGGGCGAGGTCGGCCACCGCGGGCGGCTCGAGCCGGCTTGCGACCGGATCGCTTCCCAGGCGGAGGGTGGACGCAGCCTGGCAGAACAGGCACTCGCGGTCACCAGCCGCGGCCGCAAGGGCGCCGGCCGACACGGCATGATCGGCGGGGTCGTGGACGAGGATTGAGTCGTGGCCGTCCTGGCCGGGCGCATGGCCTGCGAGCAGCGTCAGGGCGCCGGTCGGCGACACCGCCAACAGGCACACGAGCCAGAAGGCCCGGAATCGAACGCCCAGCCGCCAACCCATTTCCTCCACCTTGACAGCCCGCCCTCGACCTCGTCAAGCCAGCCGTTGCCCGTCTGGCGCGAAACGGATACCGTGGATGAGGTGACTCCCGTTTCATCCCAGGTCCGGCAGGTCGCGGTGGCGGCGGCGTGCGTCGTCGCCGGCCTGTGGCTGGTCGCGGCCGGTCGAGGCGGCAGCGGCGTGCTGGCGCTGGGGATCGGGCTCGGCATCCTCCTGATGTCGGGATGGCACTGGTGGGCGTCACGGTCGCCGCGCCTGCCGGCACCCCCGGGTGACGCGATGTACGGGTTACTGGTCGAGGCCCTCGCCACCGCGATCGACGCCAAGCACGACCCCGCCGGTAGCCGTCTGCAACGGCGGCGCAGTCACGGCACCGCTCTGGCACGCGCTGTCGAACTGCCGCCTGCCGAGATCGAGGCAGTGCGGACGGCCGCGTTGCTGCTCGACATCGGACAGCTGGCGGTGCCCGATCACATCCTGGCCAGGCGCGGACCGCTGAGCGTCGAGGAGTTCCACAAGATCCGCATTCACCCCCAGGTCAGTGCTGACCTGATCGCCGGCGTCCCGATGCTCGCCGGCGTCGACGACTTCGTGCGATCGCATCACGAGCGATGGGACGGCAAGGGCTACCCGGAAGGGCTGGCCAACGACCGCATCCCGATCGGCGCGCGGTTGCTGGCCGTGGTCGACTGCTACGACGCGTTGCTGAGCGACCGACCGTATCGCGACAAGCTGACCAGGGACGCGGCGCTGGCGGTGCTGCGCGAGGAAGCCGGCAAGTCGCTCGACCCGGAGCTGGTCGAGACGTTCATCGCACTGCTGCCTTCACTCGACCAGGGACCCACGGCGCTGTCGACCACCAGACGCTCGCTCGGATCGATTGTCTCGGCGCGCCGGGAAGACGTGGCGCTGTTCGAGATCTCGCGGGCGATCTCGGCCGGACTGGGGGTCGAGGGCACGGCCCGTCTGCTGGCGCAGCAACTGCGGCGAGTGATTCCCTACTCGAGCGTCGCGCTCTACCTGTACGACACCGCTGACCGCTGCTTCACCACGGCGTTCGCCGATGGCGTCGACGCCGAACAGCTGTCGTCGATCCGCGTCGCTGCCGATGCCGGCAGCTTCGGGCAGTCCGTGCGCGAACAGCGCGCCGTCGCCAACGGGACGCCGCAGGCAGATCTGGATCTGCGAGCCCCGGGCGCGCCGACCCGGCTGCGCTCGTCGATCGTGTGTCCCCTCTACGGCGAGCAGCACGACCTGGTCGGCGCCCTGGCGGTCTACCACGTGTCGCCCGACTGTTACACGCAGGACGAAGGCCGGCTGCTCGAGATGGTCGCCGGTCAGGCCGGCCCGGTCGTGAGCCACGCCCTGCAGTTGGCGCGGGCGCGGGAAGAGGCGCTCACCGATCCGCTCACCGGCTTGCCGAACACGCGCTTTCTGTGGATGCACCTGGCCCTGGAACTGGCGCGCGCGGCGCGGCAGGCGTCGACGCTGGCGCTGCTGCTGGTCGACGTCGACGACTTCAAGGCGGTCAACGACAAGGAAGGGCATCCGACGGGCGACCTCGCCCTGCGGGAGCTCGCGGCGGTGCTGCGACAGTCGGTGCGGCCCTACGACGTCTGTGCCCGCTACGGTGGCGACGAGTTTCTGATCATGTTGCCGGACTGCGGCCGAGAGGAGGCCGACGAGCGCCTGCGCGATCTCCAGGAGCGGATCCGCACCCACCAGGTCACGCTCGCCGACGGACGGCAGTTCAGCCTGCGTGTCAGCATCGGTGCGGCAGTCTTCCCGCGTGACGGCGACTCGTCCGAAGCCTTGCTGGCCGTGGCCGACGCGCGCATGTACCGCGACAAGCGCCGCTGGCGTGCCGGCCCGCCGGGCGCGCCGCCCGACAGGTTTCCCAGCCTGCCCCCCACACCGCTGCGGAAGATGTAGTTCGCCCGGCAGGCCGGCGGTACACTACGCGTCATGCGAATGCTGTCCTCTGGAGTGGCCGCGCTGTCGGCAGCCGTACTGGCCTGTGGCCTGTCCCTGCAGGCGCAAGCTCCGGTGCTCGCTCTGGTTGGCGTGCACATCGTCCCAATGGACCGCGAGCGGGTCGTCGAGCGACAGACCGTGATCATCCGCGATGGCGTGATCACCGAGATCGGCCCACAGGATCGGATCACTCCGCCGGCCGGCGCCCAGGTGGTGACGCTGACCGGCAAGTACGTGATGCCGGCCATCGGCGAGATGCACGGCCATCTGGCCGGGTCCGACGCGGCGCTGAACGAACGCATTCTGGCGCTCAATCTCGTGCATGGCGTGCTGACCATCCGCAGCATGCAGGGACATCCTGCGCAACTGGCACTGCGCGACCGCGTCGCCAGCGGCGCCCTGACCGGCCCGCGGATCTACACTTCGGGTCCCTCCGCCAACGGCAAGTCGGTGAGCAGCGTCGCCGCAGCCGAGCAGATGGTGCGGGATCAGAAAGCCGCCGGGTACGACCTGCTCAAGATCCACCCCGGAGTGCCGCTCGACGCCTTTCTGGCGTTGGCGCGGACGGCACGAGACGTCGGCCTGCCGTTTGCCGGACACGTGCCGGCGGCGGTCGGTGTCCATCGTGCGATCGAAGCCGGCTACCGCTCGATCGATCACCTCGATGGCTATGCCGAGGCGGCGCTGCGCGATGGCGCGACGATTGGACCCGCCGGCAGCGGCTTCTTCGGCACGCTGATCGCCCAGGATCTCGACGATGGCAAGATCCCGGCGCTGGTGCAGAAGACCAAGGCGGCTGACGTGTGGGTGGTCCCGACCGAGACCCTGATGCTGAACTTCCTGATCGACGAACCGATCGAGCAGGCAATGCAGCGACCGGAGCTGGCCTGGGTGCCGGCGACGCTGCGCAGCCAGTGGGAGTCGGGCCTGCGTAGCTTCCAGGGCGGGCCGCAGAAGCCGTCCGCGGCGCAACGGCAGCGGCTGATGGCCTTCCGCAGCGCCCTGCTGCGGCAGATGCAAGCGGCGGGAGTCGGCATCCTGCTCGGTGCCGACAGCCCGCAGATCCTCAACGTGCCGGGCATCGCCACCCACCAGGAGCTGGCCGCCGTCGTCAAGGCCGGGCTGACGCCGTATCAGGCGCTGGTGTCTGGCACGCGCAACGTCGCGGTCTACTTCGGTACTGATGCGAAGGACGGCACGGTGGCGACCGGCAAGCGCGCCAATCTGCTGGTGCTCAATGCCAACCCGCTGCAGGACATCACCAGGTCGATCGACCGCGCCGGCGTCGTGCACAACGGCACCTGGCATCCGCGCGCCGAGCTGGATCAGCGGCTCGCGCAGCTCGAGGTGCCGTAGCCGTGCGGCGTCCGGTTAGTTCGCGCTCCTGATCAGCCCGTTGAACAGGAACTTGAAGGTGCCGTGCGGCTGGGAACGGAAGGTCACTTCCGGGCCGTACAGGACCAGCGTGCCCTTGCCGACGGTGGCTTCGGCAATGGCCACGCCGCCCTCGAGCTGCTGTTGCCCCAAGGCCCAGCCACTGCGCAGCGGCGACGCCGTGTCGAACCAGGCCACCGGGGCGATGCCGCGGGCCGCCGCATCGGCAGGCAGCGCGAACACCGGGCTGTTGTCGAAGTAGACGTCGACCTGATCGGCCAGGCCGTGCGCGAGCGGATGGCTGGGGTCGACCCTGACGCGCAGGATCGAACCCGGCACGTAGTACTTCTCGCGCGGCAGCGGGCGCTCGACGCCGTTCACCGACTCGGTCAGCTTGTTCGTGATCGGCAGGTCGAGCAGTCCGGCCAACCGGGTCGAGCTGCCAATCGCCAGCACCGTCCCGCCCTGCTCGAGAAACGCTTTGAGCTGCGGCACGGTGCGCGACGCGGTCACCGCGCCGAGCCGCTCCCGGTACTCGGCCGGGATGGTCTCGGGACGAGGGCTGCGGGCGATGGAGTCGTCGCCCGTGGCGCCGCTGATCGCCCCGTCCACCAGGACGATCGCGTCGAAGCGCGCGCCGAGGTTGCCGGCGTCGAGCTGCGCCGGGTAGACCACCTCGTACGGGAACTCGAACTGCTCGAAGACCAGGCGCAGCCATCCGGACGGCATCGATCCGCCGAAGCGGTCCCACAGGCCGATCCGCACCGGGCGCAGCACCCGCCCCGCTGCGGGTCGCGCGGACAAGGCGTCGAAGGACACGCCGGTGACAGTGGCCAGCGCCTGGAGGCGGGCTCGGGTGCCCGCGCGACTGCGGACCAGGAAGCGGCCGTCGGCCAGCCGTTCCACGCGATCGCCGGCGGCCAGCAGGCGGTTGACGACGCGGAACGCCTGGTTGGTGGTGTGCGCGAAGGCGTACGCGGCCGCGCGCGCCGGGCCGCGCACGGTACCGGGCGGGATCGCCAGTTCGTTCTGGGCCACCGTGAAGGGACCATCGAAGGCGTCGAGGATGCGGTCGACTTTCACGCCCATCTGATAGGCCAGTGTCCAGCCGGCGCTGTCGTACGGGGCGATTGGCGGGCCGCCCGGATACTGGACGTCGTTGGGGTGATCCTGCGGCTCGAACATGTCGAGCACGTGCGGGCGAAAGGCCTGGGCGGTCTTGACCACCAACGATCCCGCCGGGTACGTCCGCCCGGCGACGCTGAAGGTTTCGCGCGCGGTGTGGACGGCGACGCCCGCCTTGATCAGCGCGTTGGCGAAGACGATCGCGGTCGGGAAATCGGGCTGGTCGGCCGACAGGATGTACCCGCGCGGATCGCGCAGCGCCGGATCGCGCAGCACCCGCGTGAACAACGACGGCGGGGTCGACCCGCCGCTGCCGCTTGCCGTCACCGGCACGCCGCTGGCGCGGGCCTCCTCGTTGAGCTTCGCGAGCCGCCCCGGCGTCATCGTCCAGGTGTCGGTCTGGCCGCGCTCGATCGCGTTGCGGCCCATTCGCCAGATGTTGAACAGGAACTGCTCGCGGTAACGAGACGCCAGGTCGAGCACCGCGCGGTTGGCCGTCAGCGAGTACTCGATGCTCTGGCGGAAGTGCCAGGTCTGCGGCTCGATCGGAAAAGGCAGGTCGTTGCTCGGCAGTAGCCGATCGGGCCGGAACGGGATCTCGATCGGGGTCGGGCTGCCAATCGTTTCGGTGAGCAGGCCGATCATGTTGTGGAAGTACACCGTGGTGCGCAGTCCGCCGTTCCACCAGGTCGAGTAGTTGGCGCCGCGCCGCATGGTGACACCGGGCTTGCCCTCGGCGGCGAACCGGGTGTGCATCGCCGCGCCGACCAGGTCGAGGCTGGTCGGGATCAGCGGATCGTAGACGTAGTTGAACGGATCGCGGAACGGCGGCGCGAACATCACCGTGCCGGCCGGGCCGGTCTGGTGGTGGTTGTACATGATCTGCGGGTACCACTCGCGGTACAGGATCCGGTTCATGTTGGCGGTCTCGGCCAGCGCCGCCATGTACGAGTCGCGGTTGTTGTCGTGGCCGGCGTACTTCTGGTAGAGACGCGGCAGGTTGCCCTCGACGCGCTTGCGCGGGTCGGGCTCGCGCAGGTACCAGTTGGCGACCAGGTCGTGACCGTCGGGGTTGGCATGGACGGCCAGCACGATCACGTCGTCGAGGATGCGCCTGGTCTCGGCGTCCTCACCGCTGACGAGTTGATAGACGGTCTCGATCAGTTGCTGCGCGCCGAGCGTCTCGGTGGCGTGCAACCCGCCGTCGATCCACACGACCGCCTTGCCCTCGGCGGCCAGCGCGTGCGCCTCGGCCGCAGTAGCGACGTCGCCGGCCAGTGCCAGCCGGCGGGCAATCGTCTTCACGCGCTCCAGCTTGCGATGATTCTCCGGCGAGGTGATGATCGCCATCCACTGGGTGCGGCCCTCGGCGGTGCGTCCGATGTCGACCAGCGTCATGCGATCGGACTGCTGATCGAGCCGCTGCCAGTACGCCGACAGCTGTTCGTACGTGGCCAGCTGGTAGTCGTCGCCGATGGCGAAGCCGAACTGTTCCTTGGGCGACACGATGCCGGTCTGCGCCAGTCCGGACGCACCGGTCAGGGTCCACAGCACGACACACGCGACGAGCGCCAACTGACGCATGGACGCACTCTCCTTGCACAAGCGGATGACAGGCATGAACGAGTCGTCGGAGACGCGCCGTGCGGCGCATCATAACAGGCGGTCCGGACCGGTCCGCAGCGGCCGGTCGCGCGTCATAACCGGCGCGACGATGCTGGCACTGGCGCTGCTGACGGCCTGCTCGGGCGGCAGCTCGACCTCGTCGCCGACCGCGCCATCGCCGCCCGGGACCAGCGCGGTGTTCTATGTCGCGATTGGTGCCAGCGATGCCGCCGGGGTCGGCAGCAGCGTGCCGTGCCTGCCGTTGACGGCCTGCAGCGACGGCACCGGCTACGTGCCGGTGATCGCGCGACGCCTGCGCGCCAGCCGCGAGGTGACCCTGACCAACCTGTCGCTGCCCGGCGGCGTGCTCAGCCCGGATCTCGAGACCCTCGGCAACAGCATCGGCCGCCAGACTCCCGGCAACTTCATCGATCGGCTGGCGCCGTTCGTGCCACCGCAGGCGACGTTGGTCACGATCTTCGCCGGCGGCAACGACACCAACACCATTGCCACCGCAATCGGCGCCGGACGCGGCGGCGGCGATTCGGCCGGCTACCTCACGCAGCAGGTGCGGGCGTACGCGCGCGATTACGGCCGACTGCTCGATGCGGTCCGCGCCCGGGCGCCGGGGGCCTTGCTCGTGGTGTTGAACCTGCCCAACATGGGCGCGTTGCCATACGTGGCTGGACGGCCCCTGGCCGAGCGGCGGATCGTGCAGGAGGTGGCCGTGCGCCTGACCACCGAGGCGATCAATCCGCTCGCCAGCCGCGTGCCGGTCGTGGACGCGATGTGCGATGGCCGGTCCTATGACCCGGGTATCTATTCGGCTGACGGCTTCCACCCCAACGACGCTGGTTATGCCTACCTGGCCGACCTGCTGCTGCCGGCGATCACCGCCGGCAGCGCGCCCGCGCCGGCGGCACGCTGCGGCTTCATGACGCTGGTCGGGTGATCGCGCCGCTCCCGATCCGACCGGCAACGGCCGTCGACGTCGCGGCGATCGCCGACGTCTGCGGCCGGGCGACCCGGCTGGCGTACGCCGGACTGGTCAGCGACGACTACCTCGCGCGGGTCATTGCGCACTGGTACGGTCACGAGCGGCTGACGCGCGAGGTGGACGCTTCGCCCGGATGGTTCGGCTTCACGGTGGCGGTCCGTGACGACCAGGTGGTCGGTGTCGCCGGCACCGGGCTGGCCGACAGCGCGGCGACGAGTGAGCTGTTCACGCTGTACGTCGACCCGGCGTGCCAGCGCCACGGAATCGGACGCTCGCTGATCGAACACGCGCTCGCACAGTCGGTCGCGGCCGGCGCGACCATGCTCCAGGCGGCGGTGCTGCCGGGCAACCACCCGGCGGCACGCTTCTACCTGACCTGCGGATTCAGCTATCGGGGCGAGCGACCCATCTACGCGCCGCACGGTGCCGCTGGCGGCCCCGCCACGGCACTCGTCTTCACACGGTCGACGGGCTGAGATACTTCTTGCCCTTCTGCGATTCTGCCATTCTGAAATTCTAGTGCGCTGTCCCGAGCAGCACCGCGTTGATGAACAGCAACTCGGTGCCTTCGAGGAAGGCCCGGTGGTTGGGATCCTCGGTGAAGGCGATGACGTACCCGCGGCCGCGCGGCTGCACGATCAGGAACGGCTTGCTGGCGAGGGCCGTCTTCGCCTCCGGCCACATCAGGCCGGCCACGACTGCGCCGTCGCCGCTGGCGAAGGTGCCGACGTTGCGGCCCTTGTCGATGGTGATCGGCGAGAACACCCGGGTGCCTTCGACCAGCACCTGCACCTCGCCATCGGTGCCGGCCGTCAGCCAGTGCTCGGTGTCCAGCGTCGCGCGCATCAGCGCGCCAGAAGTCTGCACCGGCGGTTCGTCCTTCGGCGTGATTGCCTTCTCGAGATCGATCGGCTGCCGCGGACTCTCGGTCGCACCCGGCGTGGCCGGCGGCCGGGTCGCCGCAGCGGATCCGGACGCCGCGGGCCCCGACCCGGAACTGGCCCCGGCGGGCGCACTCGCGCCCCCTGTTGCGGGGCTACTCGGTTCCGGACGGCCGTCGCGCAGTTCTGGCGTCGTGTCGAGCAGCGCGACGCCTTCGCGGGTGGCCCACCGGGTCGCGTCGGCGACGGTGATCAGCGTGCCGCCGCCAGTGACCCAGTCCTTGAGGCGCTGCAGGACCGGTCCGGTGATTGCCTGCGTGTACTGGCCAGACGGCAGCACCACCACGTCGATGCGTGACAGGTCGACCATCGCCAGCGCACTGACGCGCACCGCGGTCACACGCTGGCCGTAGCGGCGCTCGAGCACGTAGCGCGCCCACCCGGCGCTCTGCGACGAGGTCGGCGTGTCCCAGGCGAGCAGCACGCGCGGCGCCTTGAGCACCACGACCTCGTTGCTGCCGAGTGAGATACCGTCGTCGACGAACGCCGAGTCGATCGGCACGACCTCGGTACGGTGTTCGGTGGCCAGCCGCGACAGGCTGGCCGGAAGGTCGGCGGCGTTGTCGCTGGTCCGGATGATCGCCGATCCCACCGGGTAGGCGCGCCCGGCAATCGTGAAGCCGGCGTCGGCGAAGCGCACCTTCACGCCGGCCTTCTGCGCGGCCACCACCAGGGCGGCGGCACCGGTCCCCCACGGCATCACGTAGCCGACCCTGGCGGCGGGCAACGCAATCGCCGGTGCCGTGGCCACGGCCTGCGTACGGATGCCTGACACCGGCCGTTCGAATGGCACCACCTCGACGTCGAAGGCCGACGGCAGGTGCCACGCGGTGACGTCGTACATCTGGTCGGGGAGCCGTTTGCGGCGCCGACGGTCCTGTTCCTTGACGAAGGCCTCAGGCTGCGCAATTGCCGGATCGAGCAGATTCTGGAGCAGGCGCCCGGCCGGTTGACCGGCCGGAATCACGTAGGTCCCGGCCGCCAGCGTCCGCGTGCCGATGGCGATCGCCTCGGCCGACTGCAGCACGTCGAAACCCTGATCGCGCAGCAACTGCACGAACCGATGCGTGCGCGACGGATCAGCGCCCGCTGGCACCAGCCACGCCCGAGTCCGGCTCTTCTCGCCGTCGGCGACCGCCGCCCGGCGGTAGGCCACGAAGTCACCGAGCAGCTGTTCGCGATTGGCGGCCGCGGTCGCGGCGGTGGTGATTGCCGCCGTGAAGTGGCGCAGCACGCCGTCGCGGTACGACAGCACCGTGTCGTCGGTGCGGCGATAGACCAGGCCCCGCGACGACGCCATCTCGTACGTCATGCCAATCGCGCCGTGGAAGATCGGCCACGACTCGCCGTAGCCCGGGTAGAACGAGTCGAACACCTCGCGGATGAAGTACGGGAAGCCGCGCTCGTCGAACCTGGCGGCGTTGGCGCGCCCGATGGTGTTGAACCAGCCGACCTGCTGTGACGAGATGTGCGGGTTCAGCGGATCGGCGGGCGGCGCGAAGTAGTAGCTGGACTCGCCGCCCATCTCGTGCAGATCGACGACCACCTGCGGGTACCACTGCAGGAAGAACCTGGTGCGACCGCGGGTCTCGAGCTGCGACTGCGCAAACCAGTCGCGGTTCATGTCGAACAGGTAGTGGTTGGCGCGCCCGCCGGGCCAGGGTTCGTTGTGCTCGGCGGCGATCGGATCGGGATCGGGCTCGACCCCGGCGCCCTGCGCATTGGTCGCGACGAACCGGGCTCGCCCGTCGGGATTCTGCAGCGGATCGATCAGCACCAGCGCGTCGCGCAGGATCTGCGTCACCTGCGGGTCGTCGCGCGCCGCCAGCAGGTGGTAGGCCTCGAGCAACGCCGCGTCGGTCGACGAGATCTCGTTGCCGTGCACCGCGTGCATCAACCAGACCGCGACCGGCAACGAGGCAATCAGGCGCTGTTGGTCGCCGGCTGACACGCCGCGCGGATCGGCCAGACGCACCAGCCCCTGCTGCACCGTGTCGAGCTGCGCCATCCGCTCCGCCGAGGCAATCGCCAGCACCAGCAGCGGCCGGCCCTCCCAGGTCTTGCCGTACTCGATCAGCCGGGTCCGGGTCGGAGCAGCCTGCGCCAGCGCCCGCAGGTACGCCACCACGCCATCGGGCGGCGTGATCACCTGGCCCGGCTCGTGCCCGAGCACCTGCTGCAGCGTCGGCACCGACGCGTCGTAGCGGACGCCTGGCGCGAACGGCAGCAGCGCCGACGCCGCGCCGGGAGTGGGAGCGCCGGCCGACGACGGCGGCTGCGCCGACGACAACGAGGCCGTCAGACCAGTCAGCACGACAGCCAGCGACACCGCCCGGACAGGCCCGATCACCAGTAGCCCTCGAGGTGCGGCTCGAGCAAAGCCGTGGTTGTGGCAACGGCAACGCCCGCCGCCGACGCTCCCCTCAGAAATGCACGTCGATTGAGCATCGGAGTCTCCTGGAGTGCGCTATTTCGCCACGCCGCAGCGTGGCCTGTCAAAGCCAGGCGGCATCATCGCACCGGGTCAGCCGGACGCTTCGGTGGCGTCACCGGGCTCTTCGCCAGTGCCTCCAGTGCCATCGCAATCGCTCGCTCGAGTTGCGGATCGCCGCCCTTGATGACGTCGGCCGGCGTCTGCTCGACCTCGACGTCGGGTGCCACCCCTTCGTTCTCGACCACCCAGCCGTCCTCGGTGAAGATGGCCAGGTTCGGCGCGGTCACGTTGCCGCCGTCCATCAACACCGGATAGCCGAGGATGCCGACCATGCCGCCCCAGGTGCGCTTGCCGACAATCGGTCCGACCTTGAACTTGCGGAACATCCACGGCAGCAGGTCGCCGCCAGAGCCGGCGGTCTCGTCGGTGACCATCACCTTCGGGCCCATGACGGCTGCGGCCGGGGTGCGGATTGCTTCCCCGTAGCGGGTCGCCCAGTAGCTGATCAACGGCCGACGCAGCAGGTCGATGTAGTAGTCGGCGACCTGGCCGCCGCCGTTGAAACGTTCGTCGACGATGATCGCATCGCGGTTGGTCTGCGGGAAGAAGTACCGCTTGAAGTATTCGTGGCCGAGGCCGGCGGTGTTCGGCACATAGACGTAGGCGACCCGGCCCTTGCTGGCCTCGGTGACCTTGCGCAGGTTGCCTTCGACCCAGTCGCGATTGCGCAGCGCCGCCTCGCTCTCCACCGGCACCACCTTGATCACGCGTGAACCGGCGCCGTCCGCAGTCGGGCCAACGGTGAGCTCGACCAGCTTGCCGGCGGTGTTCTCCAACACGGCGTGGATATTGGCCGACGAGGCCCGCACGTCGACGCCCTGCACCGCGATCAGGAACTCGCCGGCCCGCACGTCGACCCCCGGTTCGGTCAGCGGCGAGCGCAGCGACGGGTTCCAGTTCAGCCCGCCGTACACCTTTCTGAAACGATAGCGATCGCTGACCACGTCGTAGTCGGCACCGAGCAGACCGCCCGGCACGATGCCGGGCTTGCGCCGGGTATCACCGCCGCCGCCGTAGGAATGTCCGACTGCCAGTTCGCTGGTCATCCACTGGATCACGCGCGCCAGGTCGGTGCGATGCGCCAGGTGCGGCAGGAACGCGGCGTACTTGCGACGAATCGCCGGCCAGTCGCGGCCGTGGTAGTTGGTCGCGTAGAAGTAGTCGCGGTTGATCCGCCACGCCTCGTCGAAGATCTGCGGCCATTCGGCGGTCGGATCGACGCGGACCTGCAGAGCGTCGATGTCGACCTTCCCTTCGCTGCCGTCGGCCTTCTTGCTGGTTACCACGACGTGGAACGACGAGCCGTTGCGGTAGAGCAGTTTCTTGCCGTCGGCGGTGATCACGTACTGCTCGGCCGCCGGCACGTACGCCTCGGCCTTGCGGGTCTTGAGGTCGCACTGCTGGATCGAAGCCTTGCCGTCGACGCGACGCAGGTAGAACACCTTGCCGGTCTCGCCGACCTGCAGGCTCGAATACTCGCCGCTCGGGATCGGCAGCGCGACGATGCGGGTGGCCAGTCCATCGACGTCGATCGCGGTGATCGGTGGGCTGGCGGGAGGCTTGGCGGCGGCGGATGGCGTCGTGCCTGGCGGCATCTCTGCGGAGGTCTTGCCGGCAGCCGCGGCGGCGGCGGCGTCCTTGGTGGCGTCCTTGTCTGCCTCCTGCGCCTTCTCCTCGTCGCTCTCCTTGGCGAGCGGCGAGACCTCGCCCTTCTTCAGCACCACCAGGTAGATCGCGCTGGTCGCCCGCATGTCGGCGCTGGACTGCGAGAACCAGTCGCGCACCGGGCCGGCATTGGTCGACGCGAACAGGTACAGGTACTTGCCGTTGCGATCGAAGACCGGCTCGCTGACGTCGCTGAGGCCGTCGCTGATCGGGAACGACTGCCGCCGTTCGATCGAGTACAGCAGCGCCGACTGGACCTGCGCGCTGCTGGTGGTGGTGTAGGCCAGCCAGCGACTGTCGGGTGACCACGCGTAGCTGGTATCGGCGAACGGGCCGGGCCGATAGGTCGACTCGGTCGCGACCGTCACGGTCGCGCCGGTGGCAACGGTGACCACGTACAGGTGCCGGCCGTTGTCGCGCAGGGCAATCCGGGTGCTGTCGGGCGACCACACCGGCGTGGCGTAGAAGCCGCTGCCTTTCAAGGGCAGGACGCGGGCCTCACCCTTGCCGTCCTGGGCGCGGATGTGGAGCGCGTACTCGCCGCCGGCGTCCGAGACGTAGGCGAGCGAGCGGCCGTCGGGCGACCATTCGGGCGATCGTTCGTGTACGGCCATCGTCGCCGTGATGTTGCGGGGATCGCCCTTCTCGGCCGGCACCGTCACGATTTCGCCGCGATACTCGAAGACGACCCGGGCCCCGGACGGCGAGGGCGCCATCGCGCGAATCCACTCCGGGCCCTTGACGAAGCGGGCGCGGCGCTCGACCAGGTCGGTGCCGATGCCGATCGTCAGCCGCCGGGCCCGGCGCGTCTCCGGCTCGTACAGGTGCAGGTAGCCGGCCTGTTCGTAGACGACCCGGTTGGCGGCGGCGGCCAGGCCGAGTACAGGGAAGTCGTCGTGCGTGGTCAGCCGCGTCACGTGCCGTGACGCGGGGTCGAAGCGATAGAGGTTGAACTCGCCGTCACGATCGGAGCGGAAGTAGATGGCGCCGTCGAGCCACTGCGGGTCGACGTCGTTGGCCCGTCCGTCCGGTTGGGTAATCGTCTCGATCGCGTGCGTGGCCGGGTCGTACAGCCTGATGGTCGAGGCCGACCCACCGCGATACCGCTTCCACTGCAGGTGCGCCGGCGCCAGCGGACTGTAAGCGATCCGTGATCCGTCCGGTGCGTAGGCCGCGCGCGACGCATTGGGAATCGGCAGGGCGGTCTCGAGGCCGCCGCCGACCGGCACCGTGAACAGCTGCGTGTACCGGTTGGTGAACACCGCTCGCGGCGACGTGAACAGCACCTTCGCGCCGTCGGGGGTGAAGCCCTGCACCACATCCGGTCCAGGGTGCCAGGT
>Ga0183260_10002448_pt1 | contig 15347 bp, 8 predicted proteins | sample AntDrymUQ4972206_2_FD_129768 | JGI IMG/M metagenome (GOLD analysis project Ga0183260, IMG submission 129768) | Polar desert sand microbial communities from Dry Valleys, Antarctica - metaG UQ497 (22.06) (version 2) (version 2) | ecosystem: Environmental > Terrestrial > Soil > Desert | place... | reverse complement strand
TGGCGACGTGGCCGAGTGGCTTAGGCAGGGGCCTGCAAAGCCCCGTACCCGGGTTCGATTCCCGGCGTCGCCTCCAACCTCTGACCTGCTATAGTGCCAGGTCAGAGGCTATTTCTGTAGTGGCCGCCAGTGTCCGTCAGTGACCACTGGTGACCTGCAGAAACCGCCATTCTGTACCCATCTCGTACCCATGTGGTACCCACGAGGAGGTCTCGATGGCATCGGTGGAGAGGCGCAACGGCGTTTACCGAGTGCGCTATCGGGATCCAGTCGGCGCCAACCGGAGCCGGACCTTCCGACGCAAAGTCGACGCCGAGCGCTACGCACGCGAGGTCGAGGTCGAGAAGGACCGGGGCGCGTGGCTCGATCCGCGGAAGGCGGACACGCCGCTCGCCGAATGGACCGAGACGTTCATGTCGCTCGCCCGAACGCTGTCGCCGACGACGCAGCAGACGTATCGGCGCGACCTCGACCGATACGTGCTGCCGCGCTTCGGCAACTACCGGCTCGGACGCATCCCGCCGGAGGAGATCGAGCAGTGGCTCAACGACGAGCTGGCCGACGGAATCGCTGCGTCATCGGTGCACCGGCACTACCGAACGCTCCGTCGAGTGCTGCAGACAGCGGTCGAGAAGGACCGATTGCTCGCCAACCCCTGCGACCGAGTTCGTCCGCCGAAGGTCGCGAACCGCGAGATGGCAGTGCTGGCGTGGATTCAGGCGATCGCCCTCGCAGAGGCGCACGGCGAGCGGTTCCGCACGCTCATCTACCTCGCTGTCGAGTCAGGAATGCGTTGGAGCGAGCTGGTCGGATTGCGCCGGAAGAACGTCGATGTCGCGCGCCGCAAGGTGCGAGTCCTCGAGCAGCTCGTGCAACTCGACGACAGGTCGTGGGTTCGCCGCCCACCCAAGACATCAGCCGGTGTGCGATCGGTGACGATCTCCGCTGCGGTAGCAGAGATGCTGGCGAACCACCTCGAGCGGTTCGCCGTCGATGAGCCCGACGCGCTGGTGTTCGCGAACGCTGCGGGCAACCCGCTTTCGCACTCGAGCTTCCTTACGCACCACTTCAAGCCGGCCCAGATGCGGGCTGGCGTAACGTGCCGCTTCCACGACCTTCGACACACGAGCGTGGCGCTCGCGATCGCCGAGGGCGCACACTCGAAGACGATCCAAGCCCGAATGGGCCACAGCTCGATCACCGTCACGCTCGACCGCTACGGCCACCTGTTCCCCGAGCTCGACGAGTCACTCGCCTCGGCGTTCGACGCCCGGCTTCGAGCTGCCCGCTCGTAATGGCTCTAGGGGTAGCAAGCCGCATCCGAAACCCGGCGTTTCGGGACACCTCTGTCGAGCTGAATCGCCGTGAGTTCTGGGGCACCCCGCCGTGGATCGAGGGGCCGATCAACACGACACCACGGTTGCCGTCAATATCGATCGGGGTCGCCGTCGGCCGTCCCGATCCACGCCAGTCGGAGACCCGCATGGCTGACGGACGGCTCTCGCTCCGCCTACTCGTCGTCCTCGCGCTGACGGAGCCTTCGCTCGGCGATCCTGTCCGAGAGCTTGCCCCTCACCGATCTCGCCTGGTTGCGGGCCTCGCTCCCGAACCGCTTGACGTCATCGAGGCCCTCTGCTCCGGTCGCACGCGCCTCGTCCCAGCGCTCCGCGGCCGCTTCCCTCCATCGTCTCGCCTCGGACGACTCACGACCAGACTCGATCCCGAGCAGCTCGTGAAACTCGTGGACCCCGGCCGCGACGTGGTTGCTCGACCTAACCACCGCCGGCGACTGCTTCGGGTTGAACAGCACCTTTGAGTTGGCCATGCCAACGGCCGCGTTCATACGGCCCAACAGATGCTCGGTTCTTTCTGAGATGAGCTCCAGCCGGTCCAGCCGGGCGGACCGCAGTCCGAGGCGATGCCGGTCAAGTTCATCCGGAGATGCGTCCAGCACGCGGTCGAGCTCCAGTACACCGACCGCGTCATGCAGTTCGAAGCAACGAGCCAGGACGACCAGCCACTTCTGGACCTCCGCCTCCGCTTCCTGTGCCTTCTCGGCAAGGTCCGCGATCTTGTTGCTCTCTTCGATCTTGTTCGCGAGATCTCCGAGCTGTCGCAACGCGTACCCCTGGGTCTCATGGATCGTCTGAGCCGAATTCTGCACCTTCGACCAGGTGACCTCCGAGACCCGACCCACCGCCTCGCGGACACTCATTGCCTCCCTGACCGCGAGGTCCACTCCGTCCAGGCGGGCCAACACCTGGTTCGTCTGGGCGCGAAGCACGGCGTCGAGCTTCTCGTCGATCGTGGCGAGATAGTCCGTGATCTCGTTCATCTGCTGTTGCATCGCAAGCTGCGCCATGATCCCCGCGGCACCCGCCAGCAACGCCGGGCTGCGAACCATTGCTCCGGGCGTCTCGATCTGCAACCACTTCTTGATCGAGCCCCGCTGTCCCAACATCGCATGGCTGACGCCTCGCGTCTTGGCGGGCGTCAGCGGGTAATCATTGAGACGCTGCGCGGACTCCTTCGTCAGCTTCACCCAGCGACCCGAGTTGGCGGCGATCTCGGAACCGGTCTGCGCAACAGAAGCCCCGGCACTCAAGGCAGCTCCGAGGCAGGGGGATCCAGCGTTCGACGACAGACCCACAGACGCCATGAAGCGTTCGACAGCCGTCGGGTTCCCAATGACCGCCAGTCCATCGCCGTCACTGATCAGCTCTACTTCGTTGTCCAACGCCGCCACTCCTCAGCAGCTTGCATTCTCGGGCCCAGTCTGTAGCAGGGCACCGACAGCCTCGGTGCGAGCATCGAGTTGCATAGCGCCCTCTCGTCCGACCTTAACCGTCCCACCGGCACTGGCACCGAGGTGCCGGTGCCGGCGAGTCCGCCGGGCTGCCCCAGAAGTCGTCCCCAACCGCCGGCGCGGCGTACACCTGGATCACCCATGTAACCCGCGGTACCGGACGCTGCTCAGGCCGGGTCGTCACTGTCATTAGCGGACAGCGGCTGAGGTGGCGTCTCTTCAGCTCGCTCGGTCGGGCGCGTGACGTCGCCCAGCGTCCACCCGTGTGGTGACCACGCTCACGCGGATCTCCCCAGACCTGCTTACTGAATCTCCCCACTTCTGAGCATCCATCCGTCGTGGTGGGGCTCCTCCCAACGCTGGTGGTCGACCAAGACCACACCGGCGTTGAAGAGGAGCCCGACCTCGATGCTGACACCAGAGGAAGACGTGGAGATCACATCGTTGAAGAAGCGGGGGTGGACTATCTCGGCCATCGCCCGTCATGTCGGCCACGACCGCATAGCCCTGATTGGTCGGGATGAAGTTGCCGTTCTGCGAAACGCAGATCTCGGTGCCCTGGGGGCGCGGGATCATGTACCGGCTCAACGGTGGACCGGCAGGTTCACCCGGGTCCACCATCTCGTAGAAGTAGTAGAAGCCGTCGCTACTGGCTCCTGGAGGCGTGCCCTCGGGAGCCGAGCCGTCGCACTCGGCCGTGCCGCTGCCGCCGGTCTCGTCGGCGAGCCCGAAGTAGCGCCCGTCCCACGTGACGACGGCGTTGTGCACGAACTCGAACCGGTCACCCGTGGTTGGGTTGGGATCCGGGATGTGCGTGTGAGGCTCGCCGTCGGACGCGGTTGGGTTCTCCGGGGTGGAGATGTCCCAGATCTGCCCGTCGCCCGCGCAGGCGGCCACAGGGATGCGCTCCTTGAGGAAGGCCTGGATGTCGTGGCACGCGCGCCGTGAAACGGCGGCGACAGCGGGCCGCCGGCGCCTGGGTACGGCGCGGTGTCGCTCGACAGCGGCTCCTCACGGAGGAGAGAGGCGGCCGCCGAGCCCGGGAGCTGGTCCGGCGCCTCGGCCGGTGCGAGCGGTGGTCTTCGACTTCGGCGGGGTGATCATCACGCCGATCACCACCGGCATCAACGCCCTCGCCGAGCGCAACCGCGCCCACCCGAGGGCGATGCTGGAGGTGTTGATCGGGCCCGACGAGACCGGCGACCACCCATGGCATCGAGCCGAACGCGGGGAGCTCACCGTCGACGAGATCCAGGCCGGTCTGTCGACGTACGCATCGAAGGCGGGGATCGAGCTGTCGGGCGACGAGATCGAGGTCCTCCTCGTGCCGACGTACACGATCAACGACGACGTGGTCGCGCGCATCCGCGAGCTGCGGGCGAAGGGCATCCGGACCGGTCTGCTGACGAACACCTTCGCAGAGTTCCGCCCGACGCTCGAGCGCGACCTCGACCTGGAGTTGTTCGACGCCGTTGTCGAGTCGTATGCCGTCGGAGCGCGCAAGCCGGAGCCGCGGATCTACGAGGCGATGGCCGCTGCCCTCGGGGTCGACCACGCTGAGATCGTCTACCTCGACGACTTCCCGCAGAACCTCGCCCCCGCGCAGGAGCTGGGTTGGCAGACCGTCCACGTCACCGACGTGGCGTCGGCGCTCGACGAGCTGGACCGCCTCATCCGTTCGCAGTGACGACGTTGAGGTTGTCGAGGCGAACGGTGATCGGGGCGTTCGTCGCCGAGCCGGACAGGTAGGAGTAGAACCCGACGGCGCCGGGGCCTTGCAACGACTGCGAGGCGTCGGTAGCCGTCACGTTCCAGCCGGCGGGCTGCGCCTGGGCATCGACCCACAGCTTGCCCTGGATGGTCGTCGTGCCGGATCCCGTCACTCGCAGGCGCACGTGCAGCACCTGGCCGGCCTGGTACGTCAGACCGGCGACGGTGCTAGACGCCAACGTGGTCTCGGCGCCGTTGAGCGTGCGGACCAGGTACACAGCGACGTTGGTCGCCGTGATACGGACCTTGAGGCGGTAGTCGGAGGTGCCGACTCGGCGTGTGATCAGCGACCCGTAGTACCCACCACCCGTGCCGGGCTTGTCGAGCGCAACATCGATCACGGCATCGACGTTGGTGGCTGACACGCCGGTGAGGTACGCCGCCGGCCCCGTCCCGGCCGGGAGCAGCATCCTTCCGGTGGAGCCGTCGACGGACAGCGCCGACGTGTTGGTGCCCGTCCACGTGCCACCGACGTCCGCCGTCCCCAAGCCGTTGCTGACAGATCTCGTGAAGGAATCGGCCGCCAGCGGCTGGGTGCCGCCCGTGCTCACCGTGACCTGCCGGACGACCGTGCCTCTGGCCCCGTCGTCGTCGGTGACGGTGAGGGCCACGTCGTAGGTGCCGGCGGCGGCGTACGTGCGCGAGGCGGTGCGCCCGGAAGCCGTGGTGCCGTCACCGAAGTTCCACGCATAGGCGACGATCGAGCCGTCCGGATCTGACGAGCCGGACCCGTCGAACGACGCCGTCAACCCGCTTGCGCTCGACGTGAACGCTGCCGTCGGCGGGCTGTTCGTCGTCGGAGGAGCACTTCTGAGCTGGTACTGCGCGCCGATTGCCGCCTGGCCGAGCGCTGTGGGGTAGATGGCGATCTCGTCGACGTCTCCGACGAAGTTGACGGTGCTCGGCGTGTTGGGCCACCCACTGAGCCGATCGCCACCGAGGCGCCAGTGACCGAGGTAGGCCTCACCGGCCGCGGTGTCGCTGCGGCTGGCGACCAGCACACCGTCGACGAACAGCCGCATCCCGGCGGAGCCCATCGTCGCCGTGACCTGGTGCCAGCGTCCGTCTCGGTAGCTGAGGGGGCTCGTCACGGTCCGGGCGGCGCCGTTCTGAGCGCGCACGCCGAACAGCAGGCGTCCACTGTTGTCCATGTAGATGTGCCGGTCGCGGTGACCCGAGTTGCCCTTCTGGAGATCGCCGAACCCGAGGATGCGACCGCCACGCGTGGTGGTGGTGCGAATCCACACCTGCGCCGTGAACATGTCTGGCGCCGTCTCTATCCCGAGGGTGTAGACGCGGCTCCAGTCGTTGTCCATCAAGAAGGCCGCCGTGTCACCGGCGATGGCTCCCGGCTGGTTCCATGTGACGCCGTTGTCGCCATGACCGTCGGTGAGGCCGGCGCGGTCGGTGACCGTCAGCCCGGAAGTCTCGTTCATCGGCCAGAAGATGCGTGCGCCGTCGGCGCGCACCCGGTCGGCGTGGGCGGTCGCCGGTACCGCCGTCGGCATCGTGACGGACACGGAGCTGCTGTTGACGACGTTGTTGTCGGAGTCTTTGACGACGATGCGATAGCTGTACGTGGCGCCTGGGGTGAGGCCTGTGTCCACGAACCCGAGCGACGGCGTCATCCACCAGTTCGAACTGGCGGTCGTCGTGTAGCGGGCCGTCGTCGTGTCGGCGCGGTAGACGGTGTAGTGCAGCGCGAGGTCGTCGCGGTCGAAGCCCGCGGTCCAACTGACGCGCAACGAGGTCGGCGTCCTCGGCACCAGGGTCGGTGCGAACCGGTTGTTCGTGAACCGGGGGCCCTCTCGGCGAGGCGAGATCGGGCGCCGAGCGAAGCGCACCAGGCCCTGTTGCCCCGCGCCGTTGACGCGGGGGAACTCGCCGCCGACCACGACGTAATCGTCGTTTCCCGTGACATGCCAGCCGGCCTGGTTCTGACCGGTGAACGACCCAATGGACATCGCCGGCAGCCAGCTGATCATCGACGGCCCCGGCTTCACGCCGTGCCAGTTGAACCGGCCGAAGGCCTCGTTGAGGATCTCGCCGCCGACGGCGTCGGTCCACGCCTGGGTGTGCTGGAACTTCCACGTCGAGTACTGGGGGAACCCGCCGCCCATGTTGCCGCAGTAGTGGGCGTGGCCGACGGAGTACACGACGCCGCGCTGCATGAAGGTCGAGTAGTTGTCGCCGTGGCAGTTCGTGACCCACTCGACATCACCGGTGCCGACGGCGGCCTTGAACGTCCCTTCCAGATTGCCGCCAGGCCCGAAGTGGAAGGTGGTGCCGTACACGTTGTCGCCGTGGACGCGTAGGCTCGTGACCCCGGCGTCGGGCCCTGCGTTGCGCACCGTGTTCTGAGCGTTCCACGGCATCACCACGCCCGTCGCAGCGTTGATCTTGACCAGCCCGTAGGCGGCCTGCCCGCCGACGTAGGTGAACGAGCCGCCGGCGAAGACGGCGGTGCCGTCGTTGGAGACGGCGAGCGCCCATACGGTGTAATCGGCGTTCGGGTTCCAGCCGAGCAGGGCGCCGTCGCTGGCGCGGAAGGCGGCCAGGTTGCGGCGAGCCGTCGCACCGGCACCCTGGAACCCGCCTCCGACGTACACCGCGTCGTTGGTGGCGATCACGGCCCGTGCCCTCGAGTTGACGCCGATCGGCTTGAACGAGGTGATCAAGGCACCGGTCGCAGTGCTGTAGGCGGCGACCCGATTGCGCGGCTGGCCGTTCGCCGTCGTGAAGTCACCTGCGACGTAGATTCGTGAGCCATCGGGTGAGGCGGTGACCGAGAGCACCTGGCCGTTCAACGACGGAGCGAACGAGGTGATCAGCTTGCCGGTCGTGATGTCGTATGCGAGCAAGTTCGCACGAGGCGTGAGGTTGGTGCCCGGAGCCGCACCCGCCGGCCGGACGTTGTCGAACCGGCCACCGGCGTACACGGTGTTGCCGACCACGACCTGCGACCACACGACACCGTCGATCTGCACGGTCGGCAAGGCATCTGCGCTCACCATGTCGGGTCCCGGTGGTAACAGTGGCGCGGGCGCCGCCGATGCCGGCGACGACACGGTCATCGACGCCGCGCTGATGATCATCGACGCCGCGAGCGAGCCGGCCAGGAAGCGAACCTTTCCCTTCGACAAGACATCCCTCCGACGCAGATGATCCACCTCGACCGCGGACGGTCGAGTCCTTGCCGAGTTCCTCCGCGCCGAACCCGCCTGATCCCGATTCGCCGACGATCCCGCCAACGGTGAGGACGCAACGGCGACCGGGTTTCCCCGCCTACCCTACACCCCAGCGGCCGCCAGCAGGTGCAGGTTCAGGATCACGATCGTCGACGGATCGCCCAGCGCCCGGAACCACGACGCCGACTGACCCGCTTGCTGCCTGGTCACATTCATCGATCATCGACGATACTCGATGATGCGCGCAGCTCGAGGTTCCGAGGATCAGCGCCAGAGGCCGAGATGCCTTTCACCACCAATGCGGCCGGCAACGGCGGCGACATCGGTGGGCAGCGGTGACGCCACAGTCGGTTCCAGCGATGCCACGGTCGAGGTGACCACTCCGTTTGCGTCGACGATCGCAGCGCCGATGAACTCGCGCCCGAGGCGCTCTTGACCGGTTGCCGAGCGGAAGGCCGCCAGCGTCGTGTAAACGGAGGGGTTGCCCGCTCCCCGCGACCACACGGCGAGCCAGGTCGGCTGAGCAGTGGTCGAACGGTGGTAGACGTTGCTGTTGGCAGTGATGCGCATCTGCTCGGCTGTCTTCTCGTGGCTGTAGTCCTCCACGCACAACACGCAGTTGGCCTTCGTGCCAGTGCTCCCCACGACGTTGTTGGCGATGGTCACGGGGCCGAGTGTCCACGGCATCGCCGGGTCCGGCCATGGCAACCGCGGGTCGACCGCCGGGTTGTTCGGATCGGTGTTGCGGCGCAAGTCCTGGACGATGTTGAGTGGTCGATTGCTGTTGCCGACGAACGTGTTGTTCCACACCTTCACGTCGCTCGTGTTGTTGACCTTGATGCCGAACTCCCCGTTGCCGGAGAACAGGTTGTCGACGACGGTCGCCTTCGCCGAGATCTCGAGGAAGAGTCCGTTTCCGTCGTTGTCGCGGAAGGTCGTGTTGGCGAACGTCGTGTTGTAGACGGACATGTCGATCCAGAAGCCGTGACCGAGGTTGCCCGAGAAGCTGCTGTCACGCACGGTGACCCCGCGGGTACGGCCGATCTTGATCCCACCTGCGACCGGGGCGTGGTTGAACCGCTCGACGTTGTTGCCACGGATGTCGGCCGCCGTGAGCCGCAGACGGTCGGCGTACCTTCCGTGGATGCCGAGCATGCCGCTCTGTCGGACGGTGAGCCGGCGCATGGTGACGTCTGAGCTCAGGACGCTGATGCCAGTCGTCGCCATCGCTTCCACAACCACGTTCTCGACTTGCGCCGACGGCGCTTCCAGCGTCACAGCTGCCATCATCCACACCGAGGGTGCATAGCGGCGGATCCCGATCCCCCGGATCACGGTGCCACCGGCTCTCACCGACAGCGCCTTGCTCAACGTGCTCGCCTCTACCGTTCGTCCGGTGGGGTCGCTGCCGATGTGCAGCCGGGACATCGACTCGTCGAGGAAGAACTTGCCGGCGCCCAGTTGGCTCAACGAACCGACTTGTTTGAGGGCGACGCCATCGATCCACACCTGATCGGGGTGGGCAGCCATCGGGTACGAGGGACTGACGAACTGCCAGTACGGTGCCGGGCCGTCTGGGGCGCCTTTCGTGTAGGTCGGACTATGGTCGAAGCGAGTCGTCCAGCCGTCCTTGCGCCATCCCGTCGCGGTGCGAACCCAGCCGGTGACAGGCGCGCTGCCATCGAGCCACGCCGCCTCTCCTGGAGCGTTCTGGATGGTGACCGTCTTTCCGATCGTCACCGTCTCGCGGTAGCGACCGGCGTGCAGCACGACCGTGCCGCCACTGGGCGCCAATGCGACCCCTCGCGCCAGTGTGCGAACAGGCGCGGCTGACGTCCCGGCACTGGCGTCGTTGCCGCCCGGAGCGACGTGCACTGCGCCGGCGGGCACCGGATAGCTGGCCTGGCCGACCGGCAGCGAACCGATCGCGCTCGACGCCAAAGCTGTCGGCGTGGCTGGCGGCGTTGTCGACGGTGGTGGTCCGGCGTAGAACCGAACGCCCTCGTCGATCCACCCTGCAGTGGTCAAGGCTTGCTGATCGTTCGACGTGACCGCGAAGCGGTGCACCCCGTCCTTCGCGTAGCGCCGTACCGGGGCGAGGCAGCTGTCCTCAACCGTGGCCGCGGCGAAGTTACGACCTTGGTCGATGTAGCCGTGCTGAGCGACCGCGGCATCCAGTTCGGCGCCGCTCGGGATCCACACGAAGTCTCCGTTCGCGGGCTTGTGCAGCCGGTGCACGGCCGTCATCGCCGCGGCATCCGCCGGCGCCGCGTAGAACGCGACACCTCTGAGGTCGGTGAAGCCGTAGCGGGAGGCGGCACTGATCTCCTCTTGGCTTGCCGTGTACAGGCTGACCCCGTCGGCGGGTCGCACGACGTGCAAGATGGCAAGCGGGACGTTCGAGCACGGCGAGGCAGCTCGAGCACTGCTCGACGCGGCCGAACCGGCGGTGAGTGCGCCGCAGACGAGGCTCGCGGTGAGGGCGATGACGAGCCAGCGACTGACGCCACTGGTCGCTGGGCGACGTAGATGGATGGCACGCATGGGTCCGCCTGACTTGCTGGAGCTGTGGGCTCTTTCGCCGATGACGCGAGATCGTCTCGCAAACGACGCAGGAACGTAACATATGATGTGACGCTGTCCAAGACATTCGGCCGGGCTGCGCCGAGTGGTTCAAGTTGATGGCGGGCGGCAAGCACGTCGCGTCGGCGCCGCTCCAGGGCGGATGGTGGGCGTTAACGTGACCGAGAACGACGGCGACGGGCAAGGTCGCGATCGCCTTCCACCACGATGTCACCGCGCCGGCGCCGGCCAGAACGCCGATCGATGACGCCGTCGCCAGAGCGGTGATCGCCTCCTTGCACACTCACCTGCGGGGAACTGGACAGTGGTTCGGTTGTCATGATCCCGATCAGGTGGGAGGTCCGACATCGTCGCGTTCAGCGTCGAGGATCCGGGCAGCTCCAACGACGGGGTCGTCTCTTCTTCGGGACAGACTTGTCCGCGACATGGAGTCGTCACTCGACCGGGCGAGAGAAGCGTCTGCCGAGCGGGCATGGCGTGACGCCTGCGACGCGTATGCCTCGCGCTCGACGACAGCGGCCTGGCCGCGGCGGACCACGAGCGCCGTGCTGTGTCTGACGCTCCACCGAGCTGTGCGACCGCGCCTTCGAGTTCGTGAGAGGAGACGACGGTCGTCGGTATCGAGGGACGTTCAAAGACGGCGTTGTAGAAGTCGGTGTTGACGAGGTGGAAGGGTTCGAGCGTGACCACGAGACCGCGCAGCGGTCGATCCTTGGGGACGCCGCTGAGGGCAGGGTGCCCATCTCGAATGAGTTCGGTTGTCCGTTCGATCTGAGTGAAGGCGTAGCCGACCTTCCTAGTGGTGCGTCGCGGATTTGATCTGGTGGGTCAGGGCGGCGCGTCCTCGGCGCACTTTGGCGATGATCTTGTTGGCCGGCACGTGCCACACGAACGGTTTGGGATCGTCGTTCCAGGTCGATGCCCACACGTCGATGGCCTCGGCGAGGGCGGCGGCGGAGTCGAAGCTTCCTCGCTTGAGCCGCTTGTTGGTCAGCTGCGCGAACCATCCCTCGACGAGGTTCAGCCACGACGCGCTGGTCGGCGTGAAGTGCAGATGCCAGCGGCGGCGCTTTGGGTGGGCGAGCCACTCGGCCACCGGTGGGGCGCTGTGCGCGGACAGGTTGTCCAACACGACGTGGATCTCGAGGTCGCGAGGCACGTGCAGGTCGATCCAGCGGAAGAACGCCAGCACGTCGTTCGCGGTGTGGCGCTTACGGGTCTGATGCAAGACCTCGCCGGTGCCGACGTTGAGCGCGGCGAACAAGTCGACGGTGCCGTTGCGCTTGTAGTCATGGGTCATCGTGCGGCCTCGGCCCGGCTTGAGCGGCAACGACGGCTGGGTCCGGTCGAGCGCTTGGCACTGGGTCTTTTCGTCGAAGCTGAACACCACCGCCCGTTCCGGCGGGTTGAGGTACAGACCGACAACATCGACCAGCTTGGCCTCGAAACGAGGGTCATTCGACAGCTTGAAGGTGTCGACGCGCCACGGCCGCAACCTCCGCGCCCGCCAGATCCGAGCCACAGTGTCCTTCCCGACGCCATGGCGTTCACCCATCGTGCGCGTCGACCACGACGTCGACTCGTCATCGGGGATCGAGTGCAACGTGTCATCGACGATCGCGTCGATCGTGTCTTGCGGGATCTCAGGCTTACGACCTCGACCCGGAGCGATCGAACCAACCGCGTCGACGCCGCCCGCCTCGAACTTGCCGCGCCACCGCCGCACGGTGTCCGGGGTCGTCGCGCACTCCCGAGCGATCGCCTCGTTCGCCACACCCTCCGCCGCCAGCAACAACGCCGAGGCCTGCAACACCACCCGATGCGGCAGCGACGACGAGCCCGCCATCCGCTCGAGCTCCGAACGCTGCTTACGAGACACCCTCAATCGGGGAGCAGTCATCACCGGCATGCTGCCACCCTAACCCACCTTGCTAATTCAGCGACGGACCACTAGGCCCTTGGCCGTCCGTCAGAACCGGTCACACATCGGGCGTACGGTTGAAGCATGGATGCCGACGTCTGGCGGATCCACGCCCGGGGAGACCCCGACCTCGAGGACGCGATGCTTCGCGACCACGTGGTCGCAGTCGGTGGTCACGAGCTCGGTGACCTCTCCCACGGCCCTGAACTCGAGGACCTCCGCGATGAGCTGCGGGATCAATTCCCCGAACGCACAGATCGCGGCATCGCGAACTTCGTCGGGTACTGGCGGCAGTTCCTCTACGACATGCAGCCAGGCGACGTCGTGGCGCTCTCCCTATCCGGTAGCCGCGTTGCCATCGGACGGGTGACGGGCGGCTACGCCTACCGCTTGTCGGCGCCGGACCGCATCCGGCACGCTCGCGCGGTGGAGTGGCTCGCATCCGACATCCCACGGGGCCGGTTCGATCGCGACATGAAGGCGACGCTCGACAGTCGCGAGACGATCTGCCGCATTCGCGCGTCAGGGCGAAGCGACGCCTGCTCGCCGCCGCCGAGACTGGCATGGACCCCGGCGCATAGACCGTCATGAGCGTCTCCGCTGCGACCGTCGAAGCGATCAACGCGAAGACGACGGCTCGTGTTCGGTCATACTTCGAGTCGCGCACGGACTGGAACCTGTCGCGCAGTCTGAAGAACCTCATCGAGCAGGCGATCCACGACTATGAGCACCGCGCCGTGTTGGAGCTCGTCCAGAACGCGCATGACGCCCAGCCGAAGGGGTCCCGAGAAGGACGCATCCTGATCCGACTCGACCACGACGAGGGCAAGCACGGCACGTTGCTCGTCGCCAACACCGGCAACCCGTTCTCGACGAGCAACTTCGACGCCATATGCGATGTCGCGCAGTCAGACAAGCGCGCCGACGAAGGCATCGGGAACAAGGGCATCGGATTCAAGAGTACGCTGCAGCTCTGCCGCATTCCGGAGATCTACTCGGCAGCAGCGCCCGATAGCGGTGTGTTCGATGGCTACTGCTTCGGATTCGCCGACGACGACGACCTGCTCAGCGCTGTCGATGGTGACAAAGAGCGTGCCGAAGAGCTCAGCCGCGATGTCTTCCACCTCTGCTTGCCGGTAGCGCTGTCCTCGGTGCCTTCGTCAGTCGTTCCGCTGCGGTCAGAGGGATACGTCACGGGCATCCGACTACCGCTGAAGACGGAAGCGGCACGGGACGAGGCGCTCGAGGAAGTGCTCGCCCTGGAGATCGACGCTCCAACGCTTCTGTTCCTCCGCCGGATCTCCGCCCTGGTTGTCGAGGAGCGCAGAGATGGTGACGTCAGCCAGCGCATCCACGCGCGCCAGGAGGGAATCACCGTCGAGCTCGACGACCGGACGACGGTCACCGAGGTCAGCCTCGGCGACGATGAGCCGTTCCTCGTCGCTGAGCGCGTCGTCGAGCCCGACGCGTTCCGGTCTGCGATCGAGCGCAGCGTCGAGGCCGATCGCATCAGCGCCGCCTGGGCCGATTGGAACGGCGACGCCCGAGTCGGGATCGGTGTGTCGACTAGTCGGCCGCTCTCCGAGGGAAGGCTCTACACGTTCCTGCCGATGGGCCCGCAGGCAACGGCACCGCTGGCAGCGCATGTGAACGCGCCATTCTTCGCCAAGCTCGCTCGGGTCGACTTCGAGGAGAGCGTCCCGCTCAACGACTTCCTCTTGGACGAGGTCGCATCACGCGCCGCCGCGATGGTCCTCAGCGCTAGCGCCGGCAGCAGCCTCCTGCTCCAACCAACGGCCGTTGCCGATCTCCTAACGTGGACGCCGCCGGCACACCAGCGCCTCATCTCGGCGTTCGAGCGTCGGCAGCACGACCTGCAATCTGCGCCCGTGCTCCCACTGCGCGCTGGAGTTACATGGGGGTCTTTCAAGGACACCCGGTGCCGGTACGACGAATCGAAGTCGGTCTTCACCACGAAGGCATTGGCTCGCTCGACGTCGGTGAAGCTGCTGGATGGGTCGATCAGCGATGCGCGGCTTGATCGGCTGGACTCGACCGTCGAGATCGTCGCCGGGCGCAGCCTGCACCCCGACGACGACGAGATCGCCGACTGGGCCGAGATGCTTGCGGGCGCGGGTGCAAAGAGGGCCTTCTCGCCACGCTGGTGGGAAGGCTTCTACGATGAGCTGGCTGAGGTCATCACCCAGCCTGCGTCCTTGCGCGGGCGACGGATCCTCATCGACGACGATCTGCGCCTCCAACGCTGTGCAGGATCGGCGGAGACGAAGGGTCCGACACCGTTCTTTTCGCCGAAGGCGGACGACGCAGCAGCCGACGACTCGGACGATGACCTTCGCATCCCGGCGACCCTGAAACGCCAGATCGTCTTCGTCAATCAGCAGCTTCGTTGGACCGAACGCACGGGCACCGCGTTGGTGCGCCGACCCGGGCGACGCATGCTCGACCAGCAGACAGCAGGGTTGGTTCATGAGTACCGAGCGACCGAGCTCTTCGGCGTGCTCAACCGCGCGCTGCGCAACCGGCCTACGCCCGCTCGCTCACAGGATGCCCTTCGCTGGGCGTACCGGTTCGTTCGATCACGCGATGACCCACCGTGGAGCGACATCGCAGGAGTCGCCTTCCAGGTCCCGACAGCGGGCGGCAGTTGGATCATGGCGTCGGACGCGCTGTTCTCGAACGAGTGGGGAGCGACCGAGGATGAAGTCCTCGGCGAGTTCATCTCCCGTGTGTCGGGGCTCTCCGACGATCTCGACACTCTCGCGGACCGCTTGCTGCCAGCACCCGACGATTGGCCGTTCGACATCGACGACCGGCAGAGCTTCCGGGAGTTCCTGGAGCGGCTCGGCGTCCGTGCCGGCCTTTGGCCGCAGGTACTCCCACGATCTGTGCTCTCGAACGAAGGCCGCTTCTTCGAAGACCTGAGCGCGCACACCAGCGTCCCGTTACCTGATGCGACGCGAACACAGTGGCGGTCGGCGCTTCGCCGACGAGCACCGACGAATCTCCGGCCCTACACGAACTACCGCGCTCTTGGACCGCAGCATGTGCTGCCTGGCCA
>Ga0183260_10002447_pt1 | contig 15347 bp, 16 predicted proteins | sample AntDrymUQ4972206_2_FD_129768 | JGI IMG/M metagenome (GOLD analysis project Ga0183260, IMG submission 129768) | Polar desert sand microbial communities from Dry Valleys, Antarctica - metaG UQ497 (22.06) (version 2) (version 2) | ecosystem: Environmental > Terrestrial > Soil > Desert | place... | reverse complement strand
GGCGTCGTCACTGAGGGCTGATTACGGAGTGGCTGCTGCGCGTCGTACCAGTTCGATGTCGAATCTGGTGTCCCCGTCGATCAGCACCGCTCTCCAGCCAGGTCCATGGCCAACCGCGGGTAACCCCGGCGGATCTTCGTAGTCTTTGTTGTAGTAACCCACGGCGATGGGGGTGGGAACTCCGGGGGCCACCCACACCCCGCCGCCCCTCGCGAGATCGCCAGAGAAGTGGTAGAACCCATTGTCGTCGGCGTACGCGAATGTGTGAGTCTGCTCGCCGCACGGCTCACAATAGACGATGGCCCCTGCAATCGGCGTCCGCCCCGTCGGTGTCAATTCGTATACGACACCTGACAGGCTCACGCCCCTCAGAGTGTGGCCAGGGGGGAACCAAGAGCCGGGGGCGGGCACGGGAACAACCGCCTGCGGAGGCAGTTGGGAAGGCGTCAACGGCGTGGCCGGAGAATCGGAGCCGCCGCAGCCACCCAATCCAAGGGCGAGCACCACAACGCCACCTGGTACTAAAGTTCTGTGTCTCATTGCCGTCTCCTCATGCTGCGGGACCTGCCGAGGATCGCCGATCGATCGTCTGCATAGACATAAACGCCGGCCTCGCGAATTCCTAACAGAGGTGCGATGGCTGTTACGCTCGGTTGAATTCCGGTGGGTTGAGGACTTGGCTGCTGTACCACCGTTGGTGACAGTACGGACGGTGCCGCTGGTAAGCCATGCTTGTCACAGCCGACCAACCCAAGTGAGAGCATTAAAAGAACAATCCCTGCGCGTGTCTTCTACATCGGCTGCGTGGGATCGTAGCGCCCCCACTGGCAGGCTGGCCATAGGAAGTGATCGGGCTCGGTATGGCCGAGGAGATCCGCGCGCTCGATCATCCGGATGATCGCCGTGATGGCCGACGCGTTGAGCGGGATCACGCGATGGCTCGTCTCGTTCTTGCTGCGACGGACGTAGACCAGCTTCTTGGCGAATAACCGCCTGCGCTCCTCGGGCGCCAGCGCCCTGCCGATCGGACGCTGACGCTCGGGCAGGTTGCGGACATGGTCGGTCAGCGCACGCCATCGCCCGCACGACTTCAGCACGCGCGAGAGCACGCCGACGTCCATGTTGATGGTCCGGTTCGCCGCACCCTTCTCGTGACGCTTGCGCTGGTACTCCGCGATCGCCGCGAACGCGCTTCGAGGGGAGCGGACGTGGGATCTGCCAATCACCGCGTGAAGCCGCTCGACTTCCCACTCCTGGCAGACGAGAACATCGCTCCTGACGTCGTCAGCGGTCTCCGCTCGCGTGGGCACGACGTGCGCACGGTCTGGGACGAGGCGCTGGCTGGTCGGCCGGATGCCGACGTGCTGGAGGGCGCCACGCAACAGGGACGTGTCGTCGTCACGCATGACGTCGCATTCGGCCGGTCTGCTATTCGGGTCGGGGCATCATTCGTGGGGGATCGTCTACCTTCGCCATGTCGCAGAAGGGACAGCCGGAAGTGCATCGGGGACGGGCGCGTCACGAGGTAGACGAACACGTGCGGGTCAGCCGCGTACGACTGCACACCGACCGGCAGCTTGTCCGGAAACAGCCGGGTACTCTTCGCCGGGCCATCGCCGAAGACCAGCCGCGGATACTCGTCGGGTGACAGCCTGTCGTTCAACCGCCGCAGGAAGAAGCGTCGCTTGTCCAGGGCAGGACCGAGCCAGGTGTACTCGCCATCGTCGAGCACCACGTCCAGCAGCATCACGCGCTCGATCATCCGGCCGAGCGCAGCGGGTTTCCGGAACCGGCTGTCCGGCTCGCCGATCGCAGCCCAGAGCGCCTTGTAGTGGACGTGAAACATTCTGCAGCCTTCCCACCGCGATGGGAGTTGCGTTAGTGGCGCTCGACCAGAGTGTTGATGAAGTTCGTGCTCTTCTGCCCGTGGGCGATCCCCGCGAAGCGGCAGTACTGACGTTCCACGAAGACAAGGCGTCGGTCTGATCTCGTCGCGACAGCAAGAAGAAAGCTTCAGCCACGAACGGGTACCAATCCGCTCAGTTCCTGAGCCATCCAGGTGGGCACCCGGCCGCGCACGTGCGACAGCTCTTCGATCGTCCCAGGCGAAAGCTTGTTCTTGAGTTCGGCGGTCAGCGCTCGACCACGCTCCTTGCCTCCCCACGCGAGTACTCGAATCACGGCGCCAGCGGGCTTCTCGGCAAGCGTCAGCTGCCAGCGTGGAACGTGCTGGAGTTCGACCGTCTGCGCACCGAGCTTCAAGTGGCGCATGCGTCCCGATGTCAGGTACACCGGGCGCAGCGGCACCTGCGTCGTCAGTCCGAACTGGTTTGCGGTGGCGGCCCCGCTGGGAGCAATGACCTCACCGGTCTCCTTCTGAACGGCTTCGAGGACCGTCGACACCTCAGGACTGCGCACGCCGAATCGCGTTTGAACGGGACGCAGGTACAGCCCTCTGCCGATTCGCAGGAGTTGCCCTCGGCGCGTCATGCGCGAGAGCGCCTGATCGACGGCGGCTCGACTGCCCGAGGTGCGGTAGCCCCTTGGCGGAGACCGGCACCGTTTCTGGCCAAGTCTCCAACTCTGAAGCAATCCGTTCCGGAAGGCGGCCGGGATTCATGTCAGAAATGTATCGTGATTTCTGACATACACGCCAGGTCCGGCACCTGAGAGCTGCCAGTCGACTGCTCGCCCGCCGGGTCCGCCTTGAGCCGGCACGCATGCCCGTCACGACCTGGGGTTTCGCTTGAAGCAAATTTGTGGCATCTTTTGCTTCAAATCTCATGGCTAGGCGCCCACAATCGTCTGAAAAGACGATACTTGACCGAATCAGAGGACACGGAAGGGGGTGGGTCTTCACGCCGCGCCACTTCCTGGACCTCGCCAGCCGTCCGGCCATCACGTCGGCGCTTCGGCGCCAGACCGACGCCGGCACGATCCGGCAACTCGGCCGAGGCCTGTACGACTACCCACGGCAGCACCCGACGCTCGGCGCCCTCGTGCCCACGCCGGAGGCCGTGGCCAAGGCCATGGCGGCAAGGGATCGCGTCCGACTCCAGCCCTCAGGCGCCTACGCGGCGAACCTCCTCGGCCTCTCCGACCAGGTGCCCGCGAAGGTCGTCTTCCTGACCGACGGTCCGAGCCGCGTCCTCCAGGTCGGCCCGACGACGCTGCAGCTTCGACGCACCACGCCGCGTAACATGGCGGCTGCCGGGCGTCCGTCCGGCCTCGTCATCCAGGCGTTCCGACACCTCGGCCCCGAACACGTCACGCCCGAGCGGATCGCGAGGCTCCGGCGCACGCTGCCGGCCGACGATCGGCGTGCCCTGCTCAAGGACCTGACGCTTGCGCCGGAATGGATGCACCGTCGGTTGAAGGAGCTTGCCGCCTCATGACGCCGGCGACTGTCTCCCTCCCCCAGACGCTGACGCCCTATCACGCGAAGTACTACGCGTACGAACTGACGCGACGATGTCCGCCGGACAGCGACGACAGACTGGCCAGCGCCCTGGTCGACGCCCAGGTCGACTTGAACCCGCACCAGATCGACGCGGCGCTCTTCTCATTCAAGTCGCCCCTCTCGCGCGGCGTGCTGCTGGCCGACGAGGTCGGCCTCGGCAAGACCATCGAGGCGGGATTGGTCCTGGCGCAGCGATGGGCCGAGCGCAAGCGCCGCGTCCTCGTCATCACGCCATCGAACCTTCGCAAGCAGTGGCATCAGGAGCTGACGGACAAGTTCTTCCTGCCGTGCCGGATTCTCGAAGCGAAGTCGTACAACGAAGCCATCAAGGCCGGCCACTTCCGTCCCTTCGAGGCGGATGGGCACGTCGTCATCTGCTCGTACCAGTTCGCGCGAAACAAGGCGGCTGACGTCCACAACACGGCGTGGGACCTGGTGGTGATGGACGAAGCGCACCGGCTGCGCAACGTCTACAAACCGTCCAACGTCATCGCCAACACGCTGAAGCAGGCGCTGGCGTCGGCGCCGAAGCTCCTCCTCACGGCCACGCCACTCCAGAACTCGCTCCTCGAGCTGTTCGGGCTGGTGAGCATCATCGACGACCAGGTCTTCGGCGACCTCAAGAGCTTCCGCGAGCAGTTCAGCGACCTGACGCAGGAGCAGGTATTCGCCACGCTGAAGCGCCGACTTGCGCCGCTGTGCCATCGCACGCTGCGCCGGCAGGTGACGCCGTACGTCTCGTACACCCGGCGGCTGCCGCTTGTCGAGCAGTTCACGCCCGATGCGTCGGAAGACCGGCTCTACGACCTCGTCTCGGAGTACCTGCGCCGCGACAATCTGAAGGCGCTTCCGTCGGGCCAGCGTACGCTCATGACGCTGGTCATGCGCAAGCTTCTGGCCTCCTCGTCGTTTGCGATCGCGGGCGCCCTGGACACGCTGGCGAAGCGCTTGAAGGGAACGCTCGCCAAGCAGACGCCGAAGGAGTCGCTCCCCGACGAGCTGCTTGCCGAGCTCGACGAGGACTACGAGGCTCTGGACGAGACGGCCGAGGAATGGGAGGACGAGGATCCGGGTCCGCCGCTGTCGGCGGAGGACCGCGAGGCCCTCGCCCGCGAGATCGCCGATCTCGAGCAGTTTCGCGACCTGGCCGCTTCCATCACGCACAACGCGAAGGGCGATGCCCTGCTGAAGGCGTTGCGGGTCGCGTTCGACAAGGCGACGGAGCTGGGTGGAGCCAAGAAGGCCATCATCTTCACGGAGTCCAGGAAGACGCAGCTCTACCTCCAGCGGCTGCTGGCCGACAGCCCGTGGAAGGACGGCCTGGTCCTGTTCAACGGCTCCAACACCGACGAACAGTCGCGTGCGATCTACGCCGACTGGCGTGCCCGCCACGAGGGCACCGACCAGATCACGGGCTCGAAGACGGCGGACATGCGGTCGGCCATCGTGGACTACTTCCGCGATCGGGGCCAGATCATGATCGCGACCGAAGCCGGTGCGGAGGGCATCAACCTCCAGTTCTGCTCGCTGGTCGTCAACTACGACCTGCCCTGGAACCCGCAGCGGATCGAGCAGCGCATCGGCCGCTGTCACCGCTACGGTCAGAAGCACGACGTCGTGGTCGTCAACTTCCTGAATCGCACGAACGCGGCGGACCAGCGCGTCTTCCAGCTCCTGTCCGAGAAGTTCAAGCTCTTCGAGGGCGTGTTCGGCGCCAGCGACGAGGTGCTCGGCGCCATCGAGTCGGGCGTCGATTTCGAGAAGCGGATCGCGTCGATCTATCAGCAGTGCCGGAGGACCGACGAGATCAAGACAGCCTTCGACGTCCTGCAGCAGGAGCTCGACTTCGAGATCTCGGACACGTTCAACACGGCCCGCCAGCAATTGCTCGAACACTTCGACGACGAGGTGCGCGAGAAGCTGCGGTTCAGGAACGAGTCGTCACGGGCGTCGCTGAACCGCTACGAACAGCGCCTGATGGCGCTCACCCGATTCGAGCTGGGCGGCCGTGCGACGTTCCTCTCCGAGTCGTCGTTCGACCTGCACCGGGCCCCAGATGACGCTGACGTGCCGATGGGACGGTACGAGCTGCCGCGACGGTCCGGCGAGGCGCACTTCTATCGCCTCAGTCATCCCCTTGCGGAGACTGTGGTCGCCGGGGCCAAGGCGCGGCTGATGCCGGATGACCCCGAGCTCGAACTGCAGATCGACTACTCGAGCCACGTTGGCAAGATCTCCGTGCTCGAACCATTGCGAGGCACGAAGGGAATGCTCCGCCTGGATCACCTCACTGTCGAGACGCTTGGGCAGGCCGAGGACCACCTGCTCCTGAGCGTCGTCACAGACGAGGGCGCCGTTGTTCCTGCGGATGTGGCGGCGCGTCTCCTGTCCATCTCCGGAGCGGTGGACCGCGTGAGGGGACAGCTTCCCCTGGGCTCACGCGAGCGGATCGACTCCCTTCGAGTCCGATTGGCCGAGATCAGTCGGGAGAACGAGGCGACCGTCAGGCGCGGCGTATCGGAGCGTTCGGCGACCGCGTTCGAGGCCGAAGCCGAGAAGCTGGATGGCTGGGCCGACGACCTGAAGCTGGGGCTGGAGCGCGAGATCAAGGAGCTGGACCGTCAGATCAAGGAAGCCCGAAAGACAGCCCGCATTGCGGTGTCGCTGGAGGAGAAGCTCGCGTCCCAGAAGCGTATGAAGACGCTCGAATCAGAGCGGAACAACCGGCGCCGCGCGCTGTTCGAGTCGCAGGACGAGATTGACCGCAAGCGCGGCGAGCTGATCGCGCAGCTGGAGGCGCAGCTCACCCAGACGGTGACGAGCGAGTGTCTGTTCAGCGTGCCGTGGCGCGTGGTGTGAGACAGTGCGCAACACCGCGAGCGAGCGTTTGCGAGCGAGCCGCGCGAACGGCGCGGGAGTTCAGGGGCCCCCGCCAGTGAGCGCGTAGGGGGGACCGCGGGGGCGAAGCCCCCCGGAGTATTGAAGATGAATCGGAAGCAGAAGCTCGAACTGACGTGGATCGGCAAGGAGGACCGGCCGAAGCTGGAGCCGCGCATCCTCATCGAGGAGCCGGAGCGCTCGTACCACGCGGCACACCGCGTGACTGACCGCGACCTCTTCGACAACCGCCTGATCTTCGGCGACAACCTGCTTGCGCTCAAGGCGCTGGAGCAGGAGTTCACAGGCAAGGTGAAGTGCGTCTACATCGACCCGCCCTTCAACACCCAACAGACCTTCGAGCACTATGACGACGGGTTGGAGCACTCGCTCTGGCTTCAGATGATGCATCAGCGCCTGATGCTGCTTCATCGACTCCTCTCGCTGGACGGCTCCCTCTTTATTCATATCGACGACAACGAACTGGCGTATTTAGTCGCCATCGCCGACGAGGTCTTCGGTCGATCGAATCGGATCGCTGTAGTGACATTCAAACAGAGCGCAGCCTCGGGGCCAAAGTCTGTCAATCCAGGCCTGGTGTCGACCTCGAACTTTCTCTTGTACTACGTCAAGGACAAGGCGCACTGGAAGCCAAACAGAGTCTACGTGCCGATTGCTCGAGACGCTCGATACAACGACGTCATTCTGAATATGGATGCGCACCACTCTGAGTGGGAGCTTGGCACCCTTCGCGATGCATTTGCCCAATCGCTCGGCATCGAGCCGTCGTCCATTGACTCTAAGCTCGGCCCGAAGCGTGAGAAGCGCCTGACTCAGTTCGTTCTACGAAATCGGCATCGTGTTGTGCAGCCCGCGTTGGTGAGACCGGCCGATATCAATGCTGCAGCACGCGAGGCACTGTCTGCGTCAGCGGAGCAGCCTGGACGTGTGTTTAATTAAGTCTCCAAGTGAGGAGCGTTTCTTTCTCAACGGCAAGCAGCTGCTGTTCTACGCTTCGAAGGTGCGGGAGGTCGATGGCGTGCTGACCACAGTGGGTCTCGGTACGACGATATGGGACGACCTCTTCTCGAACAACCTTCACAAGGAAGGCGGAGTGGCGTTTCCCAATGGCAAGAAGCCAGAAGCCTTAATCAAACGCATTCTCGAGTTGGCAACCGTTGAAGGAGATATGGTCTTGGACTCCTTTGCCGGATCGGGCACGACGGGAGCCGTTGCCCACAAGATGCGAAGGCGGTGGGTCTTGGTCGAGTTGGCCGAGCACTGTGAAACTCACATCTTGCCCAGGCTCAAGAGCGTAATCGATGGCACTGATGCGAGTGGGATCACATCCGCAGTCTCTTGGAGCAGAGGCGGCGGTTTTCGCTACTACCGACTCGCCCCGTCGCTGCTCGAACGGGACAAGTGGGGTAACTGGGTCATCAACAAGGCGTACAACGCCGCGATGCTCGCCGAAGCGCTCTGCAAGCTGGAAGGCTTCGTCTACGCGCTGAACGAGGCCGCCTACTGGGAGCACGGGCACTCGACCGAACGGGACTTCATTTACGTGACGACGCAACACCTCACGCACGAGCAGCTCGTGCAACTGAGCGCCGATGTCGGGCTGGAGCGGTCCCTGCTCGTGATGTGCACGGCGTTCCGTGGCAAGGCGGATGCCTATCCGAACCTGACGATCAAGAAAATCCCAAAGACCGTCCTGACCCGCTGCGAGTGGGGCCACGACGACTACAGCCTTGAGGTCGCGAACCTCGCTCCGGCGACGCCTCCGGCAGGTCAGCAGGATCTTAGTTTCGAGGGCTGATGACGATGTTGCCGCCGTTCAACGAGCGTGGCGACCTTCCGCCGGGTGTCCATGCCGCCGGATGGCAGGAGCTGGCCGAGCGCTTCGGCGCCGGACCGGTCCGTCAGGCTCGCCTGCGCACGCTGCGCCATCTTCACCTGCTGGCCGCGGCGACCGGCCACCTCGATCGCTTTCTCGTGTATGGCAGCTTCGTCACGAACACGGACGAACCGCGCGATGTGGACGTCGTCCTCGTCATGGGCGAGGAGTTCGTGCTGGAGAACGCGCCCCGGGAGTCACGGACCGTGTTCTCGCATGCGGACGCCGACGCCCGTTTTGGCGCCAGCGTGTTCTGGGTGAGACGGGGCATCCTGCCGGAGGCGGAGATGGCTGGGTTCCTCGAATTCTGGCAGACTCGCCGCGATGGCGCCCGGCGGGGCATTGTGGAGGTGATCGCATGATCAGGAACGATGCGGAACTGAAGGCGATGCAGGAACGCGTAGCCGCCCTGGAGCAGCTCCTCCTGCGCCTGCGGTCGGGCGCCCGTGCAGAGGAGTGGGCGGCGCTCAGCTCGGGATATCGGCTCGAGATCGAACGCATGCAGGGCGAGATTCTGGACTACCTCGTCGAGGGGAAAACGCCGGCGCTCCCGCGCTAGCGGCACGATTGTCGATGCATCGTCAGGTCAACGCCATCGCCGGTCGGCTCAGTCTGCGTGCGCCGCAGCGCCGCTCGCTCGAGATCCTGGACCGCATCACCGAGCTGGCCACGCTCGAGAAGGGCGACGACCCGGCCGTCGCTCTCGACGCCATCAAGGCGGAGTGGCCGACCGTCACCGACTTCGAGCGCGAGTTCCCGTCGGTCTGTTTCGCCCTCGCTACCGGCGTTGGCAAGACGAGACTGATGGGCGCGTTCATCACCTACCTGCACCTGGCGCACGGCGCACGGAACTTCTTCGTGCTGGCCCCGAACCTGACGATCTACTCGAAGCTGATCGCCGACTTCACGCCGAACACGCCGAAGTACGTCTTCAGGGGCATCGCGGAGTTCGCGGCCGAGCCGCCGCAGGTGATCACGGGCGACAACTATGACGCCACGCTGCTGAACCAGCTCTCGCCCTGTCGCATCAACATCTTCAACATCTCGAAGATCAACAGCGAGGTGCGCGGCGGCCGTTCGCCGCGGATCAAGCGCCTGTCGGAGTACATCGGGGAGAGCTACTTCGACTACTTGGCCAATCTCGATGACCTCGTCCTGCTGATGGACGAGTCACACCGCTACAGGGCCAGCGCCGGGGTGCGCGCGATCAACGAGCTGAAGCCCGTTCTGGGCCTGGAGCTGACGGCCACCCCGTTCACTGAGTCTGCGCGAGGTCCCATTCACTTCAAGAACGTCGTCTACCGCTACTCGCTCGCGCAGGCGATGGACGACGGGTTCGTGAAGGAGCCGGCGGTCGTCACCCGCAAGGACTTCAACCCAGCCGGCATCCCGGCTGCGGAGATCGAGCGGATCAAGCTCGAAGACGGCATCCGCCTCCACGAGAATGTGAAGGTCGAGCTGGATACGTACGCCCGCGAGTCCGGCCGACCGCTCGTGAAGCCGTTCGTCCTCGTTATTGCGCGAGACACCACGCACGCGGCCGAACTCGACGCCCTCATCAAGTCAGATGCCTTCTTCGAGGGCCGCTACAAGGACCGCGTCATTCAGGTCGATTCGAGCAGGACCGGCGCCGAGGAAGAGGCCATGGTCGAGAGGCTCCTGCGCGTCGAGAAGGCTGACGAGCCAACCGAGATCGTGATCCACGTCAACATGCTCAAGGAGGGCTGGGACGTGACGAACCTCTACACGATCGTCCCGCTCCGGGCCGCGAATGCGCGGACGCTCGTCGAGCAGAGCATCGGGCGCGGCCTGCGACTGCCCTATGGCGAGCGCGTTGGCCTCACCGCGGTCGACCGCCTGAACATCGTCGCGCACGACCGATTCCAGGAGATCGTGGACGACGCGAACAGGCCGGACTCGCCGCTGCGCGTGCAGGCCATCGAGATTCCCGTCGAGGAATTGCAGCGCCGTCCCGTCACTGTGGAGTCGCATTCGATTCTGGCGGAGCGCCTTGGCGCAGGTACCCCGGCCGGTGCGCTCGTCGTCGAAGGACAGCCGGCTCCGACACCGCCCCTCTTCACATCCGCCGAGGAGCGCACTGTGGCGGCAGCGACGGTGCAGGCGATCGAGGCGCTCGCCAATCGCCCGACGGACCTGCCTGGCGCGGCCCTCCTGCGGCGACCTGAGACCCAGGCCCGCCTCGTCGAGGCCGTCAAGGACAGCTACCAGCAACAGCTCACGCTGGAGGGCATGCGCGAACCGGTGGACGTAGAGCGCGTCGTGGCCGTCGTCTGCGCCGAGGTTGCCGACGCCACGATCGACATCCCTCGTGTGCTCGTGGTCCCGATTGGGAAGGTCGAGTCCGGGTTCAGCCCGTTCACGCTGGATCTGTCGTCAGTCCGCTATCCACCCGTGTCCCAGGAGTGTGGATTCAGCACCTTCGGACCCATGACCGACAGGTCCTGTCCGTTGGCGAGGGCGGCATCCATGAGCATCGTCTCGAGGACTACATCGTCCGCGGCCTCGTCGACTTCGACGACGTTTCATACGACGAGCAGGCGGAGCTGCTGTACGACCTTGCCGGGCAGACCGTGCGGCACTTCCTCAGCTACCTGACCGAGGACGACGCGCGGAGAGTTCTCCAGTTCAACCAGCACGCGCTGAGCGCGCAGATTCACGCCCAGATGCACGAGCCGGGACACTACTGGGAGAAGGCTGAAGGTGGCTATGAGGTCAAGGTCAGCCAAGGCTTCACGCCGCTCCGCCGCAGCGCCTACACGGCGGACGCTGCTGACAAGGTGCACGACTACCGCGTCGAGCCCGCGGACAAGACCAAGATCGCCCGGATGCGCTTCGGCGGCTTCGCGAAGTGCCTCTATCGCGCCGAGAAGTTCCAGTCCGACACCGAGCGCCGTTTCGCCGTCATCCTGGAGCGGGATGCCATGCGGTGGTTCAAGCCGGCGCGGGACCAGTTCCAGATCTTCTACCGTGTCGGCTCGGCGCCGCAGCAGTACGTTCCCGATTTCGTCGCGGAGACCCACACGGAACTGCTGATGATCGAGACGAAGGCGCGCAACGAGATGGCGACACCGGAGGTCGCCGCGAAGCGTCAGGCCGCCGAGGAGTGGTGTGTCAACGCCTCTGCGCACGCGGCCACGTACGGCGGCAAGCCGTGGCGATACGCGCTGGTGGCGCACGACGTGGTGGCAGAGAATATGTCGTTGGCGGCACTGACCCACCATCAGGCCGACGGGTCACAGCGTTCGGCCCCGACGGACTAGACATTCGTCTTGCATTCGCCTGGCATCGTCGTCGTCCGACGGCCCCTCACCGAGACATTCGCGATCCCATCCACGGCTTCATCCGTATCGAAGGTCGTGAATGCGACATTGTCGATTCGCCCGTCTTCCAGCGGCTCCGCCACGTCCGCCAGCTGGCGATGGCGTACCTCGTGTACCTGTCGGCAGCCTCGATTTTCCGGTGGCTGGCGTGCGTGCGACGATCGCCAACGGCATCAACGCTCGCGGCGAGATCGTCGGTCAGTACACCGCTCCGGTGCATAACGCCAGCAATCCACCTCCCGAGAACTCGCCGCAGTATTGCCCGCGCGCTGCCGATCCCGCCTGCATCAAAGGGTTCTATTACTGGCGTGGCCAATTCTCAACGGTGCTGTTTCCCACGACCGTCGATGAGAACGGGCAGCAGCACGACCACCCTGGCGCCATCGCCCAGCGCATTTCCGCCGACGGCGATATTTACGGATGCGTCCACGATCACGATCTCGGTCCGTCGATGCACGGCGCTGTGTGGACCCGTTCCGGCACCTTCAGCCTGCTCGCTAATGGCGGGCAGCTCACTGACGCGATGGGTATCCCGATGTCGATGAACAACGGCGGGACGCCGGGCGGCAACGTAATCGTCGGGCTTTTCGTGGATATGTTCAACCAACAGCACGGATACGTGGTGCGGAACGGAATGCTCGAGCCATACGACCCTGTCGGAGCAAATCTCACCGCAATTTGGGACGTCAATCCCAGTCAGCAATTCGTCGGGACGTTCCGTTATTCCGGGGAGCCTGCGACCAAACGTCACGGCTTCTTGCAGAACGCCGATGGCATGGCCCCGATTACGCTCGACTTTACCTGCGAGGAACCAACAGGCTGTACCGGCGCGCCGTCCGGCACGGTAGCGTTCGCAACGATCGCTTTCGGCGTCAACTCAGGCGGCGTCGTTGTCGGCCAGTACGCGCTCGTGAGCGGCGGTGCAGTGCACGGCTTTGTCGCCATACCGCCGGACACGAAGTGACACCGGGACGGGATTGAATCGGGCGGCCGCCTCGCGGTGTCGATGCGCCCTTTTGATGTGGCGGATGTCGATCCGCGCTCACGCAGAGGTCCCTGTGCACCGTGAGTTCTGATGGCGTCGGCGCAAGGATCGGCGCGCCGTGCGTCCATGGACGGCGTTTGCGCGGAATACATCAACCGTTGTCGGCGAGGACGTTCACGCCGGTCACATGGAAGTAGCGCGCAGCCTCCAGCATGTGGCGGTCGTTTGTATACACTTGGTCAAAGCCATGTTCCTCGGCGCAGGCTAGATGTAGCGCGTCGCCGGATCGGACGAAGACCGTGCTCGGAATGTCGAGGACGGCTTTACGGGCCTTTTCGAGAAGCTCCGACGTTACGCCAAACCACTGCCACACGCCGTTCTTCTCATCGTCTTCGAACTCCTTCAAGATCGCCGTCATCTCCCGGCGCGTCACGTGACGCTCTCTGACGTGCCGTTTCAGGATCGATGCAAACTCGAGTCGGGCCAGCTCACACGATGCGAGGCCTTCCGCGCCGTACGCCACTTCGCGGACTCGATCCGCGCCGGGCTCATTGAGGTAGCACTTGGCGATGTAAGCCGCGTCGAAGTAGATCACCGACCCTCGCGCAGTTCGGACACGTACACGGCGGAATCGACTGGGACCTTCGACCGTTTGCGGATGGCCGCCTCTCGATTGGGGAGGGGCCGGCCGGTGACGGACGCGTCGAACGCTTGAAGAGCTGCGACGCGTCGACCGCGATCGGTGACCACGATCGGACCCCGACTGGCGGCGTGCCGAACCCAGCGCCCCGTCTTAAGATGCAGTTCACGGATGGAAATCGTCTTCATGTGCACATTGTGACACATTCAACTCAATCGCAGGGTTCTGGTCTTCGTCGACGGCTGCTTTTGGCATGGGTGCCCCAAGCACGCGACTTGGCCGAAGGCGAACGCGGCCTGGTGGCGCGAGAAGATTGAGACCAACGTCCGACGGGACCGAGATACGGATACCGCCTGCGAGCCCAGGGTTGGAAGGTTCTGAGATTCTGGGAGACGAGGTCCCCTCTTCGATTGCCACAAGAGCACGTGGCGGTCGATTTTCAATCGCGCGGCGACCCGCTTGCCGGACCTGTTTGAAGAAACCACGCGGATGGATGCGCACACTGGCGAACGTGGAAAGGAGAGGCTGAGGAGTTCCGCCCGCTCTCGCGAACCCTTCTTGACGAGCGCCGGCGAATGGCACCCGGTCGATGATACCAACCACGTGGGTCGCCATTCTCTCCGAGCTTCAGCTGGTCCGAAAGCCCCGAGCAGGTCACTTGGAGAAGGGGCGCCACACTCCTCGCTCGGCACCCCTTCTCCGCCCGGCTGTTGACTGTTCTCAGCGAACTGCGCCGCGGAAAGTAATGGTCCCGTGGAATGAGCCGGAGATGTCGTGCGTTTGGATCCCATCGGCCACATGACTGGGTTCCAGCTTGTGGAAGAGCTCCACGGTAAAGCTCCCCTGGGCTTCCGTGAATCGACCGGTCCCGCCAGTAATGGTGTGAATTTCCGTGACTTTCAGGAACCCGCCGGGTAAATCCGAAAGCTCTGCCTGTCCGAAAACTGTCGTATAGATGCTGTCTCCATTGGCCGCGACCCAATGAGCCGACCCTGCGGCAGTGAAGTTCAGGAGGTTTGCCGTAACTTCCCGGTTCAAGGAAAATCTACCCAGCCTGGTGCCAACTCCCGTGGCGGTTGTGCGGATCACTACCGAGGTGGCCTCCGGCGCCAGGGTGTCATGGGCGTCCTCTCCTTGGAAGGTTCCCTTGAAGCATCCGGGCGCGAAGTCTGCGCAGGAAGTCTGCGCCGCCGCCGGGGCAGCAAGCGCCGTCGTCAGAATAGTCGCCGCGATTGACACGTAGATCTGGAATCTCGTTCTGGTTGTCATATGTGCACCTCAAAGCCAGCGGTCGCCAGTCCCTGCATGCCAAAAGGGTTGTGTTGGAGGACATTTCGACCGCGTGTTCTCCCTTTCACTGGTACAGGCGGAAGCAGGCCACAAAAGCGGCCATGTCTCCTGGATATTTTTTATGCCCAATAGAGAGAACGGGCTACCCATCGAGGAACCCTCTGGAAGAATCACGAATCTACTGAGGGCCTGGAGCGGCGGCGATCAAGCTGCGCTCGATCGGCTGGCGGAGCAGGTCTATCCGGAATTGCGTCGGATGGCTCGCCGGTACATGAAGAACGAACGGCAGGCGAACACGCTGCAGTCCACCGCGTTGGTCCACGAGGTGTACCTCCGCCTCGTGGACGTGCGCAAGGTTGACTGGCGCGAGCGCGCACAGTTTTATGCGATGGCAGCGCAGATGATGCGGCGCATCCTGGTGGACGCGGCGCGCGCCCGTGCTTCGAAGAAGCGCGGCGGTTCGGCAGCCAAAGTGAACATCGACGACACCGCGGTGTTGTCTCCGGCGCCGGACCGGTCGATTCTGGCGTTGGACGAGGCTCTCACGGCGTTCTCGCGCCTCGCGCCGCGGCAGGCCAGGGTTGTCGAGTTGCGCTATTTTGGCGGCCTGACGGAGGAGGAGATTGTCGCGGCTCTCGACATCTCACCGCGCACGGTCAGGCGCGACTGGGATTTTGCCAAAGCCTGGCTGTCGCGCGAGCTGAATCTGTAGAATCGGTGTCCATTGTTTCACCCCATGAGCCCGGAGCGGTTCCGGCACATTGAAGAGCTCTATCATGCTGCGCGTGAAGCCACTGCCGACGAGCGGGCGGCGCTGCTGGCGCGGGCAGACCCCGAACTGCGCCATGAAGTCGAGT
>Ga0183260_10002446_pt1 | contig 15349 bp, 12 predicted proteins | sample AntDrymUQ4972206_2_FD_129768 | JGI IMG/M metagenome (GOLD analysis project Ga0183260, IMG submission 129768) | Polar desert sand microbial communities from Dry Valleys, Antarctica - metaG UQ497 (22.06) (version 2) (version 2) | ecosystem: Environmental > Terrestrial > Soil > Desert | place... | reverse complement strand
TGGGCGGAGAGCTCCAGCTCCTGAGACAGGATCTGGGCCTGCTGATAGTTGTCGTAGAGCACGTGGGCGACCACATCATCGGCGCTCGCCTGCAGCAGCTCGTTCCGCTCGTCCATCGTGAGCTCGCCTCGCACGATCGCGAGGCCTAGCAGGATCTTGATGTTCACCTCGTGGTCGGACGTGTCGACGCCCGCCGAGTTGTCGATGAAGTCGGTGTTGATGCGTCCACCGGCGCGCGCGTACTCGACGCGGCCGCGCTGGGTGAACCCGAGATTGCCCCCTTCTCCCACCACACGGGCTCGCACCTGTTCGCCGTTGACTCGCAGCAGGTCGTTGGCTCGGTCGCCGACCTCGGTGTGGCCCTCGTCGGCCGCCTTGACGTAGGTGCCGATGCCTCCGTTCCAGAGCAGATCGGCCGGCGCCCGCAACGCATGGCTTATCACTTCGGCGGGAGTCATCTCCTGGGCGACGTCGTCGGTGATCCCGAGAGCGGCGCGCGCCTGGTGCGAGAGCGTGACGATCTTCGCGGTGCGGTCCACCACGTCGGCTCCCTCCGACAGCAGCGATCGATCGTAGTGCGCCCACGTGGAGCCCGGTGTGGCGAACAACCGCCGGCGTTCGGCGAAGGAGATCGCGGGATCGGGGTCGGGGTCGATGAACACGTGTCGATGGTCGAACGCACACACCAACTTGATCTGGGGCGTGTAGAGCATGCCGTTGCCGAAGACGTCGCCGGACATGTCACCGATGCCGACGACGGTGAACGGCTCCGTCATCACGTCGATGCCGATCTCCCGGAAATGCCGCTTCACCTACTCCCCTGCGCCACGAGCGGTGATGGCCAGTTCCTTGTGGTCATAGCCCTGTGACCCACCGCTCGCGAATGCGTCACCCAACCAGAATCCGTATCCGAGGCTGATCGCGTTGGCGGTGTCGCTGAACGTCGCGGTGCCCTTGTCCGCCGCCACGACCAGATAGGGATCGTCGGCGTCGTGGATGCGCACGTGCTCGGGGTGCACCACCGTGCCGTCAACCAGGTTGTCGGTGATGTCGAGCATGCCGCGCATGAACGTCACGTACTGCGCCGACACCTCGGCCCTGAGCTCGTCAGGCGACACGGGCGTACGGCGCAGGATGAATCCCCCCTTGGACCCGTCGGGCACGATCACCGCGTTCTTCACCTTCTGAGCCTTCATGAGACCCAGCACCTCGGTGCGATAGTCCTCCTTGCGATCGGACCACCTGATGCCCCCGCGCGCGACCAAGCCCCCGCGGAGATGGATCGCTTCCATGTGGGGGGAGTACACGAAGATCTCGAAGAGCGGATACGGCTTGGGCATCTCCGGCACCCGGGCCGATCGCAGCTTGACGCTGAGCGAGGTGCGTCCGGGCACGTAGGCGTTCGTCCGCACGCTCGCCTCGATCGTGCCGAGCAGGCTGCGAATGATGTTGTCTTGATCGAGCGACCCGACTGCACGCAGGTCGGCGTGGATCGACTGGCGGATCTCGTCGATCTCCTGTTCGTCGGCGTCGCGAGCAGGGTCGAACTTCGCCTCGAACAGGCGAACGAGTCCGGCCGAGATGTGTGCTTGCTCGGCCATGGCGTCGTTGCGGTATTCCTCGGTGTAGCGGGAGGATACGCGCATGCGGTATCGGCGCAGCGCCCGCAAGATCTGCACCTGCCGCCAGTCGAGGTCGGTGAGCGTCACGAGGCGGTTCAGCGAGTCGGATTCGGTCTCGCCGCGCCACACGGCCGAGATCGTCGCCGCGACGTTCTTCGCTTCGTTGCCGAGATCCAGCACCGCGCCGCGCGAATCCAGCACGCCGAAGTCGTGGATGTAGGTCTTGCCCTCGCCGAGGACCTGTGTCGGGATCTCCTCGACGGCCCGAAGCCCCAGGGCCTCGAGGATGGGCATGAACGCAGACAGATCGACCTTGCCCCCGGTCTTGTAGAGCTTGACGCGCGTGAGCCGCTCGCCCTTCGACTCGTTGCCGATGCCGACGAGGTAGCCGTCGGGATCGCCCTCGAGCTGTTCGAGGGCGAGCACGTCGTCGACGATCAAGCCCCACTCGTCTGAGGCCTTGTAGTAGCTCGGGAACCTGGGCGCGTACTTGTCGGCGAGCATCGGACCTCGCTCGGGGCCGACGCGCGCGATCATGGCGTCGCGGAGGTCGTCTTCCCAGCTGCGGGCCAGCCCTTCGACCTCCGACTCGAGCCGCGCATAAGGCACGTCCGGGATGGGCGTGCCCGGCTCGACGTGAACGGTGAAGAAGATTCGGGCCGACTCCGTCTCACCGAGCGACAGGTGGTAGTCGACGGTGGTGCCGTGGAACTGCTCGAGGAAGTATTGCTGCAAGCGCTTGCGCAGCCCGGCGTTGAACCGGTCCCGAGGCAGCGCCACCACGATCGAGACGCTGCGCCCGTAGAGATCGCGGCGCACGAGCACCCGGATGCCGCCGTGCTTCTCGAGCTGCAGCAGCCCCACCACCAGGCGCCGCAGCTCCTCGGCCGAGGCCTGGAACAGCTCGTCCTTCGGGAACGACTCGAAAAGCTCGACGACCTCCTTGTAGTCGTGCGAACCCGGGATGAGGTCTTCGGCGGCGATGATCTGCTCGAGCTTGTGGTGGAGTAGCGGCGTCTTGGCGGCGGGCTCCATGTACGCCTTCGACGTGAACAAGCCGATCAGCCGGGCTTCACCGGTGATCTCACCCTCGGCGCTCACCACACGGACTCCGATGTAGTCCATGCGGGCGCGCCGGTGCACCGTGGAGTACGAGTTGGTCTTCGAGAAGACCAGCAGGTCGCCGTCCTCGATCCGGGCACGCACCACGGCGTCGAGCTTCGCGAGCCGGGTGGTGTCGGCGAAGGCGGAGCGTTGCACGTCGCTAAGGATGCCGAGACCGCTGCCGGGCACGGCTCGTATCGCTGCCCGTGCCGTGCCGTCGACGTCGACGAGCTCGTACTCGCGGTAGCCGAGCAGCACGAAGTTCAGCTGGCCGACCCACTCCAGGAAGTCGATCGCCTCCCCCACCTCTTGCGGCGGGTAGCGGATCGCGGCGCTGCGGGCAAGCCCGATCATGTGGCGGACCCGCTCCTGCATGGGCTCGAAGTCGCGCACGGCGAGCCGCACGTCTCGCAGGATCGCGGTGATCCGCTCCTGCAGGTCCTCACGCTCGTCGGCCGCGAGCTGGCGGTCGACCTCGAAATGCATCAGCGACTCACGATGGCTCGCATCGCGTCCGGACATCACCCGCTCGATCAGACCCTGCTCGTTGCGGATCGTGCCGACCACCGGGTGCAAGAGACGCGTGATGCCCAGCCCGCGCGCCAGCAACTCTTCCTGGACGGAGTCGACGAGGAACGGTGAGTCGTCGGTGCTCGTTTCGATCACCGACCCGACCGTTTCGTATCCATCGGCCTCGATCGTGGGATCGAAGACCCTGACCAAGGCTGCGTGCGTGCCGCGACGATCGACGAACCCGAACGCCGAGCGCACGAGCCCCAGCAGGCCGTCGACGCCTGCATCTTCGAGCTCCTCGGGGGTCAGGCGTCGGACCAGGGCCCTGGCGAAGGCGGCGAGGGCGTCGCGACGCTCGCGTTCGACGCGCTGGTCGATCGTCTCGAGCAGTCGTTGCATCAGGGGGTGTGGTTCACCGGGCGTGGGGGCCGGCGCGACCTCGGTGTGCGCGTCCACGTGGGCTCATTCTCGCAGGTCGATGTTCCGGGTGCGGCGGTCGTGATGTCCGAGCTTGGTCTATCCGTCGCGCCGGACCGTGGCCCCGATCACGCCGCGGCGGAGATGAAGCGGGCGGCGTGCTCGTCGTAGGAGGCGCGGACGATCGGCAGGAGCCCGGTGATGTAGGCGCCGCCCACACATCCCCTGCACCAGGCCGAGGCGTTGATGGCGCGCGCAGTGACCTCGGCCGAGGCGCAGGCTCGGAGGCTGTCGACGATGTCGCCGTACAGATAGGACTCGGCCCCGAGCAGCAGCGTGTCGCGAGATGCGTCGAGCCCCTGACGCAGGGAGGCGTAGTGCTTCACGCCGACGGAGTTCATGTCGGTGGCCTCGGGCATGTCGCGGGTGGTGGCGAGTGGGTTGAAGGAGGCGGCGGTCGACTCCGCCGTTTCCCAGGTCACCACGATGAGCCGGTTCTCATCGCACGCGGGGGCTCCGAGATGGCGCAGGAACGCCTCGGCCCACCCCGCGTAGGTCACGGGTGCACGAGGGTCGATCCTCCTCGAAGGCTTGGTGTCATGAGGCTTCGCCTCCTCGGGCGCCGGCACCGGCACCAGCGCCCGCTCCCTGGCCCGCACGAGCTCGCCGAGGAACGCGTTCCAAGCATCGAGCTCGCCCTGCACATGGCGGGCCCAGGGATCGGTGAGCACGTCACGAAGGTGGTCGTTCGCCTCCGCAAGCACGTCGGCGGGGTCGAGGCCTCGCTGCGTCGCGCGCTCCAGCACGGCCGTCGGCACGCTCGCGGGGTCATCGACCAAAGCTTCGAGCCGGTCGACCCGGGACGCCGCCCGGTCGATCCGCCCGTACCAGCGCTCGATGCGCCCGTACCAGCGCTCGATGCGCCGCTGCGCCCGTGCGATATGGGCGTCGAGCGTGGCCACGTCGACAACCTCGGGCCCCTCGGTCGACGATGCCGATGCGGCAGCCGGCACGCCCACGGGAACGATGGCGAGCACGAGCACGAGCACGGCGATGACGATCGATCGACGACGCATGGACGCAGCGAGTATCGACGCACGCGGCGCGCGGCTTGACCCTGACGGCGAAACCGACCGAGAATCCGAAGTCATCGATGTCGATGCTCCCAGACATCGCCCGGCCGGACCCTCCGCCGGGTGAGGGGCGCAGCGCCCCGACTCGGCCGAGCTCCTCGACGGCGCCGCCCACTCGTCGATACCATCCGCTGATGCCGCGCAGCTCATCGACGATCGATCCATGGCGCATCGTCGCGATCGCCGGGATCTCGCTGGCCTCGTGCACATCGACGCCCGCCCCCGAGGACGTCTCGGTACCTGCACCGACCTCACCCGCGAGCGTGACGGAGGCCGGCGGCGTGGAGATCGCCGGCCTCGAGATCGATGAACCCGAATGGCGCGCCGACGGCGACAATTGGAAGCTCCGCCTCTCCTGGCAGGAGCCTGCCGGAGTCACGATCGACCACTATGAGGTGGATCGCGATGGGGTCACCGTCGCCGACGAGATCGTCCGGCCTGAGTTGAGCGACGTCGACGTGGAGCCCGGCACGCGCTACCGCTACGAGGTCGTCGGGGTCGACGTCGACGGCGATCAGACCGGGTCGGCAACGGCCTCGATCAGGACCCGAGAGCCGAAGCTTTCCGAGGCCCGCCTCGAAGGAGCGTTCGTCGTCCGCATGACGGTCGAACGTGTCTCGGGCACGAGGAACCCCGTGCGGGGCGGGGCGATCGTCTTCTCGTTCGATCCGGCGTGCCGAACGGGCCCATGCCCGGTGCGATGGACGGTTCGCCATGCACGGACCGATGGCATGCTCCGCCGCGACGCCGGCCTGTACGCCGCCGACCTCCGCACGCCGTTGTTCGTCCGCAACTGCTTCGGCGCCACGATCGACGAGGCTCTCGACGTGCGTGTGAGGGTGTCGAAGGCCGCACCCCTGCGGGGACAGTGGCGGGCCACCAAGATCGAAGGCACGATCGCCGAGGTCTCGTCGTACCGTGGGTGCATGACCGCGACGATCGACTGGAACGTTCGCGGGTCGCTGCAGAGCTGACGCCCATGGAACAGGAGCCTCGCAGCCTCGACTACCCCGATGGTGTCGCAGACGTCGACACGCCGGCTCGCCGCGATCGCCGACTCGCGATCGCACTCGTCTGCGTCGCTCTCGCCACGCTCGTGGCGGCCATCCTGTGGTTCACGCGCTCGCCCGGACCGCCGACCGCGCCGGTGGGCCTCGAGGCGACCGCCGAGACGTGCGGGAACCCGTGTGAGCTGATCGCGCCACGTGTCACGATCGAGTGGACGCCGCCCGAGGCGGGCGCCGACGTGACCGCGTACCGCATCGTTCGCGACGGCGTCACGCTCGACGCCACGGTCGCGCCCACGGAGCTCTCGTTCGTCGACGACGACGTCACGATCGGCGATTCCTACGACTACCAAGTGTTCGCCGCCAGTGACGAGGGCGGCTCTCCCCCCGCGCCCGTCGTGGCCGCGACGGTCCCGAGTCCCCCCGACGACGCCGCGCGTCTCGATGGGGTGTACGAGGTGGAGCTCACCGTGCGCTCGGCGACATCGATCGGCGCCGCCTTCGGCATCGAGAACCCGCTCCCGGGCAAGCGCGGCTCTGATCGCTGGTTCTTCGAGTCGACGTGCGACGAGACTCAGGTCGCGTGCCCTTCAACGTGGTCGGGCCTCGAAGGTGACATCGAGCCTCGAGGCGATCGCTGGAAGGGAACGGTCGACGGGCTGCCGGCGCGGTGTGGGCGCAACGGGCGAGCGCCCGCCCCGATCGAGATCGATCTCCAGGCGGTCGATATCGACGCGGTCGGCGGGGGGTGGACGGTGACGGGGTTCCGGGGGACGGCACAGGTCTCCTTCCGGTGCCCTGGGTTCCCCGCAGCTTCGGCCGTGATCGAGGTCACGGGTACGCTGTGAGCTGCCTGAGCGCCGCAGGAACCCTGCGAGAAGGCCGACCTCAGGGTCAAGTCTGAGCTCCGCGCGGTCGAATGTAGGAGGACGGCGCCGCGATGGGCCGACGTACGGACTAGCTCACTCGGGCCAGTCACTTTTCCGCCGCATGGAAACGGGTTCGAGTGAGACCATGCGGTACGCTCCCGATTACATGGGGGCCGAACAGAGGACAGCGAACGCATGAGCGCGCGAGGTGTCCGCATCGTCGTCGGAGAAGGCCCTTCGACACGCAGGGGCCTGCTTCGCTTCGTGCTGGACGGTGAGGGGTACGACGTCGTGGCCGAGGCTGCCACGACTGCTGAGCTGGCGCGCCTGATGGCGACCCACCGCCCCGACGTCGTCGTCCTCGACGACGGCATCGGCGCCACGGCGGTCGGCATGATCAATGAGATGTCGCCCAACACCAAAGTCGTGCTGGTCTGGCCGGGCGCCGTCATGCCCATCGGCGGCGCGGCGCGGGTCGAGCCCTCACGCGTGCTCCAGGACCTCGGCCCGACCGTCGAACGCCTGACGGGTCAGCCGAGCGCGGGCGGTGCCGGCAGGGGGGCCGCCCTGCTCGACAGCGCGACTCGCGACCCCGACATGTTGCGCGCGATGATGCTCGGTGGCATCGCGGCGATCGACGAGCCGATCATCGAAGACCGAGGGGCTGCCCCGGTCGTCATCTTGCCGCTCACCCCGACGATCGACCACGACGAGCTCGTGTTGAACGTGCCCGAAGTCGAACCAGATGATCGCACCGGTGCCGCCGGTCCCGTCGCCGGGGCAGCTGCCGGGGCAGCGATCGCCGCCGCGGCGGTGCCCGCTGCCGCATCCGAAGGGGTCGCGTCGACGACATCTGACGCCACGACCTCGTCGCTCGCGGACCGACGCGGTGCGGTCGGTGCGCAGAGCGCGCTGAACCGACGACTCGGCAATGTTGCCCTCGCCGGTGCGGCCGCCGCGAGCGCTCTCGTGCTCGCGCTGGCGCTCGGAGGCACCCGGGTGCAGATCGAAGGCGTCAGCGGCCAGGCGCTCTCGCCCAACCCCTCGGTGGTCCAGCCGTCTGAGATTCCCGGGCCCGACGGAGCGCCGAATGGAGGCGATAACGACAACTCCGGCGATCAGGTCGGGAACCCGGGCAGCGTCAATGCCGGCGGGAATGACACCTTCGGTGGCGTCGCCGACGGTGGCGGGACGACGTCGCCCGACATCACGCTCGTCGGCGACGTGAGCCCCGAACCGAAACCCCCCGGTCCGCCCGACGTGGACATCGATCCGAGCAACATCGGCCCCGGTGGCGGTGGCGGTGACGGCGGTGGTGGCGGTGGTGGCGGTGACGACGGCGGTGGTGGTGGTGACGGTGGGAGCGGGACGGGAGGCAGCAACGACGGCGGAGGCGGCGACGACCACGCCGGTGGGGACGCAGGTGGTGGGTCCGGCGGGGGCGGTGACGTTGGCGACGGAAGCGCAGGTTCCGGTGGCGATGCGGGCTCCGGTGGCGATGCGGGCTCCGGCGGCGACGGCGCAGGTTCCGAGGGCGGAGGAGACCACGACCGAGGTGGCGGCAACGACGGCGACGGCGCCGACCACGACAACGGCGGTGGCAACGACGGCGACGGCGCCGACCACGACAACGGTGGTGGCAACGACGATCCCGACAATCCCGGCAACGACGGCGAGCCCGGCAACGGTCACTGACGGGGTCAGGTCGCATCGCTTTCGGTGAGCACCATCCAGAACGCGGTTTCCGAACTGCTTCGGGTCTACGTCCGGCCGCCGCACGCCGGGTCGCTGTCGAACTGGCAGCGGTACGGGTGGCACACCGCTCCCGACCCCACCCGGGCAGCTGAAGAACACGCCGCGTTCCGCGAGGCCGTCGCATCGACGGGGGCCACGGTCGTGTCGGGCGAGACGCCGGTGCCGGGCGACCCCGATGCGATCTATGCCTACGACCCCACGTTGCCGACCGATCGAGGCGTCATCGCGTTACGGCCGGGCAAGCCGGGACGCCGAGATGAGCCCGGTGCGGTCCTCGCCGACCTCGAGTGGTCAGGGTTCGACGTACTCGGCTCACTCACCGCCCCGGCGATCGCGGAGGGCGGCGACATGTTCTGGCTCGATGACATCACCCTGCTCGTAGGCCGCAGCTACCGCACGAACGACGCCGGCATCGCACAGATCCGATCGTTGCTGGGGTCGGACGTCGACGTCTGCGGCTTCGATCTTCCTCACTTCCAAGGTCCCGACTCATGCCTGCACTTGATGTCGTTCATCTCACCGCTCGACCTGGATCTCGCCGTGGTGTATGCGCCGATGGTCCCGGTGCGCATGCTCGAGCTGCTGCGTGAGCGTGGCATCTCCCTCGTGAGCGTGCCCGATGACGAGTTCGCCACACAGGGTCCCAACGTGCTCGCGCTGGGCCCCCGCGTGGCGCTCGCCCTCGAGGGCAACCCCGAGACCCGGCGACGTTTGGAGGCTGCGGAGGTCGACGTGCGCACCTACGTCGGCGACGAGATCTCTCGCAAGGGCGATGGCGGCCCCACCTGCTTGACGCGACCGCTCGCGCGCGCCTGACCCGACGACCTGGCCGCTCGGTATGCTCGGCGCAGATGTATCAGTATTGGGTGGTGCTCCATATCCTCGCCGTGGCAGCCTTCCTGCTCGCGCATGGGGTGTCGATGTTCGCGCTCTATCGCATCAGATCGGTCGGCCTTGACCGACAACGCATCGTCGACACGATCACGTTCTCGGGGGCGACGGCCCGCCCCATGTACGTCTCCTTGCTCGTGCTGACGGTGGCCGGCGTCGTCGCCGGCGTGCAGGGCAAGTGGATCGACGACTGGTGGATCTGGATCGCCGTCGCCGTGCTGATCGCGACGACGGTCCTCATGACGCTGATCGCGAAGCCCTATTTCAAGCGGCTGACCGCGGCGTGCGCGATGCGTCCTTCAGGCGTGCCTCGCACGAGCGACGAAGAGCTCGACGAACTCGTGCGCTCACCGAAGGCTCACCTGATCACCGTGATCGGCACGGGCGGCCTCGCCGTCATCATCTGGCTGATGGTGACGAAGCCGGGCCAGACGTTCTGACGTCGTCGTCGTCGTCAGGCAGGCGGCAAGGGGCGAGTCGCCGGGCCGTTCACGACCTCGCCCATCGGCCCGTACCGGGAACCGTGACACGGGCACTCGAAAACATGCTCGGCGGTGTTCCAGGCCACCGTGCACCCCATGTGCGTGCATCGCGCCGACATCAGGTGCAGCTCCCCCGCGTCGTCCATGAAGGCTGCGAGCCGCTCCCCCGCTTGCACCAGGATGCCACCCTCGCCCTTGTCGAGCTCTGAAGCCGCCTGCGCGATCGTGCGAGCGACGAGCACGTCGCGGTCGGTCAGGTCGACCACCTTCTCGGGCACCGGGTTCAGGAAGAACCGCTTCGCTCCGGTCATGCCCTTGTTCCCGATCACGATCAGATCGGCGTCGACCTCGCGGGCAACATCCAAGATCTCGACCGCCGGGTCGCCTTGGCGCAGCTCGATGTCGCAATCCGCCTCGGCCCCGTACACGGCGACCGTGTCATCGGTCACGAGCGTGCCGGTCGCGGGGTGCCCGACGAACGCCAGCGTCACCGGCGCGCCGATCGAGGCGGCCAGATCGAAGCCCTTGCGCGCGGCTCTGTCTGCGGTCGCGGAACCGTCGGTGGCGATCAGCACACGCCTGTAGAGGCGCTCGCGGTTGCCGCGCTCGACATCCAAGGCGATCAAGAGGTCGCGAGGCGCCCTGTGCGAGAGCCGTTCGGCAGTCGGGCCGATCTCGGTGGCACTGCGCCCGCCACTCACCACCACGAGGCCGACGTCACGTTGCTCTGCGAGATCGATGAGCACGTCGGCGGGCGAGCGACCGCCGTGGAGCTCACCCTTGACCTTCTTGACACCCGCCTCCGACGCCGCCGCCATCGCGGCGTCGAGCACCTGCTGGGCGCCCTCGGGACGCTCCCAGACGTGGGCGACGATCAGCTCGGCCTTGCCGGCCTTGGCGATCTCCGCCGCCACGCGACTCGTCGTCGCCGCTCGGGGCGAGCCGTCGGTGCCGAACAGGATGCGCTTGTACGCCACGTGGGTGCCTCCTCGGGGCCGCACGCTACCTTGCCCGAGGCTGCACCGACATCTCGTTGCCTTCGCGCCTCGCCCGTATCCTGCAACGCATGTACCGCGTCTGGGTCTTCGTGCATCTGGTCGGCGTCGTGGGGTTCCTCGCCACCCACGGCGTTTCGATGTGGGCGATGTTCGCGGTGCGCTCCGTCGACGGGGACCGTCCGCGGATCCTTGAGTGGTGCGAGAGCTCCAAGCGCACCACGATGCCGATGTACATCTCGTTCGTCTTCCTGCTCCTCGGAGGCGTCGCCGCCGGCATCGACGGCGCGCTGTTCGCGGACTGGTGGCTGCTCGGCTCGCTCCTGCTACTGCTCGTGCTCACTGCCCTGATGTCGATGGTCGCGACGCCGCACATGAAGCGCCTGCGTGAGGGATGCACCCGGTGGGCAGACGGCTCCTACGCCATGTCCGACGAGGAGCTCCGGGAGGCCCTCGGCGCCCCGGCGACGATGATCACGGCAGCCAGTGGATCGATCGGATTGCTCATCATCGTGTTCCTCATGGTGTTCAAGCCGGGCGCGTGATGCACCGTATCGTCAACTTCGGCGCCGGCCCGGCGACCCTGCCGACACCGGTCCTCGAGCAGGCGCAGCGTGACCTGCTCTCGTTGCCGGGCGTCGGCATCTCGGCGCTCGAGGTATCGCACCGCAGCCCGTGGTTCCGAGACGTCATCGACGAGGCCGAGGCGAACATCAGGGGGCTGCTCAGCGTGCCGACCACCCACCGCGTGATCTTCTGCCAAGGAGGAGCCACGCAGCAGTTCTCGATGGTGCCCATGAACCTGTTGGCGAGCACGGGGCGAACAGCGCAGTACGTGGTCACCGGCACATGGGGCTCGAAGGCAGCACGAGAAGCAGGAAAGTATGGCGACGTGGCCGTCGCGTGGACCGACGCCGCGAGCGGATCCACTCGGGTTCCGGCCGAGGCGGAATGGGAGCCGTCACCCGGGGCCGCTTACGTGCACCTCACGTCGAACGAAACGATCGAGGGCGTCGAGTGGCCAAGGCTACCGCCGATGCCGAGCGGGGTGCCGTCGGTGGCCGATCTGTCCTCGGACTTCTTGTCACGCCCCCTCGACTGGGGCGACGTCGGCCTCGCGTACGCCGGCGCGCAGAAGAACGCCGGCACGGCCGGGGTCACGATCGTGATCGTTCGCGAGGACCTGATCGCGCGGGTACCCGACGGGCTGCCAGCGATGCTCGACTACCGGACGTTCACGGAGCACGGTTCGCTCTACAACACTCCACCCGTTTTCGCGATCTACATCGTGATGCTCGTGACCCGCTGGCTGCGCGACGAGGTCGGGGGCCTCGACGAGCAGGAGCGCCGAAACCGCGCGAAGGCCGGTGTGCTCTACGAGGCCATCGACGCGAGCGAGGGATTCTACCGAGGCCACGCCGAGCGCACGTCGCGCTCATCGATGAACGTCACCTTCCGGCTGCCGAGCGACGCCCTCGACGAGCGGTTCGTGGCCGAAGCGTCGTCGCACGGGCTCGCCGGGCTCCGAGGCCATCGCAGCGTCGGGGGTATCAGGGCGAGCATCTATAACGCGATGACGCTCGAAGGGGCGGCATCGCTCGCGGCGTTCATGCACGGATTCGCAGCCGCGACCCGCTCGTCCAGTCTCGACGACGTCTGAGCGTCAGGCTCCGATGAGCTCGTCGGCCATCTCGGCGAAGACCTGCGTGTGGCGATCGACGTCGTCGGTCGTGGTGGCAGGCGACATGAGCGACATGTTGTGGAACGGCGTCATCAGGACTCCACGATTCAGCATGAACAGATGGATGAAGGGATCGACGTCCTCATCCTGCCCCGCGGCCGCCTCGGCGCCGTTGCGGGCCACGTCGGGGCGGAACAGATACTCGACGCGACAGCCCAATCGCACCACGTGCCACGGCAGCTCGCGCGATCCGATCACGTCGCGCACCCCTTGCTCGAACCGCTCCCCCAGGCCGATCATGCGGTCGAACGCTTCGTCGGTCATGACCTGCCCGAGGGTCGCTCGCATCGCCGCCATCGAGAGCGCGTTGCCGGCGAGCGTGCCGCCGACACCGCCGACGTCGGCATTGTTCCAGTCGACGCGCTCATGGATCAGCCGGCTGACCTCCTCGCTCATGCCGTAGGCGCCGGTCGCGATGCCCGCGCCGAGCGTCTTGCCGATGGTGAGGAAGTCGGGCTCGAGGTTCCATGCCTTCGTGCAGCCGCCCGGCCCCGCACTGATCGTGTGGGTCTCGTCGATGATCAGCAGGGTGCCGTACTTCGTACACAGTTCGCGCACCGCTTCGTGGTAGCCCTCATCGGGCAGCACGATGCCGATGTTCGTGAGGGCCGGCTCGAACAGACACGCGGCCACGTCACCGTGGGCGAGCGCGGTCTCGAGGCCATCGAGGTCGTTGATCTCGACCACACGCGTGGTCATGTCGAGGGGCACGGGCTTGCCGATGTTGCCCTCTCGCTCGATGGTTACCCCCTGGTCGTCGAGGCCGGCGATCGTCTCGTCGACGGAGCCGTGGTAGCACCAGTTGTGCACGACGATCTTCGGCCGCTGCGTGATCTGCCGTGCCCAGCGCACCACGAAGCGATTCGCGTCCGTGGCGGTGAGGGTGAACTGCCAGTAGGGAACACCGAACCGGCGAGCCATCTCCGAGCCCACCCACGTGGCGTCCTCTGTCGGAAGCATGAGCGTGATGCCCTTGCCCGCCTGCTCGGCGATGGCGTCGACGGAGATCTTCGGTGCGTGCCCGGCCATGCCGCCCGTGTCGCCGAGGCAGAGGTCGACGAATGTGTTGCCGTCGACGTCCCAGAAGTGGGCGCCCTCCGCGCGCTCGACGAACACCGGGTGGTCGCCGGGCCAACGGGTCATCCAGTTCATCGGCACGCCGAACAGGAGCGAGCGCTTGGCTTCCTCCGCGAGCTGTCCGCTGCGTGCGTGGCGCTCCCGGAACGTCTGACGCTCGCGCTCCATCAGCTCGGCCACCCGCGAACGATCGATCGTCTTCACGTCTTTCCTCTCTGGCGAACGTTGGCCCGGTGCGCGGGCTCGTGCGAGAAGTCTAGTTGGCGCAACGACGTGCCGGGCAGCGCATATCGGCTCGGTGGATGACCGTTGGCGCGATCGTGAGACGCATCGCCTGCGCACGTAAAGGTCCGCCCGAGTGCAGACCGACCGCCCCTGAAGCGGCTCGAGCTCAAGGCCGACCTGCAGCGTGCGATCGAGCACGACGAGTACCTGCTGCACTACCAGCCCGTGATCGAGCTCGGGACCGGGCGCATCACCGGCGTCGAGGCGCTGATCCGCTGGATCCATCCGGTGCGTGGTCTCGTGCCGCCGCTCGATTTCATCCCGCTCGCCGAGGAGACCGGCCTGATCGTGGAGATCGGACGCTGGGCCATGCGCGAGGCCTGCGTCTACGCCGTCGAGCTGCAGGGCCGGTTCCCGAACGACCCGCCGTTGCACATGGCGGTCAACCTCTCGGCGCGGCAGATCGCGAGGCCCGAGCTCGTCGGCGAGGTGCGTGAGATCTTGCTCGAGACGGGCCTCGATCCCCATTCCCTGATCCTGGAGATCACCGAGAGCGTGATGATGCAGGACATGGAGCTCTCGATCGAGCGGCTCACCGAGCTGAAGCGGTTGGGGGTGCAGCTCGCGGTCGACGACTTCGGCACGGGCTACTCGTCGCTGAACTACATCCGCCGGTTCCCGGTCGACATCCTGAAGGTCGACAAGTCGTTCGTCGACGGCGTGAACGACGGCGGTGAAGCATCGGCGCTCACGGCCGCCGTCATCGAGCTCGCCGGCATCCTCAACCTCAAGCCGGTGTCCGAGGCATCGAGCGAGCCGACCAGCTGCAACGCTTGCTCGAGCTGAACTGCGATATGGGTCAGGGGCTTCTTCGCCAAGCCCTTGCCGAGCGATGAGCTGACGACGCTGCTCGGCGAGCGCGCCGCCATGGAACGCGAAGCCGACGCCCTGGTGCGAGGTCGTCGGGCCTGAGGGGCATGACGCGCGCGTGGCGGCCCGCCACGCGCCTCGTATCCTGAGGCGTTCATGTCCTGTCGCCGATCGTTCCTCGTCGTGGCGTTGGCCGTGTTTGCGGTCGCGTCGCAATCGAGCTCGTCGGTCGCAGCGCCGCCTCGGTGGGTTCGCCAGGTCGACTCAGTCATCGGCAACCAGCCGATGTCGGTGGCGATCTCGCTCGAGGGTGATCGGCTCTACGGTCACAAGGACAGGGTCGCGCGTGCTCCGGCTTCGAACGAGAAGCTGCTGCTGTCGATGGCCCTGCTCAGACGCATCGGATCCGAGGCCACCATCCCGACTCGGTTGTTCGCCACCGAGCGCGTGGGGGCCGACGGCGTGCTCGAAGGCGACCTGTGGATCGTCGGTCACGGCGATCCCGAGATCGGTGCGCTCGACATGGCCGAGCTCGCGCGCACGCTCGTCGATGACGGTGTCGAGCGCATCCGCGGGCGCGTGCTCGGCTCGACCGGACCGTTCGCGCGTGACTGGTGGGCCCCGGGATGGCGCGACTACTTCCCTCGG
>Ga0183260_10002445_pt1 | contig 15352 bp, 20 predicted proteins | sample AntDrymUQ4972206_2_FD_129768 | JGI IMG/M metagenome (GOLD analysis project Ga0183260, IMG submission 129768) | Polar desert sand microbial communities from Dry Valleys, Antarctica - metaG UQ497 (22.06) (version 2) (version 2) | ecosystem: Environmental > Terrestrial > Soil > Desert | place... | reverse complement strand
TGTTACCCTTCGGGCACTTCGTGTTCGTTGAGGGCGCTCCTCCGGTCTGCGCCCCGGTTCACACCCGATCGACCCGACCAACCAGCTAAGCCCTGACCGGGCCCCGCCCAGGCGGGAGGGCCCCATCGTCAGGAGTAATCCACTCATGTCTTTCGACCAACTCGGGCTGGCCCCCGAACTCCTTCGCGCCGTGGCGCACCAGGGCTACACAGTGCCCACGCCAGTGCAGCGCGAAGCCATCCCGCTCGTCCTCGAGGGCCGCGACGTGCTCGCCGCCGCCCAGACCGGCACCGGCAAGACCGCAGCCTTCGTGTTGCCCATCCTTCAGCGCCTCCAAGAGAACCTGGCATATGCCCAGACCAGCGGTCGGCGCCCCATCCGCGTTCTAGTCGTCACCCCGACCCGTGAGCTTTGTCTCCAGGTCGAGGAGGCCGTGCGTGTTTACAGCCAGCAGCGGCCCATCCGCTCAACAGCAATCTACGGTGGCATGCCGTTCGACCCGCAGCTGCGCAAGCTGCTCCAGGCGCCGGAGATCGTCGTCGCCACGCCAGGCCGGCTGCTTGATCACGTCGAGCAGCGCACGATCGACCTGTCGAAGGTCGAAGTGCTCGTCCTCGACGAGGGCGACCGCATGCTCGATATGGGCTTCATCCCCGATATCCGCCGGATCGTCAAGCTGCTGCCCACGAATCGCCAGACGCTGATGTTCTCGGCCACGTTCTCGACCGAGGTGCGCAAGCTGGCGGCCGATTTCCTGCGCCAGCCTGCGTTCATCCAGATCACGCCCGAGCAGACGTCAGCCGAGCTGGTGCGCCAGATCGCCATACCGGTTGACCGCAACCGCAAGCGCGAGCTGCTCAGCAAACTGATCCGATCCGGCCGAATTGAGCAGGCACTCGTCTTCACGCGCACCAAGCATGGCGCAAGCCGCTTGGCCGAACAGCTCGAGCGCGATGGCATCAAGACCACCGCGATCCACGGCGACAAGAGCCAGATCCAGCGGATACGCGCGCTGAACGAGTTCAAGAACGGCAAGGTCGACATCCTCGTCGCGACGGACGTCGCCGCGCGCGGGCTTGACATCGATGCCCTCCCCCACGTGGTCAACTACGAGCTGCCTTCGGTGGCTTCCGACTACATCCACCGCATCGGCCGCACCGGCCGGGCAGGTACGGACGGCGACGCGATCACGCTGGTCAGCTATGAGGAGCAGCCGCTTCTGGCCGATATCGAGCGCCTGCTCGGGAATCGGATCGAGGTCGAACACATCAGCGGCTTCGCCCCCGACCGTGCCGCCGCACGCCAGGCACCGGAGCCGCGCATGCGCGGCTACCGCGAACCACGTCGGCAGCCACAGCGCGAGCCGCGCCGTGATGCCGGTCGTGGACCGAGCCGAAACGAGCGCCCGCAGTACGAGCGCCCGCAGGCTGATCGGGCGCAGTACGAGCGCCCGCAGGCTGATCGGGCGCCAAGAACTCAGCCTTCTAGCCAGTCTGCCCGAACGAGCTCAGGTCGGACGATCGTGCCCATGCCCGGCGAGCGCTTCGCCCGAAGCTAACGAATGCGACCGGCCAGGTCGGGTGCTGTACCCGAAACCTGGCCAGTCGGTCGACACTGCTGGGGCAGTGCCGGCAGGGGCAATGGGCTTGCCTCAATAGGCCGCAAGGCCCGCTGCGCCGTCGGGCAGTGACATCACCCTGCCCAGATCGTCGAGCGATCCGTCTGCCATGGCACCGAAGATGGCGATGGAATGGGTGCCGGCGAGGAGCACATAAAGGTGTCTGCTCGGGCGATCGAAAGCCGCGTCGATGGGAGACGACCCAGCGCCCGTCGATGCCGTTACGCCGTCACTGTCGAGCAGCATCAGCCCGCCGTTTGCGGAGATCCTGTAGCCCGATACCGACCCGCTACCGGTGTTCGTCACATAAGCGTAGTGGCCGTCGTCGGTGATGGCCACCCAGCAGGCCGCTGTCTCTGTCGTCGCCACAGAGCCTTCGACGACCATCAGGTTGCCATTGGGCCGGAACCTGTAACTTGACGTCACGCTTGCGTCGGGCGCGCCACCGAACGCCTCGGAGACTACGAGCGTTCCGTGGCGCGTGAACTCGAACCCGAACGGCGTGTCGCCTGAGGATGCACGCCACTCCGGTGCACCCGCAGAACCGTTGGCCTTGACGTCGTAGAAGGTGATTCTATTGGTCCCTTTCTCGGTCACGACGAGGCGTTCTCTGTCGGCAGAGAAGCCGATCTGCGCCGGGTCCGGCGCGGCCGTGCTCAATGGTTCATTCGAGCCGGCAATCGGGTTGAGGATGCCGGAGCGGCTTCGGTGAAAGCCCTGAATGTTCCCGTCGCCACCGGCGTTGAGCACATACACGAGTCGCCCGCGGGCAGTAACGCTGATCGGCATGTCGCCACCACTCGGCGCGACCTCAACCAGCTTCAGGTACGTCCCGTGGACGCGAAATACGGATATCTCATCGCTCCCGGGGTTAACGGCATAGAGCCAGCGGTGGTTGGTGCTGAGCGTCAGCGCACCCTGGCTTCCGAGACCTGCACCGGTCCCGGTACCACCGGTCGGCACGGCGCCGACCTGAGAGAGTTGGCCGTTCGCAGAACGCTCCCAGACCAGCACTCGGTTGCCCGCTGGCTGGTTGGACAGGGTGAAGACGGCGCCGCCGCCCGCGCCGGCAGCCACGACCGTTGGACTTACGAGTGCCAACAGCAGGCCGACTATTACGAGAAGGAATGAGCGTGGTCGCATGTAAGCGGTCCTCCATCAGCCCCGACCGGATGGCGGGTCGCACGTCACAGTGGCGACCGGCTGTTACAGGCTGATGGCGCTCATGTGAAGCGGCGGTGACGATTGCGTGACGCGAACTCGGCTAACTGGACAGGCTGAACCAGAAGCGCGTCAGCCCTTCGCTCGACTCGGCCCCGACTCGCCCTCCCGCGGCCTCGACGAGCTGCTTGACGATCGCCAGACCGATGCCGGCGCCGCCACGGGCACGGTCGCGCGACTTCTCCACGCGGTAGAAGCGCTCGAACAAACGGCCCAGATCCGCGGGCGGGATGGCGTCGCCAGAGTTGATCACCGAGACCAGGAGATCCGCCGGCCGGCGCTCGGCACGCACGGCAATCGACCCAGTGGCGGGGCTGTAGCGAACGGCGTTGGACAGGAGGTTGGCCAGGACCTGCGTGAGGTGATCCGGGTTCGCGCGCGCGAACAGGCGGTCGGGCACGTCGACGGTCAACGTGAGGCCGGCGCGCTCGATCGCCGGCAGGGCCAGCTCGACGGCAGATCGAATGGCCAGCGACAGGTCGACCTCCGCGAGCCTCGCCGCCTCGACCACCGCATCGCCCTCGGCCAAGGCGTCCAGCGACCGCGATAGCCGCACCAGACGGTCTGCCTCCTCCCACAGTGAGTCATACGTGGCAGAGTCGGCCTCGATGACGCCGTCCCGCAGTGCTTCGAGATAGCCCTGCAAATTGGTCAGGGGCGTTCGCAGCTCATGAGCCGCGTTCGCGATGAAGTCGCGGCGGACCTGCTCCTGCTCACCGAGGCTGGCCGCCATCTGGTTGAAGGAATCGGCGAGGTCGCGGATCTCCTCGGGGCCTTGACGCGGGACCCGTACGGAGTGATCACCGGCTGCCACGCGCCGGGCGGCGGTCCCCACCTCCGCCAGCGGTTGGGCAAGCCTGCGGGCCAGGATGATCGACAGCACGATGCTGGCTGCCGACGCGACCACGAACGCCACTAGGACGATGCTGGTCACGGACGCGTCGTACATCTCGCGGGCGTGCGCCGCGGTATCGCCGGCGTCGATCATCATCTGCTCGAACGTCCTTGCGCCGATGATCACCACCCCGAGGACGAGGATGACGAGTCCGACCGCCGCCGAGGCAAGGGCGGCGAGCGAGATGCGCGCTGCGATGCCGCGGCCGATCATCCGCGTACCGCTGTCGGGGGCGCTGGGCTGGGGCGCTGCTTCGCTGAGCGCGCCGCGCGGTATCCGACGCCGCGCACCGTCGCGATGTAGCGCGGGTCCTCCGGGTCGTCAGCCAGCTTGTCGCGCAGCCGGCCGACATGGACGTCGATCGTGCGATCGAGGACCTCCGTGGCGTCCTTGCCGTAGACCGCGTCCATGAGTTGATCGCGGCTGAGGACGCGGCCGTCTGCTTCCAGCAGGACCTGTAGTAAGCGGAACTCGACGCGGGTCAGATCCATGGGGATACCCGATCTCCGGACTTCATACCGGGCCGGGTCCATCACCAGGTCGGAATGAACGAGCTCGTGAGAACCCTGCGCGGCCATGGCCGGGTCGGAGCCAGGACTCTCACCGTCACCTTGGGTGCGGCGAAGGATCGACTTGACCCGCAGCACCAGTTCGGCGGGCGAGAACGGCTTGGGGAGGTAGTCGTCCGCGCCGTCTTCCAGCCCGCCGAGCCGATCCGCCAAGGCACCACGCGCGGAAAGCACGAGGATCGGCGTCGCCGACCCCTCACCGCGTACCGCCCGGATGACGGCGCGGCCGTCAAGCCCGGGCAGCATCAAGTCCAGGATGGCCAAACGCGGTCGATGGTGCCAGATGGCGTCCAGCGCCGCAGCTCCGTCGCCCGCTGTCACGACCGGAAATCCCTCACGCTCCAGATAGGCCGTGACGAGGCGGACGATCTTGGTGTCGTCATCGACGACGAGGATGGGGCGGCCGTTTCCGGTTCTGGACACATCCGCAATCGTACGACGGGCCGGGTGACGGGCTCATGACGTAGGAAACCGTCACCGTCACGTCACGGGCATGCCTCACCATCGGCACATGTCAAGCACTCTTATCCACGGCCTTTACCTGCTCGGCGTTCTCACGCTGGCGGCGTGCTCCGGCTCGGTCGCCTCGCCAGTTCCCACCAGGCACGCTTCGCCTGGCCCCTCGGCACCCTCCTTGCCTGCTCCCAGCGCGACTTCATCGCCCCATCCTGGCGGGCCGCCCGCGTCGATCGATCCCGCCCCCGTCACGACGGTTCCAACCAACCCACCTACCCCGGGCGGAGCCAACTTCGACCAGCCCTGGGCTCTGACACCGCTCACCGACGTCTCCACCGGAGAACAGTTCCGCATCGCCGATCTCGCCGCGTCGGGGAAGGTGGTCTTCATCGAGCCGATGGCCATCTGGTGCGCCAACTGCCGCGCCCAACAGATCGCGGCCGTGGCCGCGTTCGAGGAGTTGGACCCGGCCACTGTCGAATGGGTCGCCATCGATATCGAGAGCGCCGAAACCGCCGACGCATTGGTGCGCTATCGCGAGCAGAACGGCTTCCCTTTCCGCTACGTCATCGCCGACTCGGCGCTGTCCAGGGCGCTGGTGGATCAGTTCGGGGATGTCGTGCTCAGCCCGCCGTCCGTGAACGTCATCATCCTGGGAATGGACGGGCGGATCACCCACCTGCTCGGACATCACGACTCCGCCGATCTGGTCGCCCTCGCGGTAGATCACGCCAGGTAAGCCGGCCCTGGAACGGTAGCCGGTGGATCTGACTTCGGTCCTCGCCGCGCTCGGCCCGTTCGGCGCCGGGCTTCTCAGCGCAGCGAGTCCATGCCTCCTGCCGCTGTATCCCGGCTTCATCGCCTACCTCGGTTCGAACGCCGGAGCGCTGGAGGGCCGCCGCGCGACCGGGCTCCTCGGGCTCGTGGTGCTGGCCGGCGTGCTCACGATGATGGTGGCCATTGCAATCCTGCTCGTGGCCATCGCGGTCCCGACGAGCCGCCTACTGGCTTACGCGACGCCGCTCGTCGACGGACTCCTGATCGTGCTCGGTGTCCTGCTGGTTGTCGGTCGCAATCCCTTCCAGCGCCTGCCCGGGATGCGCGTGCCGATTGTTCCGAACCCGTACGCGCAGGCCTACATCTACGGGATGATGCTCGGCCCCATCGCCCTGCCCTGCGCCGGACCCTTCCTGGTGAGCCTGCTGGGCATCTCGCTGGGCGTGGCCGATGCCTTAGGCAAGGTGGGCACATTCGTCATGTTCGGGTTGGGCTTCGGTCTGCCGCTGGTCCTGCTATCGCTCCTGACCTCCGTCCGCAGCCGCAGCGTCGTGCGCTGGATCGTTTCGCACCACCGAGCGGTGGAGGTGATCTCCGGCGTCCTGCTGGTGGCCATCGGGACCTTCGATTTCATCGACAAGTGGGAGAGCATTCGCCTGACGCTGGGGCTCTGAGTCCCGACGGCGAAGGCGCTCCTGGCCCGGGCCGGCCATTCAGCTGAGTGCGACGAAGAGTGTCAGTAGCGCCGACAGGAGCGCGAACGGGGCCCACCCGAACCGCTCATACGGGCTGGACGACGTGAAGTTCATGATCGCTCCGATGGGCAGCAGGACAACCAGCGCCCATGTACCCCAAAAGGACAAGGGGTCGGGAAGATCCACGAGCGGGGTTCCTGCCCGGTCCAGCACGATCAACGCGGCAAACAGCGCGACGCCCATCGACACCAGACTCGCAACGCGCAGGTTGCGTGGGAGGCGTTCGTGCTTGCCGCCCCACGCCGCTCGGCCCAGCGGCACGCCGGCGGCCAGCGCCGCCTGAAAGCCAGCCAGGACCACGAAACCGATGGCTGCAAAGATGGCGGCCGTCTGCACCGAGATGATCGTCAAGTTGGATGGAATCTAGCGGGGCGCCAAGCGGGGGCGCCGCGCCGCTTCGCCCTACCATGAGAGCGATGAGCGGTTTCGGGATGGGCATTCTGCTCTGGAGTCAGGCGACTGACTGGGAGTCGTTCGAGCGTACCGCGCGGCGCGTGGACGAGCTCGGCTACGACCATCTCTGGACGTGGGACCACCTGCACGCGATCTTCGGCGAGCCACAGCAGCCCATCTTCGAGGGCTGGGCCACCATCGCGGCATGGGCCAAGGTGACGAGGCAGGTTCGGTTGGGACTGATGGTCGGGGCCAACACGTTCCGCAACCCGGGCCTCGTAGCCAAGCTGGCCACCACGCTCGATCACATCAGCGGCGGGCGGGCGATCTGTGGCCTCGGCGGCGCCTGGTTCGAGTACGAGCATTCGCGCCACGGCATCGAATTCGGGCAGAGTCCCGGCCAGCGGCTGAACTGGCTGGACGAGGCCGCCTTTACGGTGCGAACGCTGCTCGATGGCGGCACAGTTACTTCACCTGAAGGCGGCCACTATGCCTTCGACAAACTTCGCCACGACCCACTCCCGATCCAGAAGCACCTGCCCTTGATGATCGGCGGGTCCGGTGAGCGCAAGACGCTGCGCACCATCGCGCGATATGCCGATATGTGGAACGGGATGGGTGCCACGGAAACCCTCCGCCGCAAGGTGGCCGTACTCGAACAGCATTGCGCGGACGTTGGGCGAGATCCGGCCGAGATCGTCAGGACGGTCGGCTACAAACCGATCATCCGCGTTGACGAACGCGCCGCCCAAGAGCTATGGCGCGCCCAGATGGCCCACAACCGGACGCCGATGAGCCGCGTCGACGACGACGTGACATTCATGGTCGGCACGCCTGAGCAGGTCGCCGAGCGGTTGATCGAAGCCAAGGAGCTGGGCTTCACTGACGCGATCGCCGAGCTGGCCGCGCCGTTCGACGACGAGACGATCGAGCGCCTGATGACAGATGTCAAACCGCTGGTCGAGGCCGCCTAGCCGTCAATGGCGCTGCGCCACCTGCGCGGTGCAGTCCGAGCATACGTCGCTGAGCCCGGCCAAATCGTGATGCTCCTGCGCGTCCGGATAGTTGCGACCGCAGTATGTTCGGTGGCCGATTCGGTTCCCGTCGCTCCACCGTTCGGCCGCAGCGATATGCCAGATGTTCTCGTTGTCGCCGCGCAGGCCGAAGGCTGACTCGGGGCGAAGCTCTTCCGGCATTCGGATGAGTCTAAGACTCGGTAGGCCGTGGGCGTTGAGGGACGCGGATCCGAGAGTCCCTCGCCAACGCAAGGGCCAACTAAAAAGCCGCCCGCATCGCTGCGGGCGGCTTCCTTGACCGGTTAGGGTCTTAGGCGCTCTGAACTCGGCTCGCGCGCGGGCCCTTGGGGCTCTGCTCGATCTCGAACTCGACCTTCTCGCCCCCGACCAGACGGTCGAAGTCGAGTGAGGAGTCAAGCGCGTTGCGGTGGAAGAAGTAGTCCTTCTCATCCGCGGTTGTGATGAAGCCGAATCCGCGCTCGGAAACGACCTTCTTGATGGTACCGGTGGTCACAGTGACCCTCCAACGTCTTCTCGAACGACAAACACTGACGCACGATCTGTTCGAGAAGAGTCGATCACACGGTGCCACCACACAACGCGGCGGAGCGTCGATTATACGCCCGAACCCCCAAAATGGCGAGAGCTCGAGCTAGCGGCGGCCGCTTGTCCCGGTCCGGCCGGTTCCGCGGAACATCTGCCACACGCGCCTAAGCGCCCATAGCCTGAAGATGAAGCTCAGCAATTTGTTGCCCTCCTGGTGTCGTTTCAGGCCACCGGAGCGGCCATCTGCGGTTCACTCTGCGGCAACGACATATCCGTGCACGATGCCAGCGAAGCCCTTCCAGCCCACAATCTCGTAGCACTCCCCTCGCCGCGCAGCGGGCATTGCCATCGCTGGGCGACGATATGCGCGTGTCCGTCAACACCGGCGAGTTTGAGTTCACTGAACACCGCGAACGCCTGTTTCGCGTCGCGTATCGGATGCTCGGCAGCGTGTCGGATGCAGAAGATGTCCTCCAGGAGGCCTGGCTACGCTGGTCTCGGGTTGATCGCACCGAGATCCGCGACCCGCTTTCGCTCCTGGTCCGCACCACGGCTCGACTGGCGCTGGACCGGATGCGGCGAATCAAGGCTCGGCGCGAGGCGTACATCGGGGAGTGGCTTCCAGAGCCTTTGCCAACCGCACCCGAAGAGGCCGCAATCGCGTCGGAGGCAGTGTCAATGGCCATGTTGCGCGTGCTCGAGACGCTGTCGCCGCTGGAGCGAGCGGTCTTCGTCTTGCGCGAGGCGTTCGACCTGTCGTACGACGAGATCGGGGAGATCCTCGATCGGAAGCCACCAGCCGTTCGGCAACTCGCGCGGCGAGCCCGCCAGCATGTGGATCAGCGGCGATCACGCTTCGAGACGGATCGACCGACGCATCAGAAGGTCACAGAGCAGTTCTTGGCCGCCACGCGAACTGGCGACCTGCCGGCGTTGATGGCCGTTCTAGCCCCTGGCGTGACATTGATCGCCGATGGCGGCGGCAAGGTCCGTGCGCCGCTCCTGCCGGTCGTTGGTGCCGACAAAGTGGCCCGCTTCCTGCTGGCTGTCGCCGCGCGCGAACAGTCGTCGGCATCCGTCGTCACGGCGAGCCTGAATGGCGGATTGGCGGTGATCGTTACCTCCGCCACAGGACCAGGTGCCGTGCTGGAGCTCGACGTAGTCGAAGATCGAGTACAGACGATCTACCTGATCGGCAACCCGGACAAGCTGGCGCCGATGTCACGCATCCTGGAGGGGTCTGCGTCCTCTGCGTGACGGCACAAGCTGCACCGGAGGACAAATGTCTACTGCCTCGAGAAATCTGGCACTCGAACGATTCGTTGCGCAGTGGGCTGTCCTGCTTACGACGTTTCGTCGCGACGGGACGCCCGTGTCGACCGCCATCAACCTGGTGGTCGACGGCGACCACGCCTATTTCAGAACTTACGACAAAGCGGGAAAGGCAAAGCGATTGGGACAACGAGCGGTGGTTGAAATCTGTCCGGCGACCTGGCGCGGACGGCCAACGGGCGCGCCGGCCCGATTTGAAGCGCGCCTACTCGAAGGCGCTGAAGCGGAACGCGCCGGACGCATGATCGACGACAAACATCCGTATTTCCAGCGCCTGTTGGTTCGCTTTGGGCACCGCGTCCAGCGCTACAAGACGCTCCATTTCGAGGTTCGGCCTATCGACGGCTGATCCGTCGACTTACTTCAGTCTGTGTTTGTGTCATGCCGGCAGAGTGACGGATCGACTCGAATCGCGCAGGATATCGAGTCGCACAATGAGTGGCCGCCGCGCTACTCGTCCTGGGTCGCGCCCTGGGCTTCCGCCATAGGCACCAGCCACAACACCGCGCGGTTCGGGTCGGCCGCACAAGCCAGGACGGTCCCGCGGAGCACGTCCATGCCGATGATGCCCTGCGGGTCGTGCATGCGCTGTCGCACCAGCAACGCGGGCACGGGCAGCGCTTGGCCACTAACCACGAGGGTACGGGGGCCGACCGACCCGCCGGCGTAATCCGCCCCGCTGACCCCACCCCCCAGCCGCGCTGAGGCAGCGGCCACCAACCCGGGAACGGCCGCGCTCGAGAATTCGGTGCCCTTGCCGCCGGTGTCGAGCATGGTCGAAATCTCCTCGAATCCTTCGATCGAACCGGGCACGACGACGCTGGGAAAAGCGCCATCGCGGGCGAGCTCGAGCAGGGTCAGCCCGGGTGATCGGGAGCGCAGGAAGTCGGCAACCTGTTCATCGGTGCCCTCCAGCAGCAAGAGCTCGTCGGCCACCATGTCGATCAGCGTCATGGCCGTCGGGTGCAAGTTCTGCGGGCTGAGGATCCCGCGGATGCCCCAGCCAGGAAATGGCGGCGGAGCCGGGATGGAGACGACATCGCGGAGCGTGAGATCGGCGCCGCCCATCGACATCCCGACGTCCCCCACACTCCAGCTCGGCATGGTCGCGCCGGTGTGGTCGGTCCCTTCCTCGCCTAGCTCCTTGGCCAGCCCGAGCTCGTCGGCGAGCTCCTCGTTGAACAGATGCACTTCCGACCCGGTATCTAGCACCAGCCGTGCTTCGATGGCGCCGACGCTTGCCATGACAATCGGCGCGTGCGTTCTGCCGTCACCAAGTACCTCATACGTGATGGGCGCTCGGGCGATGACGCTCAACGACGGACGAGCCGCTGGGCAACTCCGATTGCGCCGCGGGTGATCCGTATGCCGACGCGCACGCCCGACCGAGCAAGCCACCCGGCAATAACGCCCGTCGTGCGCAGGTCCGTGTCCAGGTCCGTCTGTTCCAGCCCGGCCGCTGCCAGACGCTGGGCGCGGAACTCTGGCTTAAGGCCGTTCAGGGCGAACTTGATCGCCCCGAGCGCGATGAGCATGTCGTCGAGCTGGCCGACGACCGGAATGATCCCGGGCACGAAGTCGATCGGCGAAATGACGTAGGCGGCGCCGGCGAGCACGGCAGCCCGCCGCGCGCGTGACAGATGGGGATGGCGCGCCAGGGCCCACGCCAACCGCGCGTAGCTCGGCAGGCGCCGAACCATTGCGCCGAAGGCGTCCATCGGAAAATCGTCAGCCGGCTTGTCGGACATCGGTCAAATGCTAGGCGAAGGATCTCGAGCCAAACGGTGGCTGCGTCATCGACTCGTCACGTGGGCGACCACGCCGGTAGAACGGTCACGAGCGGCCACGCGCGCCAGGCAAGACCAATGGCCATAACAGTCGAACAGACCTGGAGGACGCGATACCTGAACGCCGCATTCGAATCGCTTATCGAGCGGCCGGCGGCAGATAACAGGTAGAAGCCGAGCAATGCGGTGACCGCGGCCAGTGCAACGGCCAGCGGACCGAGCCAGGTCGGCAGGCTGTTCGCGTCCAGCAGCCCAGCGACGATCGGAAATGCGCTCGAGGCGACAGAGAGGCCGACCCACAGGATCGCAAGTTGCCGGTGCCGCGCGAGTGTCACTGTCCAGGCGCCGCAATCGTGGCGATCACGCGAGTCGGCTACGAGGTGCGCTCGAAGATTACGACGGGGATCTCTCGAGCCTTGACCCGCTTGCGATAGCCGTCGAAGAAGCTCATCTCTTTCGCCTGCTGGTCAAAGAGGCGCGTGCGCTCGGGTTCCTTCGCGGTGGTCGCACGGGCACGGTAGGTGTCGGTGCCGTCCTCGATCTGGACCTCGGGATCGGCGAGAATATTGCGGTACCAATCAGGGTGCGTGGCCGAGCCGCCCTTGGACGCGATGACCACCACGCGGTCCCCGTCGCGGCTGAAGTTGAGCGGCGTCACGTGTTCGCGGCCGGACTTTGCTCCCGTCGTGGTCAGCAGGAAAAGGGGGTGCTTCCGCCCCTTGACCACTCCGCCGTTGGCGCGGAAGTCCGCGATCACGGTCCTGTTCATTGCCTGCCAGTAGTCGGCGCTGTGGGTCATTTCGCAGTCTCAGGCGGAATCTCAGCCCAGCAAGTCGCCGAGGCGGCTTCGATGTCCAGGGCCTTCATATCGCGGACGTCGATCACGAGTCCGCCATCGGTGGTGCCGTGGATGCTGTGCCCGCCACTGCGGACGGCCAGTTCCAGGCCGTTGTCCCGTGCGAATTCGATCGCCCGGGCGACGTCCGCTGCGTTGGCGACACGGACCATGAGCGCGGGGTGCCGGTCGATGTCTCCGCGCATGACGATCCGCTCGCTGTCGTAATCCGTATCACTGGGAAGTACCACGCGTCCAGAAAGACCATCCCGGAGGCGGGCGAGGGGCAGACTCAGCCCGGGTATCAGCAGTCTTGGCAGTATCGGAAATCACGGCTCCCCAATCGTATCCGCGGGAGCCCGGATCAGTCGCGCGGGCCATCTGGTCGCGAACGGCGGGCACGACCTCGGCCGCGAAACGATCGGTTATCGCCGTAGTCTTCACCAATGATCAAAGTTCGGCGCGCTCGGGACATCCACGAGACCGACGGCGGCTGGTTCAACGCGCACTGGCACTTCTCGTTCGACACGTATCGCGACCCCGAGAACGACGGCTTCGGCGCGATGCGCGTCTTCAACGACGACCACCTGATCCCCGGCGCGGTGTGGCCGCTCCACCCGCACCGCGATGTCGAGGGGCTGACCTACGTCGTCGAGGGCCTGTTCGGCCACGAGGACAACGTAGGCGGACCGTTCGGTCCCCTGCCTGCCGGGTCGGTCCAGCGGATGACGCTCGGCTCCGGTGCCTTGCACTCCGAGCGCAACGCGTCTGAAACCGAGCCGATGCGCTTCATCCAGATCTGGATCCTGCCTGACACGCCAGATCTGCCGCCAGCCGTCGAGCAGCGCGTGTTCACCAAGGACGACCGGACGGACAAACTCCTCAAGGTGATCGGCGCGGAGGATGGCAACGTCGTCAAGGTCCATCAGAACGCCTCGGTCCATGTGGCGCGGCTCGAATCGGAAGTCGAGGTCGTCCACCGGCTCGGGTTGGGCCGCGGTGCGTACCTTTACATCATCGATGGCGCGGTGCGCCTGGCCGATGCCGCAATCGGCAGAGGCGACGCGGCCAAGATCACGGACGAAGAGCAGGTCTCGGTCATCGCCGAGCAGACCACCGAGCTGATCCTGGTCGACGTACCGTTGAAATTCGAAGCGGTCGGAATCTGGAGCGGGCGACGCTGAGCGCAGGTTGGTCGAGGTGAAGCTCGACAGAGCGCCGTTGGTCCAGCCTGCGGACAGGCAGGAATGGCGCGAGTGGCTGGACAAGAACCACTCGTCCTCTGACGGCGCGTGGCTGGTGACCGGCCATCCCAAGTCCGGCGTGCCGCAGATCGACTACGAGGCGGCCATCCAGGAGGCGCTGTGCTTCGGCTGGGTCGATGGCCAGTCGGGCAGCGTCGACGAGCGTCGATCCAAGCTCTACTTCGCGCCGCGCCGCGCGGGCAGCCCCTGGTCGCGCTATAACAAACGGCGCATCGAACAGGTGACCGCGGCCGGTCTCATGACCTCGTCGGGGCTCGCCGTGATCGAGCGGGCGAGGGAAGACGGCAGCTGGACCATCTTCGACTCAGTCGACCGGCTGGAGCTGCCTGCCGAGCTCGAAGAGGCGCTCGATTCGCGGGCGAATGCGCGCGCGAACTGGGAGGCATGGCCGGACGGAGCCAAGCGCTTCGTGCTGTCGTCGATCGCCCTGGCCAAGCGGCCAGAGACGAAATCCCGCCGGGCGCAGGCGGCAGCGGAAGCCGCTGAGCGGAACGAACGACCGGACCGCTAATGGGGCGCTCGCGCCTCGGCCCGTTCGCCCGAGTTATGCGAAGGTAGACGTCGCGGCCGCTGCGGCCTCCGTGGGTCGCTACGGTCAACGACTGAGGGATGAGGGGTCGATCTCCGCATGAACGTCATCATGGCCGAGGGGCTGGTCAAGGTCTACAAGTCGCGCAAGAGCGAGGTGCGCGCGCTCGACGGCATCGATCTGGCCGTCGAGGAAGGCACGGTCCTTGGCCTGCTCGGGCCGAACGGCGCGGGCAAGACCACGGCCGTCCGAATCCTGACCACGTTGCTCAAGCCTGACGCTGGGACGGCTTCCGTGGCCGGTTTCGACGTTGTTCGCGAAGCGCAGCGTGTGCGTTCGGTGATCGGCCTGTCCGGCCAGTACGCGGCTGTCGACGAGAACCTCACCGGACGTGAAAACCTGTGGATGTTCGGCCGCCTCTATCAACTGGACAACGGCCCGGCCAGGGAACGTGCGACCGAGCTGCTCGAGTGGTTCGAGCTGTCCGATGCTGCCGATCGGGTGGTCAAGACCTACTCGGGCGGTATGCGCCGGCGGCTGGACCTTGCCAGCGCGTTGATCGGCCGACCGAGCGTGCTCTTCATGGACGAGCCAACGACCGGCCTCGACCCGCGCAGCCGCCTCGGCATGTGGGACGTCATCCGCGGCCTGGTCAAGGAAGGCACCACCCTGCTGCTCACGACGCAGTACCTCGAGGAGGCCGACGAGCTGGCAAACAAGATCGCCGTCGTCGACAAGGGCAAGATCATCGCCCGCGGCACTTCCGACGAGCTCAAGAGTCAGGTCGGCGGCGAGCGCATAGAGGTCGTCGTCCGTCACGCCACCGACATCGCGCGGATGGCGCAGATCATGTCCGAGCTGGACACGACGATGCCCCAGGTCACCATCGACGAGCACACCCGTCGGCTGTCGATCGCCACCAACGGCGGCGCGGACGGGCTGATGGCGCTGGTGCGACAGGTTGCCGCCGAGCACATCGAGATCGACGATGTTGGTCTGCACCGCCCAACACTCGACGATGTGTTCCTGAGCCTGACCGGCCACGCTGCCGAAGAGCGATCCGAGACCGAAGAGAGGAAGGCGGCATGACCGCGGTGACACTTACCGGCGGCCGGCTAGCCGATCGGGGCACCGGCGGCGTTCGCCAGGCCCTTCGCGACGGGATGATCCTGGCCTGGCGCTACCTGAAGCGCGTGCCGCGCATCCCCGAGCTGGCGATCTTCGCAATCATCCAATCGATCATGTTCGTGCTGCTGTTCGCGTTCGTCTTCGGCGGCGCGATCCCGCTCCCGGGTGGCGGCAATTACCGCGAGTTCCTGATGCCCGGGATCTTCGCCCAGACCATCGCATTCGCCTCA
>Ga0183260_10002444_pt1 | contig 15364 bp, 12 predicted proteins | sample AntDrymUQ4972206_2_FD_129768 | JGI IMG/M metagenome (GOLD analysis project Ga0183260, IMG submission 129768) | Polar desert sand microbial communities from Dry Valleys, Antarctica - metaG UQ497 (22.06) (version 2) (version 2) | ecosystem: Environmental > Terrestrial > Soil > Desert | place... | reverse complement strand
CTCCAAGACGCGGAGGAGAATGGAGACGCATATCTGACCGACGCTAGATCTCAGGCAAAGTCAGAGGAACTACTGCTTGGAGATCTGCAGGTTCTGGGTAAAGATCTACACATTGGCATAACATCATGTAGGAACGTGTTTCCATATGGGAACGCATTCTCTCCGTTTTCTTTGCGTCTTACCGTTCTGCTGAGGGACGAAAGACCCTCCGTGGATCATGCTGCGTTGACGGGGTGGAGCGGAAGGCTTCCCCAGCACGTTCGCAAGGGAGCTATATCCGGGTCAAAGTCCGTCGAGGATATGGATCGAGAACCCGGAACAGAGTTTCAGAGTCTGGCTCTTCGGGCGAGACGCATGAGAGCCAACAGTCACCTTGAGATGCTCCACCTCTGGTTGGGCCAGACACATTACGAAAACTGTAGGGCAACCTGAGGATAAGTCAAGGATCATCTTGCCCGACCCCGCGCGTGATGCTGGCCGAACTAACCGAAAATACGCCGTGTCCCGAACGGTTTTCAGCATCCCGTCTGGACGCTCGGCTAGAATCGCAGAAGGATGAATACGGAAAATGTCGTGCCGTTGTTTGAAACACGTTGCTTTATTCGGTACATTGCGGCCGAATTGCGCCGGGGTGATTTCATAGCGATGGTGAAAGTGGATCGGCTTTCTGGCTGGTGGAGCCATCCGGTTCTGGACACTCTGACGGTTCGGCTGGAAGTTACCGAGGAGGGACATGGCCAGGATTCTTGACGGCAAGGCCACCGCCGCGGAGGTGCGGGCGGAGGTCGCGGAGGACGTGCGGAAGCTGAGGGAAGATGGCCGGGCGGCGAGGCTGGATGTGATCCTGGTCGGTGAAGATCCGGCCTCTGTCACCTACGTGCGCAACAAGGAGAAAGACTGCGCGGAGGTCGGCATCGAGTCTCAGGTTCACCGCTTTCCCGAGGACGCCACGCAGGGAGAGCTGGAAGAGACCGTCGGGCGACTAAACGAGGACGAGGCGGTCTCCGGGTTCTTCATGCAGCTTCCGATCCCGGATCACCTCGATTCCCAGTCCCTGATCTCACGCATCCGCCCGGACAAGGACGTGGACGGGCTCAACCCCGAGAGCGCGGGGCGTCTGTCGATGGGCCTGCCCGCCCTCATGCCGTGCACGCCGCACGGCGTCATCCAGATCCTGCGCCGCGCCGACGTACCGATGGAGGGCCGGGAGGCCGTGGTACTCGGCCGGTCGAACCTGGTCGGGAAGCCGATGGCCCAGCTACTCCTGCGTGAGAACGCCACGGTGACCGTCTGCCATTCGCGGACAAAAGACCTGGCCGATGTCGCCAGCCGGGCGGATGTCCTCATCGTCGCCCTGGGCAGGAGGGAGATGGTCGGCGCGGACTACGTGAAGGATGGGGCCGTGGTGATTGACGTGGGCATTCATCGCAGGGATGAAGGAGGGCTTGTGGGGGACGTGCGCTTTGCGGAGGTCGAAGAGAAGGCGTCCGCCATAACGCCTGTTCCGGGTGGTGTCGGACCGATGACCCGGGCGATGCTGCTCCACAACACTTTGCAGGCGGCGCGCGGAAGGGGCGAGTAGTGGACCAGGAATCCGGCTCCCGCCTCAGAGACGACGCGGACGAGGAGTATCCGCCGGGGCGGAGGGTGGATCTTCCCCGCATCGAGGGCGCCGTCAGGGAGATTCTGGCCGCCATAGGCGAGGACCCAGGTCGGGAAGGCTTGATGGACACCCCGAGGCGGGTGGCGAAAGCCTACGAGTTCCTGTTCGCCGGGCTGGGCACCGACCCCGCCCGGCAGTTGAGCGTGGGTTTTCAGGAGGATCATCACGAGATGGTCCTGATCCGAGACATACCCTTCAACTCCATGTGTGAGCATCATCTCCTACCAATGATCGGCAAGGCCCACGTCGGGTACATCCCGGACGGTAAGGTCGTTGGGCTCTCCAAGCTGGCCCGGGTAGTGGAGGGGTATTCCCGTCGTCCCCAGCTCCAGGAGCGGCTGACGGCCCAGATCGCCGACGCGCTGCACGGCAGCCTGAAATCCCAGGGCGCCATCGTCGTCGTAGAAGCCAACCACCTGTGCATGACGGTCAGGGGGGTACAGAAACCGGGGAGTGTCGCCATCACCAGCGCCGTGCGCGGCATCTACGCCAGGGATCAGCGCACCCGCCAGGAGGCCATGAGCCTCATAACCGGGCAACGCTAGAGAGTCTCAAGGTTCGAGAAATGGCGCGCGACTCCGAAGACCATTCCGCTTCCACGGAGGAGATCAAAGCCTCTCTCAGAGAGAAGGTCCTCAAACGGCGGGACGCCATGCCCCCCGAAACCCAGAACACCTTCAGCCGCGCCATCCTTCGAGACATCATCGGCCTGGAACCCTACAAAAACTCCGGCGTGGTGCTGGCGTATGCCGGGTTCGGCAGCGAGCTACGGACGGACGAGTTCCTGCACCGGACCCTGGACCTCGGCAAACGCCTGCTCCTCCCCAGGGTCAACCGGGAGACGAAGTCGCTGGATCTGTACGAGGTGAAGGATCTGGCGCGTGACCTAAAGGCCGGAACCTGGGGGATAAGCGAGCCCGATCCGGGCCGGTGCGACCCTGCGGACATTCAGACCGTGGATTTCGTCCTCGTCCCCGGCGTCGCCTTCGATAGCCGGTGCGGACGCCTGGGCTACGGGGCGGGTTTCTACGACGGTCTGCTCGCCAACCGGCGGGTCTCGCAAACCTGGCTCGTCGCGGGAGCTTTCGAGGTTCAGGTGGTCGAAAGCGTTCCGATGCGGAAGCACGACGTGCCGGTGGATCTGGTGATGACCCAGGAGAGACACTACCCTTCGTAGTCCCGGAAGGCGTGCCCTCGAACGACACTTCCGGCACGGATTCCGTCGCCGGTTTCGGTATCACGAAATTCGGAAAACCCGTCTCACGGAACCACTCGCCGTCAACCATCTGCCTGTCTCCGAACATAATTTTGCTCTCGGTGCAAAATCGGCTTCCCGAAGCTCTTGACCGCGTAGCGGACTTATGTTACATGTTCCGTTATTGAGAAAGCAGTGCGCAATGCGCAACACGCGGCAGGAAAGTCCGCGCGGGAACCCGGTTCGGGTGGAGGTCTCGAAAACCTTGGGAAGCGGGCGAAAAATCTCTTCTGACGGCCTCGTCCTTCGGGGTCTCTCGAGTGTGAAGTTTGTGATCCGTGGGTGTCGAACGGGGGTTTCGGATGGAGACTAGCGCCGGGGTTGTGATCATCGGTGCCGGCATCGTGGGTTGCAGCGTCGCCGAGCACCTGATGCGGATGGGATGGCGGGACGTGGTGGTCCTGGATCAGGGGCCGCTCTTCGAGGCTGGTGGCTCCACCTCGCACGCACCCGGCCTGATGTTCCAGACCAACCCGTCGAAGACCATGACGGACCTGGCCAAGTACAGCGTCGGGCGTTATATGGAACTCGAAGTGGACGGCCAGCCATGCGGCTACCAGGTCGGCGGCCTCGAGGTCGCTGAGACGCCGGAGCGTCTGACGGACCTCAAGCGCAGGCACGGCCTGGCGGCCTCTTGGGGGCTCGAGTCGCACCTCATCTCTCCCGATGAGTGCGCTGAGAAGATCCCGCTGCTCGATCCTGGGAAGATCCTGGGCGGTTTCTTCGTTCCTTCCGACGGCATCGCCAAAGGCGTCCGGGCGTGCGAGGCGATGGGGCGGCTGGCGGCCGAACGCGGCGCGAAGTTCTACGACGAGACCGAGGTAACGGGCATCGAGGTGAAGGGCGGCCGGGTCAGGGCCGTGGAGACGGACAAAGGCCGCATCGAGGCGGATCTCGTCATCAGTTGCGCCGGGATGTGGGGACCGTATATCGGGCGTATGGTCGGCATGACGGTGCCGCTCATGCCGATGCAGCACCAGTACGCGTGGACCACGCCGCTCGCTGAGCTTGCCGGTGAGACGCGGGAGGTCGTGCATCCCATGCTGCGCCACCAGGACTTCTCGATGTACATGCGCCAGAGGGAGGACTACTACGGCATCGGGGCATACAGGCATCGTCCCATGCCCGTCTCCGCTGACGACATCCGGCGCGACTACAGGGGCGAGGGGGAGTTCCCTTCGGTTCTGGAGTTCACGCCGGAGGACTTCGAGCCAACCTGGCAGGAGGCACGCAAGATGCTCCCGGCGCTGCGGGACGTCGAGATAGACCGTCCGATGAACGGGCTATTCTCGTTCACGCCTGATGGCGGACCGCTGCTCGGCGAGTCGAGGGAGGCGAAGGGGTTCTGGATCGCTGAGGCGGTCTGGATCACACACGCCATCGGCGTCGGAAAGGTGATGGCAGAGTGGATCACGGAGGGCGTCCCGAGCATAGACCTCGCCGGCGCCGACGTTCACCGCTTCGACCCGTACGCGAAAAGTTCGGCCTACATACTGGCCCGCAGCTCTCAGTCGTTCCGCGAGGTCTACGACATCATCCATCCCCAGCAGCCGATGGAGGAGCCGCGCCCCCTGCGAACCAGCCCTTTCTACGCGCGCCAGAAAGACCTGGGAGCGTACTTCCTCGAAGCATCCGGGTGGGAGAGGCCGCAGTGGTTCGAGGCGAACCAGAGGCTGCTCGACGGGAAGGACGACGTCCTCGGGCGCGGTGAGTGGGCCGGACGGTACTGGTCGAAGATCGCCGCCTCAGAGGCCCGCGCCACCCGCGATCGCGTCGCTCTCTACGACATGACCTCCCTCAAACGCGCCGAGGTCACAGGGCCTGGCGCATTGGCATTCTTACAAAGGCTCACCACGGGCCAGCTCGACAGGCCGCCAGGCAAGGTGACGTACACGCTCATGCTGGACGAGGCTGCGGGCGTGAAGAGCGACATAACCGTCGCCCGCCTGGAGGATGAACGCTTCCAGCTCGGCCTGAACGGACCTAGGGACATCGAGTGGATGGAGCGCCACCTGCCCTCCGACGGCTCCGTGCAGGTGCGGGACATCACGCCGGGAACCTGCTGCGTCGGGGTGTGGGGGCCGTCCGCCCGCGACGTGGTGCAGAGCCTCTCCGAGGAGGACTTCTCGAACGAGGCGTTCGGGTTCTTCAACGCGAGGTACGCATACCTGCGGGAGGTGCCAGTGACCGCGCTCAGGCTCTCCTATGTAGGGGAGCTTGGGTGGGAGATCTACACGACATCGGACATGGGCCTGAGGCTGTGGGACCTCCTGTGGGAAACTGGGCAGCCGTACGGCATGGTAGCGGGGGGCCGGGCCGCCTTCAATGCGCTGCGCATCGAGAAGGGCTACCGGGCCTGGGGAACGGACATGACCGCGGAGCACGACCCATACGAGGCTGGACTCGGCTTCGCTGTGAAGGCGGACAAGGGCGACTTCGTCGGGCACGAGGCGCTCCTTAAACGTAAGGAAGCGGGGCCGCGCCGGAGGCTGGTTTGCACGGTGCTCGACGATCCGAACGTGGTCGTGATGGGATACGAGCCGGTGTGGGCAGACGGCCGGCCGGTCGGCTACGTGACGAGCGCGGACTTCGGATATACGCTCGGGCAGAGCATCGCGTATGCGTGGGTGCCGCCGCAGCACGCTGAGGTTGGAACCCGGCTGGAGATCCAATACTTCGGCGAGCGGTATCCGTCTACGGTCGCCGAAGAGCCGCTCTTCGACCCGGCGATGAAGCGGATGCGGGCGTGATGAAGGCACCCGAGCCGGAGGTTCGGGGCCGGAAGCCGTCCGCGAGCGTGCTGGACGCCATAGGGGGCACGCCGCTCGTCCGGGTAGATGGCGTGTGGGCCAAGCTCGAGTACCTGAACCCTTCCGGTTCGATCAAGGCGCGCATAGCCAAGTACATGGTCGAGAAGGCCGAAGAGGAAGGGCTCCTGAAGCCCGGAGACACCATCGTCGAGGCGTCGAGTGGCAACACGGGCAACGCCCTCTCGATGGTCGCCGCGGTGAAGGGATACCGGATGCTCGTCGTCATGCCGAGCGGCATGAGCCCGGAACGTGTAGCCATCTCGCGTGGTTTCGGAGCGGAAGTACTCGAGGTCGGGAACTTCCACGTAAACGAGGCGCTCGCGAAGGCGCGGGATCTCGGGGAGCGGCCCGGCTACTATTGCCCGCGGCAGTTCGACTCTGAGTGGAACGTCGAGGAGAACCGGACCTGGCTCGGGCCGGAGATCCTGGCGCAGTTGCCCGTAGGGACCGTGCCCGACGCGCTGGTCATGGGGATCGGGACCGGGGGCACGCTCGTCGGTGTAGGACAGGCGTTCCGCGAGGCCAACCCGGACGTGAAGCTTTTCGGGGTCGAACCAGACGAGTCCTGCACCATCCTGTGCGGCGAGACCGGCAAGCACGCCATCGAAGGTATTTCCGACGGCTTCGTCCCGACCATCTATGAGCGGCACGGCGGGATGGTGGACAGCATGTATTCCGTCTCCAGCGAGGACTCGCTCAGGCACATGTGGCGTATCGCGCGCGAGTACGGGATGTTCGTCGGTCCAAGCAGCGGGGCGAACCTTGCGGTGGCGCGCCGGATACAAGAGGAGTATCCCGAATTGAAGGCGGTGGTTACGCTCTTCTGCGACGAGGGCGAGAAGTACATAAACGACCATTTCCGCGACGCCGATACCGCGTCAGAACTAGAAGAGATCGTAGAGGAAGGGTGATGCGAAGGACCGTATAGGAGCCTCTTCCTAGAGCGAACCAGCCCCTCAGACGGGCATGCGAAACCAGCAAGAAAGGAGCAACGTTCGATGGCCGACAATATCAACCCGGATCCAGGCATCCTCCAGTACACGAGGCTCTTCAAGTCCCCGTACTTCTACGGCTCGCGCCGGCACGAAGTCCAGAAGTACAGCGTCTACAACCACCACTACCATCCGCGCTACTACCGTGACCCGGTCGAGGAATACTGGCAGCTACTCGAAGGCGTCACAATGTGGGACGTCGGCGGGGCCGAGCGGCAGGTCGAGATCACAGGCCCCGACGCCTTCGAGTTCACCAACATGCTCACCCCACGCGACCTGAACAAGTGCCACGTGGAGCAGTGCAAGTACGCTTTCATCACCAATGCCGATGGCGGCATCATCAACGACCCTGTGCTGCTGCGCCTGGAGGAGAACCACTTCTGGCTCTCGTTGGCCGATAGCGACGTGCTGCTCTGGGCGCAGGGCCTCGCGTACAACGCCGGAATGGACGTGCAGATCCGGGAGCCCGACGTAGGCCCGATGCAGGTGCAGGGACCGAAGTCCAAGGAGGTCATGACCGACCTCTTCGGCGAGGACATTCTGGACGTGCCCTATTACTACATGGTCCATCGTCAGCTCGACGGGATGGAGCTCGTCATCTCGCGTACCGGCTACTCCGGCGAGCTCGGCTACGAGCTGTACCTGAAAAACGCGAGCCGCGACGGGCTGAAGCTCTGGGACCGTGTTTTGCAGGCTGGTGAGCCGCACGGGATCTCCCCGATCGGGCCTTGTCACATACGCAGGATCGAGGGCGGCATCCTCGCCCTGGGCTGCGACATGTGGTACGACACCAACCCCTACGAGGTCGGCTACGGCTACAAGTGGATGGTCGAGCTGGAGCAGGAGCAGGACTTCGTCGGCCGCGAGGCGCTGAAGAAGGTGAGTGAGGAAGGCGTCAGCCGCAAGCTGGTAGGCGTCGAGATCGGGGGCGGTAACCTCGGTTCGTACAACGACGGCTCCATGATCGACTACTTCCCGGTCAACAAGAACGGCGAGACGATCGGCAAGGTCACGTCGGCCTGCTACTCGCCGCGACTGGAGAAGAACATCGGCTTCGCGATGGTGCCCGTGCAGTACAGCGAGATCGGGATAGATCTGGACGTCGAGCGTCCCGAGGGCACGGTCTCTGCCACCGTCGCCGACCGCATCTTCTTCAAGCCGGAGCACGCGGAGCAGACCCTGTCGGCCAGCAGTTCCTCCAAAGGAGCCTGAGAAGGCCGGGCCGGACGCCGAAGCGTCCGGCTCCCTCCCCGACCCCATGATGGCTGGCAGAGATATGAAGACGCAGCAAAGCGCCGGAGACAGACGGAAGGCAAACCGGATGCTGGCCGAGGCATTGCGGCATCCCGGCTACGAGGTGTTGCCCTTCAAAGGGGCCGAGGAGGAGGTGGTCGAGCACGTCCCCAGGCACATCGGGCTTACGGTCACGGCCTCGCCGGCGAAGGGGATCTGGCCGACCGTGGAGCTAGCCGAACGGCTATCGGGGCACGGCTTCGAGGTATCGCCCCACCTCTCGGCGCGGCTCATCAGGGACAGGACCGAACTGGCCGAAATTTTGGCCCGGCTGCGTGAGGCCGGGGTAAAGAGCGCCTTCGTTGTGGCGGGAGACGTGGAGGAGCCTGCGGGAGAGTTCGAGGGCGCTGGCGCGTTGCTCGATGTGATGTCGGAGATCGGACACCCTTTCGAGAAGGTCGGCATTACGGGATACCCGGAGAGCCATCCGATCATCAGTGACGAGGCAACGATCCAGGCGATGTACGATAAGACCCCGCACGCCGACTACATCATCAGCCAGATCTGCTTCGACCCCAAGGTCATCTCCGACTGGGCCAGGTGGGTGAAGCGCCGGGGCGTCGAGCTTCCGGTCCGGGTGGGGATGCCCGGCGTCGTGAACCGCCAGAAGCTGATGCGGATCTCCGCTACCATCGGCCTCGGCGAGTCGGCGCGTTTCCTCTTGAAGCAGCGCAACTGGCTCATCAAGATGTTCATGCCGGGTGGCTACAGCCCGAACCGCCTGGTCCTCGGCCTGAAGCAGAGCCTGGCCGACCCCGAGAGCAACATAGAAGGCTTCCACATCTACACCTTCAACGACGTGGAGAAGACCGAAGCGTGGCGGCGTGAGATGCTTAAGCGCGTCGAGAATACGTAACCGTTCCGTCCGAGAGCAGGAGGAGTCCGCAGAGCATGGCATTTCCGTCCGATCTTCAGATAGCCCGCAAGGCCCGGCTAGAGCCGCTCAAAGACATCGCCGCCGGTATAGGTATTGGCGAGCATCTCCTGGAACCTTACGGCGAGAGCGTCGCCAAGATAAAGCTCGAAGTCCTGGAGGAGCTCTCCGACAGGCCCAGGGCCAAATACGTGCTGGTCTCGGCCATCACCCCGACTCCCCTGGGTGAGGGCAAGACGACGACTACCGTCGGGCTCGGGCAGGCTTTCAGGCACATCGGCAGGATGGCGACGGTCGCCATCCGTCAGCCCTCGATGGGTCCGACGTTCGGGATCAAGGGCGGGGCCGCCGGGGGCGGGTACAGCCAGGTGGTGCCTATGGAGACGTTCAACCTGCACCTGACTGGCGACAACCACGCCGTGACAGCGGCCCACAACATGCTCGCCGCCATGATCGACAACCACATCCACCACAACGACGACTTCTTCCACGTCGACCGGCACAGCGTAGGCTTCCGGCGCGTCCTCGACGTGAACGACCGGGCCCTGCGGAACGTCATCACCGGCCTCGGAGAGCGGGTGGACGGCGTCCCCCGCCAGACCGGCTTCGACATCACCCCGGCTTCGGAGGTCATGGCGATCCTGGCGCTCTCCCGCTCCCTGCGTGACATGCGCGAGCGGCTCGGGCGCATCGTGATCGGCAACGACACCGACGGAAACCCGATCACGGCGGAAGACCTGAAGGCCGCAGGAGCGATGGCGGTCATCATGAAAGAGGCCATCAAGCCGAACCTGATGCAGACCCTGGAAAACACGCCGGCCCTGGTCCATGCCGGGCCTTTCGGCAACATCGCCACAGGTAACTCCTCGGTGGTGGCCGACCTGATCGGCATCCGTGGCGGGGACTTTCTCATCACCGAAGCCGGCTTCGGCGCGGACATGGGGGCCGAGCGGTTCTTCAACATCAAGTGCCGCATCTCGGGCCTCGAACCCGACGCCGCCGTGCTCGTCGCGACCGTCCGCGCCCTGAAAGCACACTCGGGACGCTTCGAGGTGAAGGCCGGGCAGCCTCTCCCCGAGAAGATGCTCGCGGAGAACCCGGCCGACGTTCTCGTGGGCGCGGCCAACCTGAGAAAGCAGATCGAGAACATCAGGCTGCACGGCGTATCGCCGGTCGTGGCGATCAACGCCTTCCCCACGGACTTCGAGTCGGAGCACGACGCCATACGCGAGGTGGCCGAGGAGATGGGGGCCCGCGTCGCCGTCTGCGACCACTTCTCGGATGGTGGCAAGGGGGCTGTCGAGCTGGCCGAGGCGGTCGCCGAGGCCGCGGAGGAGCCTTCCTCGTTCAACTTTCTTTACCCGGAGAAGGCCCCGCTGTGGGAGAAAATCGGAGCCATAGCCACGAACGTCTATGGGGCCGACGGCGTCGAATACGACCTGACGGCTGCGCGACAGCTCGGTTCATACCAGGAGAATGGCTTCGGCAACCTGCCCATCTGCATGGCCAAGACGCACCTCTCTGTCTCATCCGACCCGTCTCTCAAGGGCGCTCCGAAGGGATGGACGTTGCCGGTTCGGGAGGCCCGCATCTCGGCCGGCGCGGGATTCGTCTACCCCATCTGCGGCGACATGCGCACCATGCCCGGCCTCAGCATCCACCCCGCCGCCCAGAATATAGACATCGACGAGGACGGCCAGGTAGTCGGACTGTTTTGAGCGAGGGACAGGTGAACGCGGCCAGGGCGTGCGGTATAGTTTGGAAGTAATGTTCTTAGGAGAGGGGTAGACATGCCGGAGAGAAGGACGCCGCTGTACGATTTCCACTTCCGTTCGGCGAGGAACGTCATCAAGGGTGGCGGGGACTTCATGTTCCCAAGCGCATATACCTCCTCCATGGAGGAGCACCTGAACGTGCGGCGCAACGTGGGGATGCAGGACCTCTCTACGATGGGCGAGGTGGACATCAAAGGACCGGGCGCGGAGAGGCTCGTCCGCCGATTACTGGTCAACGAGGTACAGGACATGGAGCCGGGCCAGCTTCGCTACTCGACCATGTGCAACGAGGATGGCGGCGTCGTTGACGACGTGACCGTCTACAAGTTCGGCGACGAGCACTTCATGGTCGTCACCAGTTCAGGGCCGCGCCTGAAGACGTACCGTTGGATCTCCGAGCACGCCGCGGGCAACAGCGCCTACGTCACCGACGTGACCGCCGCCGTCGCCCTGCCCGTTGTACAGGGACCACGTTCGCGCAGGTTCCTCAAGACCATCGTCGAGGACGTCGATCTGGACAGCCTGCGTTTCTTCCGCTTCGCCCCGTGTCGCATCGGGGAGATCGAACTTCTCATCTCCCGCTCCGGATACACCGGTGAGCTCGGCTACGAGTTGTACACACCGGCGGATCAAGCCGGTGTGCTCTGGGAAAACCTCCTCGACAAAGGGCGCGAGTTCGACCTCCGCCCGTACGGGGTCGAGGCCATGCAGAGCTTGCGGATAGAGAAGAGCCTGCCGCTCTACGGCCCAGATATAAGCGAGGACGACACCCCGTTCCACGTTGGCCTATCTCGTTGGATCCGGATGGAGAAACGCGACTTCATCGGGCGCGACGCGCTCCTGCGGTTGCAGGAGAGGGGCCTCGACCGCCGGTGGGTCGGCCTCACGCTGGAAAGCGAAGTTCCGGCCGCCGCAGGCGCGAAGGTATATAGCATCGGCGACGTGGCGACCTTCCGCGAGCCCATAGAGACAGGGGCCGAGGCCGGGGATTACGAGGACTCAGTCATGCCGGGAGACAGGCAGGTCGGGCGCGTCACGTCGAGCGCGATGGGCCACAGCGTCCGCAAGATGCTCGCGATGGCCTACGTGGACACGGGCCACTCCTGGCCCGGGGCCAACCTGATCGTGGAGATAAACGGCCGACCGATCCCCGCTAAAGTCTCCCAGACACCTTTCTTCGACCCGGAGAACGCCCGTATTCGCTCCGAACCGGCCGAGGACGGCCATCGCTCAGAGCCCAATTCCCGTCCCATGACCCCGGCCAACTCTCGAACGAACGTCCCGGCGGGCCGGGCCGGCCAGTCTCCGAACGGCGGCGCCGGCTCGTGAGCGTCACCTACTCTGGCCGCTACGACGCCATCGTCGTCGGCGTTGGCGGGATGGGAAGCTCCGCCGCTTACCATCTCGCCCGGCGCGGCAAGCGGGTGCTCGGGCTGGAGCGCTTCGGTGTCCCGCACTCGATGGGGTCTTCGCACGGCCACACCCGCATCATCCGGCTCGCATACTACGAGGACCCGTCGTACGTGTTGCTCCTCCGGCGCGCCTACGAGCTGTGGCGTGAGATCCAGAGCCAAGCCGGAGAGAGGCTCCTGCACGTCACCAGCTCTATAGACGCAGGCCCCGAGGATAGTTGGGTCTTCAAGGGCTCGTGGGAATCGTGCAGGCTCCACGACCTCCCGCACGAGGTGCTGACCGGCGCGGAGCTGAAGCGCCGACATCCAGGCTACAACCTGCCGCCCGACCACCTTGCGCTCGTCCAACCCGAGGGAGGATTCCTCGCGCCCGAGCGGTGCATCGTCTCCTACGTAATGGCGGCGCAGGCCCACGGGGCGGAGATCCACGGCCACGAGCAGGTCCTCGAATGGGAGCCGCTCGAAGATGGGGTGCGCGTCCGTACGGATCGCGGGACATACGAGGCAGACCGGCTCGTCGTGACCGCAGGAGCCTGGAACGGGGATTTTCTCGACGTTCTCGACGGTCTCGCCGTGCCTGAGAGGCAGGTTCTCGCGTGGTTGCAGCCGGATCGCCCGGAGCACTTCAGGCCGGACAACTTCCCGGTCTTCAACCTGCTGGTGGACGAGGGGCGTTTCTACGGCTTCCCCATCCACGGCGTGCCCGGCTTCAAGTTCGGCAAGTATTTCCACCTTAACGAGACCGGAGCCGCGGACGAGATCGACCGCCAGCCCCACGACTACGACGAGCAGATCCTGCGCGACTTCGCCGAGCGATACTTCCCTGACGGTTGCGGCCCGACGATGGACCTGCAGACCTGTATGTTCACCAACACCCCGGATCACCACTTCGTCATAGACCTGCACCCCGAGTACCCGCAGGTGAGCCTCGCCTCGCCCTGCTCCGGTCACGGGTTCAAGTTCGCCAGCGTGATCGGGGAGATCATGGCCGACCTAGCCACGACGGGCCTGACCCGCCACGACATAAGCCTCTTCCGCCTGGATCGCCTGACGGCAGAGCGGCAGGCTGGACGTGGTGGCCTCCAGCAGGTTCGCAACGGAGAGGTGGAGCAGCGCAACGGGCGACTCCGCTCCTTTCCCCGCGCGGAGGACGTGAGGACGTTCTGGTAGGGAGACTCGGGGTGGCGAACGCGCTGATGGACCTCCTGATTTCCCGGGAAAGTTGGCGCGTGGGGTGACGCTATGAAGTTCAGCGGCTTCGATACGCTTACGTTCGACGTGGTGGGTACGCTCATTGATTTCGAAACCGGAATCCTGGACTGGTTCCGGCCAACGCTGCGCCGGTACGGGGTGTCCAAGACGGACGGAGAGATCCTCACCACCTTCGCCGCGGTCGAGGACAAGTACCAGAGGACGACCCCGGAGAAGACGTTCACGGAGATGCTGGCCTTCATTTACCGTGACATGGCATCGGATTGGAGCATCGGGTTCCGCGATGAGGACGCGGAGGGGTTCAGGGACTCTATTCGGTCCTGGCCTCCTTTCCCCGATACGGTGGAGGCGTTAAGAGAACTCGGGAGCCTGTATCGGCTCGTGGCCGTGACGAACGCCGACGCGTGGGCGTTGGAACACATGAGCGCGAACATGGAGGATCCTTTCGAGGAGCGGATCACCTGCGATGAGGTGGGGGTAAACAAGCCGAGCCCGAGGGTGTTCGAGTACGTTCTGGATAAACTTTCCCCGATAGGTGTGGAGAAGAAAGACGTTCTTCACACGGCCCAGAGCCAGTATCACGACATCGCCCCGGCCACCGCGCTGGGCTTCGCCACGATGTGGATCGAGAGACGCCACGGCGAAGGCGGCTTCGGGGCCACTCCGAGACCCGAACAGGTCGTGACGCCGACCTTCTACGCTGCCAGCATGGCCGACTTCGTCCGGCAGGTGCGGGAGGAACAAAGATCCTCAGAGATCGGGTAGACGTGACCCTCAGGGACTTTGGAGGTGCGGGATGGCGGTAGCGGTGCGGGAGACCTCGGGTTCGCTGGCGGACGAGGAGAGGCGGCGGATAGTCTACGATGGCGGCCTGCTGATCTTCGAGAAAGTGCCTCCCATGGAAGAGTTGTGCGCGTTTGCGGACGACCTGATCCGCTTCACATTGGATACGCGCGACCCGGTCATGGCCCAGTTCGAGATGGACAGGGACGACTACCTCGCGCGGGTTGCAACGCTCCAGAAGCGGTTCCGGGAGCACGCGGAGGCCAGGAGGCTGTTCGTGGCGGCGCTGGAATGGGTTGGCGTGGACCTGGGCCGCACCTGCTGGGACCGGCTTTACCTGCGCGTCTTGCCTTCCGGCGAGGAGTACGCGAGCGGCAGGGCCGCGAAGCTCGGATTCCATCGCGACACGTGGTCATCCAACGTGTATTCGCAGACGAACTGGTGGGCTCCCATCTACCCCATCACCGCCGGCCGCACGCTCGCTTTCTATCCGGGCTACTGGTCGAGGCCGTTGAAGAACACCAGCGGCGCATGGGACCTGGAGGAGGTGCGCGTCCGGCGCCGCGCCGGAGAGCCGGTCGCGTTGGTCCCCGAGCCAGACGAGCGTGTGGACGCCGCTTCGGAGCTTCGTATCGCCGTCGAGCCCGGCGGCCTGTTGTGTTTCTCGGGGGCGCACCTGCACGCGGCTGTCCCTAATTCGACGGGCCTGGCCAGCTTCTCTGTCGAAGTCCGTACGGTAGATGCCGGGGATGCGGCGCTGAACGTTGGCGCGCCCAACGTTGACGGGGAGGCTCCACGGATCGCCTCTGGGTGGTTCCGCGGCGTTCTTGACGGTACGCCCTTGCCGGAGGTTATGGCATCGGGCGATCCTGACGACCGGCGGGCCGAAATGGGATACGGCCGGTAGTGTAGGATTCGCAGTCATGTGCGCTGTAGTCCGCAGAAGTCCATCCGTGCAGTCGGTGGATCGGGCCGTCTCCGTGATGGAGCTTTTGGCCCGCCGGGGATGGTCCGGCGTGACGGAGGTCGCCAATGACCTGGGCATCCACAAGTCCACGGCGTACCGGCTGCTCACTACGCTGCGAGATCGGGGGCTCTTCGAGCAGGACGCGGCGACGGAGAAGTACCGTCTGGGTTTCGGGATGGTGTTGCTGGCGAGCACGGTGCGGGCGGATCTCGACATCCTCCGCTGCGCCCGGCCGGTCTGTGAACAATTGAGCGAGCAGACCCAAGAGACGGTCACCATCACGGTTCTCGATGGTGACGATGCAGTCATCATCCACCAGAGCGTCTCG
>Ga0183260_10002442_pt1 | contig 15367 bp, 14 predicted proteins | sample AntDrymUQ4972206_2_FD_129768 | JGI IMG/M metagenome (GOLD analysis project Ga0183260, IMG submission 129768) | Polar desert sand microbial communities from Dry Valleys, Antarctica - metaG UQ497 (22.06) (version 2) (version 2) | ecosystem: Environmental > Terrestrial > Soil > Desert | place... | reverse complement strand
GTCCGACGGCACAGGGGACGCGACCGACGACGACAACGTCGTCGACGCCGAGATCGTCGACGAGCCCACGGCGGAGCAGGGCTGATGGCCGAGCAGCAGGTGCTTCCCGACGAGGAGCCGCGGGTCGTCGTCCGCGACAAGCGGCGCATCGACCCGGACTCGGGGGAGGTGCGCGCGGAGCAGGTCGACGCGCCGGCCGTCGACGACACCGCGGCCGAAGCCGCCGACCCGGTCTCGAGCGAGCTCCTGGCGGACCTCCAGCGGCTGAAGGCGGAGTTCGACAACTACCGCAAGCGGGTCGAGCGCGACCGGCTCGCGGTCGTCGAGCAGGCTGCCGCCCGGGTCGTCGCCGAGCTGCTGCCGGTGCTCGACGACATCGACCGGGCCCGGGCGCACGGCGAGGTGGAGGGCGGCTTGCGGACCGTCGCCGACAGCCTCGACCTCGTGCTGACCCGCCTCGGCCTCGAGCGATTCGGCTCGACCGGCGACGAGTTCGACCCGGCGCAGCACGAGGCGGTCATGCACACGCACGCCGCCGACGTCACGACGTCGACGTGCGTCGACGTGCTGCGGCCGGGCTATACCTTCGCCGGCCGCCTGCTGCGACCGGCGATGGTGGCGGTCGCCGACCCTGACGACGCCTCGGCGGCGGCGCAGCACGGCGAGTAGGCGGGACCGGCCATGGGTGTGCGCGACTTCGTCGAGAAGGACTACTACGCCGCCCTCGGCGTGGCGAAGGATGCGTCGCCGGCGGAGATCAAGAAGGCGTACCGCAAGCTCGCCCGAACGCTGCACCCGGACAAGAACGGCGGTGACGCCGCCGCCGAGGATCGGTTCAAAGGCGTCTCCGAGGCCTACGACGTGCTCTCCGACGACAAGCGCCGCGCCGAGTACGACGAGGCCCGGTCGTTGTTCGGCGGCGGCGGGGTCCGCCCGGGCGCCGGCGGTTTCCGGCCCAACGGACACGGGTTCGGCGGCGGCGGCATCAACCTCGAGGACCTGTTCGCCGGCGCGCAGGGCGGCGGGCTGGGCGAGGCGTTCGGCGGCATGTTCGGCGGCACCCGTCGACGCGCCCCGCGACGAGGCGCAGACCTCGAGGCGGAGGTGACCCTGGACTTCGCGGACGCGGTGCTCGGCGTCACCGTGCCGCTGCGGATCGCCGCGCCGCACGCCTGCCGCGCCTGTCGCGGGTCCGGCGCGCGGCCCGGCACGTCCCCCCGGCAGTGCGGCGCATGCCAGGGCACCGGTGCCGTGACGTCGATGCAGGGCGGCGGTTTCGGGTTCTCCGAGCCGTGCCGCGAGTGCCTCGGGACCGGGTCCGTCGTCGACGACCCGTGCGCGGAGTGCCACGGCGGCGGCGTGACCACGCAGGAGCGCACCCTGACCGTCCGGATCCCCGCCGGCGTCGCCGACGGGCAGCGGATCCGGCTGGCCGGCAAGGGCTCGCCGGGTGAGCGTGGCGCGTTGCCCGGCGACCTCCTGGTGGTGACCCACGTCCGGCCGCACGCGGTGTTCGGCCGTTCTGGCCAGCACCTCACGATGACGCTGCCGGTCACGATCGCCGAGGCCGCGCTCGGTGCCGAGATCTCCGTGCCGACGCTGGACTCGCCGGTCACCCTGCGGCTGCCGGCCGGTACGGCGTCCGGGCGGACACTGCGGGTCCGCGGTCGCGGCGTCCCCCGCAAGCAGGGCGTCACCGGCGACCTCCTCGTCACGGTCGAGGTCGCGGTGCCGCAGAAGCTCTCGGCGGCCACTCGCAAGGCGCTCGAGACACTGGCCCGGGAGCAGCCGGGCGACGGGCTCCGCGAACACCTGACCGGATCGGAGCCCGACGGTGGCTGACCGGCTCGACGACCGAGGGGTCTATGTCATCTCGGTCGCCGCACAGCTGGCCGGCATGCACCCGCAGACGTTGCGCGGCTACGACCGGCTCGGTCTCGTCTCGCCGGGGCGCGCCCAGGGCCGGGGTCGGCGATACAGCGAGCGCGACGTGGCGTTGCTGCGCGAGGTGCAGCGCCTCTCCCAGGAGGACGGCGTCAACCTGGCCGGCATCAAGCGGGTGATCGAGCTGCAGAACCAGGTCCTCGCGCTGCAGTCGCGCCTCGCTGAGCTGCAGTCACGTCTCGATGAGCAGGATGCGGTGAGCGCCCGACGCGAGGCCGCGGTGCATGCGTCGTACAAGCGCGAGCTCGTGCCCGTCCCCAAGCCCGACGTCGTCGTGTGGCGGCGACGTCCGTAGACCACGCGGCCGGCGACGTCGACGAAGACCGGCTTGAACACGCGACGTCGTGGTGCGCGAGGATGCCTGTCATGTCACGTCCAGTTGCACTCGTCACCGGCGCATCCAGCGGTATCGGCGCGGAGTTCGCGCGCCAGCTCGCCGCGCGTGGCCTCGACCTCGTGGTGGTCGCCCGGGACGCGGACCGTCTCGGCGAGCTCGCCGCCGAGCTCAGCGCAGCCCACGGCGTCGAGGTCTCGGTGATGCCCGCGGACCTCGTCGACGACGTGCAGCTCCGAGTCGTCGAGCAGCGGCTGCGGGCCGGCGTCGACCTGCTGGTGAACAACGCCGGCTTCGGCAACCACGGCGACTTCGCCGAGATCGACGTGGAGGCCGAGGAGGCGGCGGTGCGGCTCAATGTGCTCGCCGTGGTCCGGCTGACCCACGCGGCGGTCGGGTCGATGACCCGGCGCGGCAAGGGCGCGGTCATCAACGTGTCGTCCGTCGCCGGCCTCGTGCCGGGCCTGCCCAACGCGACGTACGGCGCATCGAAGGCCTTCGTCACCGCCTTCAGCGAGTCGCTGCACGAGCAGCTGCGCGACCGCGGCGTCCGGGTCATGGCGCTGTGCCCCGGCTACACGCACACCGAGTTCCACGAGCGCGCCGGCATCGACATGTCCACCAGCCCCGACCTGCTGTGGATGGACGCGGACGCGGTGGTGCGCGCGGCGCTACGAGACCTGGCCGCGAACAAGGCGGTCAGCGTGCCGGGTGCGCTCTACAAGACGGTCGCCATGCTCACCCGGCTCGCCCCCCGCGCACTGACCCGGCGTACCGCCGGTCGGATCAGGCGTGGCTCGGTCGAGAACGGCTGATATGAGTCAGCTCGGGTCGCCGACCTCGAGCTCGAACCACACGCTCTTGCCCGGCGGGTGCGGGGTCACGCCCCACTTGTGCGAGAACCCCTTGACCAGGGTGAGCCCTCGCCCGGTGGTGCCGACCGCGGTGTGCGCGGCCCGCAGCGTCGGGATCGTGTCGGAGCGGTCGCTGACCTCGACCCGCAGCCTGTGGTCCCATCCCTTGAGCGCCAGGCCGACCGGGCTGCCGGCGTGCAGCACGGCGTTCGTGACCAGCTCGGTGGTGAGCAGACACGCGGTGTCCCGCGGTTCGGACGGCACCGACCAGGCGCGCAGAGTCCGGTCGATGAATCGGCGGGCGTCCCGGGCCGACGTGCGGGCAGCCGGCAGCGTGGTCTCAACCCGCTGCTCAGGGGTGTCCACGTCCGCTGCCTCTTCTCGACTGTCGCGCCGTGTGCAGATGTCCGATCCACCGCTGTCGGAAACCCGCTGGCCAGCGAAGTCACCGCTTGGCGAGGGCATCCTGACTACGCCGTAGGCTCTGCGACGCCCAGAGTGACGACGAGAGGCCCCAGAGTGACCGACGACCGCGCTGCCCTGCTCGACCTGATCCGCCGGGACGCCGTGGTGCACGGGCGGGTCACGCTGAGCAGCGGGCGCGAGGCCGACTACTACGTCGACCTGCGCCGCATCACCCTCGCCGCGGAGGCAGCGCCGCTCGTCGGGCGGGTGATGCTCGCGGCGACCGCCGGCCTCGCGTACGACGCCGTCGGCGGCCTCACCCTGGGCGCCGACCCCGTGGCCGCCGCGATGCTGCACGCCGCGGCCGCGACGGGTCGCCGGCTCGACGCGTTCGTCGTCCGCAAGGAGGGCAAGGCGCACGGGCTGCAGCGCCGCATCGAGGGCCCGGACGTGGCCGGTCGCCGGGTCCTCGCGGTCGAGGACACGAGTACGACGGGTGGCTCGGTGCTCACCGCGGTCGCCGCGCTGCGCGAGGCCGGCGCCGACGTCGTCGGCGTCGCGGTCATCGTCGACCGCGCGACCGGGGCGGCGGAGAAGATCGCCGCGGAGGGGCTGCCCTACGTCCACGCGTACGGCGTCGACGAGCTCGGCCTGCCGGGGTGAGCATCCTGCTGGTGCTGCTCGGCGCGGCCGCCGCCGCCGTGGTGGGGTGGTGGTCCTACCAGCAGGATCAGAAGCGGCGGGCGGCGCTGGCCGCGTTCGCCGCGGCGAAGGGCTGGTCGTTCGAGCCGGGCGACCCGCACGGCCTCGCCGACCGGTGGCCGGAGCCGCCGTTCGGCATCGGTCACTCGCGACGCGCGTCCAACGTCATGACCGGGGTCGTCGACGGAAGGGCGATGTTCGCCTTCGACTACCGCTACAAGGTGACGACGAGCACGGGGAAGTCGCAGTCCACGCGCACCTACCACCACGGCGTGTGCGTGCTCGCGCTGCCGGCGTACCTGCCCTCGCTCGAGGTCGGGCCGGAGAACGTCCTCACCCGCTTCGGCAACTCGCTCGGCCTCGACGACATCGAGCTCGAGAGCGAGGACTTCAACCGCACGTTCCGCGTGCGCGGCGCGCCACGGTTCGCCCACGATGTACTGACGCCGCGGACGATGGAGGCGCTGCTGCGCAGCGGCTGCCCGAGCTGGCGGATCGCCGGCGCCGAGGTCATGGCGTGGGACGACGGGAAGAACGAGCCGCTTCGGGTGCTCGCGAGCCTGGCCGCGCTGGAGCAGGTCGTCGAGGGCATCCCGGACTTCGTGTGGAAGGACCACGGCGCGGTGCCGCCGACCGGGCTGTGACCGACTCGGCCTACGTGCGGGAGCGGCGTCGCTAGGATCGGCGATCACCACTTCCGCGGCCGCTGGGGGGCCTTCGCATGACCGGTCTGCTGATCGTCCTGGGTGCCCTGGCCGTGCTCGTCGTCGCGGTGATCGCGTCGTACAACCGCTTCGTGCGCCAGCGCAACATCATCGAGGAGAGCTGGAAGCAGATCGACGTCGAGCTGCGGCGTCGCTACGACCTGATCCCCAACCTGGTCGAGTCGGTGAAGGGGTACGCCGCCCACGAGCGCGGTGTCCTCGAGGCGGTCATCAACGCGCGGGCGAAGGCCACGGCGCCGAGCGCGTCGGTTGCCGAGCAGGCCGTCGACGAGGCGGCGCTGACCGCGTCGCTGCGCGGGTTGCTGGCGATCGCCGAGGCGTACCCGGAGCTGAAGGCGGACACGCAGTTCTCGATGCTGCAGTCGCAGCTCGGCGAGACCGAGGACCGCATCGCCGCGGGCCGGCGGTTCTACAACTCCAACGTGCGGGCCTACAACACGCGGATCGACACGTTCCCGTCGTCGATCGTCGCGAGCATGTTCTCCTTCGAGAAGGCGGACTACTTCGAGGAGAACGACGAGGCCGTGCGCGCCCCTGTCCGCGTCGACTTCAACGCGACCGGCCGGGACCCACTGGACCCCTCTACGCCAACGACCGGGTGAACAAAGCCCACGTCGCTCCGCTCGTCGAGCTGCTCGACCTGGAGCAGATCGAGGTCAACATCTTCCGCGGGCGCACCGCGGAGACCGGCCTGCCGCGGGTCTTCGGTGGTCAGGTGGCCGGCCAGGCGCTGGTCGCCGCGGGCCGGACGGTCCCGTCCGACCGGCCGGTCCACTCGCTGCACGCCTACTTCCTGCGGCCGGGCGACCCCACGGTCCCGATCGTCTTCGAGGTCGACCGGATCCGCGACGGCCGGTCGTTCACGACGCGCCGGGTCGTCGCGATCCAGCACGGCGAGGCGATCTTCCATCTCTCCGCGTCGTTCCACCGCGCCGAGCCCGGCCTGGAGCACCAGGTGCCGATGCCGGCCGCGCCCGACCCCGAGACGCTGCCGACGTTCGCCGAGCGCATGGCGCCGTGGAAGGACGAGCTCGGCCGGCGTCTCGACCTGCTGCGGCCGATCGACATCCGCTACGTCGGAGACCCGCCGAGGGCGGTGCAGGGCGAGGGGGCGCCGCGCGAGCCGCGGCAGCAGGTATGGCTACGGGCGGACGGCGTACTGCCCGACGACCCCCTCGTGCACGTCTGCGCGGTGACCTTCGCGTCGGACTTCACCCTGCTCGACTCGGTCCTCCTCGCGCACGGCAAAGCGTGGGGGCGCAACCAGATCCGCGGCGCCAGCCTCGACCACGCGATGTGGTTCCATCGCCCGTTCCGCGCCGACGAGTGGCTGCTCTACGACCAGGAGAGCGCCACCGCGTCGGGCGCGCGCGGGCTGGCGCGTGGCCACATCTTCTCCGCCGACGGCCGCCTGCTCGTCTCGGTGGTCCAGGAGGGCCTGATCCGCGTCCTCGACTGACGGGGGACGGCAGGGTCTCCGCCGTCGCCATCGAAAGGGTGTGCCATGCCGATGACTGCATTCCGTGCCCTCGCCGCTGCCGCGCTCGCCGCCGCATCGCTGCTCGTCGCCCCCGCCGCTGCCGCCCCGGTGCCCGACGAGGCGACCTGGTCCGAGGCGTACATCACCAGCGCGGACGGCACGCAGCTGCACGCCGACGTCCTGTTGCCCAAGAACCGGAAGAGCACGACGCGGCACCCCGTGATCGTGTCGATCGGCCCGTACTTCGGGTCGAAGGGCATGGACGACACCGGACCCAGCGCGCGGTTCCAGGACCTGGTCGACGAAGGTCAGATCTTCAAGAAGGGTTACGCCTTCGTGATGGTCGACAGCCGCGGCTACGGCAGCAGCGGCGGGTGCAGCGATCTCGGCGGTCCGGGCGAGCAGAGCGACGCCAAGGCTGCGGTCGAGTGGGCAGCGCGGCAGCCGTTCTCGACCGGCAAGGTTGCGATGTGGGGCAAGAGCTACGACGCGTGGACGCAGGTGATGGCACTCGCTGGCAAGCCGAAGGGCCTTGCCGCCGTGGTGATCCAGGCGCCGCTCATCGAGGGCTATCGCGGCTTCTTCGAGAACGGCGTGCACTTCGAGACCGCCTGGTATGCGACGCCGGCGAACTACGCGGTCACCGACCTCACCCCACCCGGGCTCGACGACGACCCGGTCGAGTTCGTCCACGCGCTGAGCGGCACCGCGACGAACCCGCACTGCTACGCACTCAATGCCGCCGGGCCGGTCGATCCGGATCCGAACAGCTCGTACTGGCGGGCTCGCAACGTCATCAAGCGGGCGGCCGAGTCGAGGGTGCCCACGCTGTGGTCGCACGGGTTCAACGACGTGAACACCAAGCCGACCAACATCTTCCCGGTCTACGGCGCGCTCAAGGGCCCGAAGCGCGCGTGGTTCGGCCAGTGGGCGCACGACCGGGGCAACGAGGTCGACAAGGTCGGCCGCGACGGGTTCATGGCCGAGGCGATGGCGTGGCTGGACCACTGGCTGCGCGGCAAGCCGCTCCCGGCGGCGCCGCCTCTGGAGGTCCAGGACGGCGACGGCGGCTGGCGGTCGGAGAAGTCGTGGCCGCCGTCGGACGCCGTGATGCGCCGGATGCCGCTCCGCCCCGGGTCGTGGCGCGACGAGCGCGGCAACCGCGCCGACACCCCCGAGGGCGGTGCCTGGTCGGTCTCGCAGCCGGCGCCGTACGACGTCCGGTTCGCCGGCCTGATGCGACTCCGCGCGCAGGTCACCGCGCAGAACCCCGCCGGCGGCAACCTCGTCGCGCTCGTCTACGACGTCGCACCGGACGGCCAGAGCCGCCTGCTGACGCGCGGCGCCTTCGCGGTGACCGGCAGCGAGGACGAGGTCGCATTCGACCTCTGGCCGCAGGACTGGAAGCTGCCGAAGGGCCACCGCATCGCGGTGCAGCTGTCGGCCGACGACATGCTGACCTACCAGCCGACGTACAAGGGCGGCACGCTGACGCTGCAGAACGGCGAGCTGCTCCTGCCGATCCTCCGTAGGGCGCGGCTCCGGAATCTTGCCGGCGAGAACGCGCTCGCGGCGGACTCCGTGCCGACACCGATGCTGACGACGCAGCTCGAGGGACGGCAGACCCGGGCCGACTTCGGCCCGCGCCCGACGCGCTAGCCGAACGGGAAGCGGTAGATCAGTCTTCGTCCGCCTCCTCGTCCGAGGTTCCGGTTATGTGTCCGGTACGCCGTACGGCGCCGCCGCTCCCGCGGACACAGTTCGGCCGGCGGGCGCCCGCGGACACAGTTCGGGGCGTCAGAGCGGTGCGGTCACGACGTCAATCGTCGAGGGCTTCCTCGATCAACTCGGACTGCTCCTCGAACACGCCCGGCTCGCCGTGCTTGCCGGCGCGCACGTAGTGGATGACCGCGGGGACGATCGAGAGGACGACCATGACGCCGGCGGCGGCGAGGGCGTACTTCTCTAGGCCCGGCACCGTCTCGCCCACGACGTAGCCGGCGACCGGGACGCCGACGCCCCACGCGACGCCGCCGACGACGTTCCAGACGAGGAACTTCCGGTACGGCATCGCGGTGCAGCCGGCGATGAGCGGAGCGAAGGTGCGCACCATCGGCACGACGCGGGCGATCACGATCGTCGGGCTGCCGAAGCGGTCGTAGAAAGCGGTCGCGCGTCGCAGGTTCGTCTGGTTGAGGACCCGGCCGTCCCGTCGTTCGAGCAGCGGCCGCCCCATCCGCCGGCCGATCGCGTACCCGGTGGAGTCGCCGAGGATCGCGGCCAGGACGACGCCGAGGCAGAGCACCGCGACGTCGGCGCGACCGCCGGCACAGGCCACCCCCGCCGCGAACAGCAGCGTGTCGCCGGGCAGGAAGAACCCGATCAGCAGGCCGGACTCGACGAACACGATCGTCCAGACGATCAGGTAGATCGCCAGCGCGGACGCCGAGTCGAAGCCGATCTCCGGGCCGAGCGCGATCGTCACGGCTGTCCTTGTCCTCGGCGGGTCCGACGAGCGGTCACCCTACGCGGCCGACCCGGCGCCAATCGGCGCGCACGGCCGGTGTGGCGCATGATCCTCCAATGGTCGAGCGGATGGTCGTGGTAGGTGCCGACGCAGCGGGCATGAGCGCGGCTTCACAGGCGCGGCGCCGCCGGCGCTCGACGAGCGATCTCGAGATCATCGCGTTCGACCGCGGCAGCTACTCGTCGTACTCCGCGTGCGGCATCCCCTACCTCGTCGGCGGCGCGGTCGATGACGTCGACGCGCTGATCGCCCGCACGCCCGAGGAGTTCCGCCGCGACTTCGACATCGACGTGCGGCTGCGCCGCGAGGTCACCGCCGTGGACCTCGACGCACGCACCGTTCGGGTTCGCGAGGTCGACGGCGGCGACGAGGAGACCGTCGGCTTCGACACGCTGATGATCGCGACCGGGTCGGTGCCGGTGTGCCCCGCGGTTCCCGGCGCCGACGCGACGGGGATTCACGGGGTGCAGACGCTCGGCGACGGCGTCGCGCTGCGCGACGGGCTCGCCGGCGTACGCCGGGTCGTCGTGGTCGGCGGCGGGTACATCGGGCTCGAGATCGCCGAGGCGATGGTGACGCGGGGCATCGACGTGACCGTCGTCGACCAGGGGCCGGCTCCGCTGCGGCTGCTCGACCCGGACATGAGCGCGATGGTCGCCGAGGCGATGACCGGGCTCGGCATCCGACTCGAGATGGGCCGCACCGTCACCGCGTTCGAGACCGGCGCGGACGGCGCCGTTCGCGCCGTGGTCGCCGGCGACCGGCGGCTGCCTGCCGACCTCGTCGTGCTCGGCATCGGCGCCAGGCCGAACGTCGCGCTCGCGGAGGAGGCGGGAATCACGCTCGGACCGAGCGGCGGCGTCGCCGTCGACCACCGGATGCGCACGAGCGCCGACGGGGTCTGGGCCGCGGGCGACTGCGTGGAGAGCCACCACCTGGTCTCGCGCAAGCCGGTCGTCATCGCGCTGGGCACCCACGCCAACAAGCAGGGCCGAGTGGCCGGGATCAACATCGGCGGCGGGTACGCGACCTTTCCCGGCGTCCTCGGCACCGCGGTCACGAAGCTGTGCGACCTCGAGATCGCCCGCACCGGCCTCAACGCGCACGAGGCGGCGGCGGCCGGGTTCGATCACGTCGAGGCGGTGGTGGAGTCCACGACGCGCGCGGGCTACTTCCCCGGTGCGCAGCCGATCACGACCAAGCTGCTCGCCGAGCGGAGGTCCGGCCGCCTGCTCGGGGGACAGATCATCGGTCGAGAAGGCGCGGCGAAGCGGATCGACGTGGTCGCAACCGCGCTGTGGCACGAGATGACCGTCGAGGCGATGCTCAACCTGGACCTGTCGTACGCGCCGCCGTTCGCCCCGGTCTGGGACCCGGTGCTGATCGCTGCGCGCAAGGCTGCGGAGAAGGTGGAGCGGGGTGGGGTCTAGGGAGGCGCGACTGGACCGGTAGGCGTGTCGTCCACCCGGAGAAGCGGGCGGACGAAAACCCGACCGATCCTCTGGAGAGCCGTGTCGCGTCGGGCGCTGCCTCGACTGGCTCAGGCTCTGTCTGCCACTGCAGCACACAGGTACTGCTCGCGCAGGGTCACCGGGCTGAAAGACACCCGAGTGGGGTTGCTGGAGCGCGACCTAGCCACGTCCCTGGCTGCCGGTGCTTTGCGGTCGAAGCGCAGGATGTCGATACCGCGCACGGCGTCGACGGAGTACACGTACTCGTCGTCGATCCAGTACGCGCCCCACGCCTCTGTGACGCCGGCCTGGTAGAAGCCAACCTCGGCCAGCGCGCCCGTCTGCTCGTTCACCTTGATGAACCGGACGCCGTGGTCGTACCAGCCAGCTGCTACGACGCCGTTGCGGTAGTCGAACCAATGGGCCGAGCAGCCGACTGCGTCAACGGTGGGGTTGCCGTTCTGGTAGTCGCCGTTCACCGGGAGGATGGTGTCGATCGTGCGTGCCTGGACGCCGTTGTCGAAGTTCGCGACACCGTAGGACACCAGACCCGCGCTTTTGGCGTTGCACGTGCCGGGAGCGAGCCAGGTCTCGCCGTTGCCGAGCACGAGTTCGCCTGGCTTGAGCAGCGGGGTGTTGTCGCCGCTCGCGCGGGGCCTCCACTTGTCGGCGTTCGGTCGGAAGTTGTTGTGCCAGCCGCCGGTGCCGACCCGCCTTCGGGTCGGCTTCGCCGGATCACGCCGCGGGTCGATCACGGTGCCGTCGTCCCAGAGCAGGCCGGCCGCGTCGCGTGTGGCGTAGTGCCGCGAGCCACCGACTTCACCGGGGACGAGCTTGGGACTTGCGCGCTCGCGGATGTCGTAGACCCAGCCGTCGTTGGCGTAGATGTGGCTGCACTGGGCGTTCGCGCAGGTGATGGTGTGGCTGCCCCTGGGGATGACGCTCACGACGCGGGGCACCGTCGCGAGGCTGGTGTCGACGACGTAGGTCACCGGCGGCTGGCCAAAGCCCGGGTCCGAGGTGAGGATGACGGTGCCGCCGTCGTCGGACACGGCCACTGACTCGTTCTCGAAGTGGGGGTTGGCCAGCGTGCCGATGATGACCGGAAGAGCCGGGTTGGTGACGTCGTAGATCGACAGGCCCTTGGTGCCGCTGACGTAGAACCGACGCTGGCCCTTGACGGTGAGCACCCGACCGCCGATAGCCGGGGCGTCAAGGGGAACGGTCGCCACCCAGGTGACGTTCGGCGAGGTGAACCCGCCGGGTCCGGGGCCAGGGCCGACCACGGGTCCGGCGGCGGAGGACGGCAGCCCCATGACGGCCGTCGCGGCCGAGGCGATGGCAGAGCAGGTGACGAGTAGACGGCGGGTCAGCGCCACGGCAGAAGTCCCTAGGTCGAGTCGGGAATCCTTCGACGCCAGGTTTGGGATACCTCCCACGACCCGCGTCACCGACGCACCGAAGGCCCGCGCCCGCACGGTCAGCGGAAATCGCGGGAGCGATGCGGCAGCGGCAGCGGCATCGGCCGGAAGTGCTCGGCGAGGATGTTGGTGACGCCTTCGACCTTCTCGAGGCGGCCGCGGACGACCAGCGCGGGGCAGTCGCGGGCGATGCGGATGTAGCGGGTCCAGACGCCGACCGAGCAGATGACGTTCACGAGCCCGGTCTCGTCCTCGAGGTTGAGGAACGTCGTGCCGCTGGCCGTCGCCGGGCGCTGCCGGTGCGTCACGACGCCGGCGACGAGGACCCGGGTGCCGTGCGGCACGTCAGCGAGGCGGGCCGAGGTCACCACGCCCATCTCGTCGAGCTCTGCGCGGACGAACTCCGTCGCCGAAGAGTCCGGCGACATCCCGATGGCCCACACGTCAGCGGTTGCCGTGTCGAGATCACTCATCGGCGGCAGCTCGGGCGCCTCGGCTCCCGGCACTGTCCCCGTCAGGTGACCACTCCGCACCGTCGCGACCACGCCAGTTGCCCACAGTGCGGAGCGCCGGTCCAGGCCGACCGCCGCGAATACCCCGGCCGTCGCCAGCGACTCGAGCTGCGGGCCGGTCAGCGTGACGTGGGCAGCCAGGTCCTCCATGCCGGCGTACGGCCGGCCCTGCGCGATCCGCCCGGCCAGCTCGTCCCCGATCAGCCGGATTGACGAGATCCCGAGCCGGACCGCAGGAGCGTCGGCCGGTCCTTCGAGCGTCGCTGTTGCGGCGCTCGCGTTGAGGTCGGGGCCGAGCACCGTGACGCCATGGCGGCGGGCATCGGCGACGAGGGTCTGCGGTGAGTAGAACCCCATCGGCTGCGCGTTGAGCAGCGCCGCGCAGAACGCCGCGGGGTAGTGCAGCTTGATCCAGGAGCTGGCGTAGACGAGGTAGGCGAAGCTGACCGAGTGGCTCTCCGGGAAGCCGAAGCTGGCGAACGCGGCGAGCTTCTCGTAGATGGTGTCGGCGACCTCGCCGGTGATCCCGCGCTCGGCCATCCCGGCGTACAGCCGGGTCCGGAGGCGCTCCATCTTCTCCTTCGAGCGCTTCGACCCCATCGCCGACCGGAGCTGGTCGGCCTCCCCGGCCGTGAAGCCGGCGACGTCGATCGCCATCTGCATCAGCTGCTCCTGGAACAGCGGTACGCCGAGGGTCTTCGCCAGCGAGTTCTCCAGCAGTGGATGCAGGTAGGTGACCGGCTCGAGCCCGTTGCGTCGCCGGATGTAGGGGTGCACCGACCCGCCCTGGATCGGGCCGGGGCGGATCAGCGCCACCTCGACGACGAGGTCGTAGAAGCAGCGCGGCTTGAGGCGTGGCAGCGTCGCCATCTGCGCGCGGCTCTCGACCTGGAAGACGCCGATCGAGTCGGCGCGGCAGAGCATGTCGTAGACCGCGTCCTCCTGCGGCAGCGTGGCGAGGTCGACTGTGTCTCCGTGAAAGCTCGCTATCAGGTCCATCGCGCCGTGCAGCGCGGAGAGCATGCCTAGGCCGAGCAGGTCGAACTTCACCAGCCCGATCGCCGCGCAGTCGTCCTTGTCCCACTGCAGCACCGACCGGTTGGCCATCCGGGCCCACTCGACCGGGCAGACGTCGACCACCGGCCGGTCGCAGATCACCATCCCGCCGGAGTGGATGCCGAGGTGCCGCGGGAACGCGAGCACATCCTCGGCGAGGGCTACGACGTCGTCCGGTACATCGAGGTCGGGGCCGGCCGGGGTGCGCCCCCACCGGTCGATCTGGCGCGCCCACGCGTCCTGCTGCCCGGCGGCGTACCCCAGCGCGCGGGCCATGTCGCGCACCGCGCCGCGTGGCCGGTAGGTGATGACGTTGGCGACCTGCGCGGCGTGGGTCCGGCCGTACCGCGCGTAGACGTACTGGATCGCCTCCTCGCGCCGGCCGCTCTCGATGTCGACGTCGATGTCCGGCGGCCCGTCCCGCTCGGGGGACAGGAACCGCTCGAAGAGCAGGCCGTAGCCGACCGCGTCGACGTTGGTGATGCCGATCGCGTAGCAGACAGCGGAGTTGGCCGCCGAGCCGCGGCCCTGGCAGAGGATGTCGTTGCGCCGGCAGAACTCGACGATGTCCCAGACGATGAGGAAGTAGCCCGGGAAGCCGAGCTGCTCGATCAGCGCGAGCTCGTGGTCGATCTGCTCGTACGCCCGGCGCACCCGCGGCGCGGACCGCGGGCCGTAGCGGCGCAGCGCGCCTTGCTCGGTGATCTCGCGCAGCCAGCTCATCTCGGTGTGCCCGTCCGGCACCGGGAACGGCGGCAGCCGCGGCGCGACCAGTGCGAGGTCGAACGCGCACGCTGTGCCGATCTCGGCCGCGCGCGCGACGGCGCCGGGGTAGCGCGCGAAACGCCGCGCCATCTCCGCTCCGCTGCGCAGGTGGGCGCCGCCGTTGACCGGCAGCCAGCCCTCGAGCTCGTCGAGGCTGCACCGCGCGCGGACCGCGGCCAGCGCGCTCGCCAGCCGATGCCGCTCCGGCGTCGCGTAGTGCACGTTGTTCGTCGCGACCGTCGGCACGCCGGCATGGTGAGCGAGGGTGGCAAGGATGTCGTTGCGCATCGAGTCGCGCGGGTCGCCGTGGTCCCACAGCTCGACCGCGACGTTGTCCCGGCCGAACGCCTGCACCAGGTCGGCCAGCTCCCGCGCGGCCGCGGCGCGGTCGCCCGCGGCCACCGCCTGCGCGACCGCGCCCTTGCGGCAGCCGGTCAGCACCAGCCAGTGCTCACCGCTGGTCTCGGCCAGCGCGCTCACGTCGTACACCGGCTTGTTCTTCTCGCCGCCGGCCATCAGGGCGCAGCTGATGGTGCGCGACAGCCGGGCGTAGCCCTCGAGCCCACGGGCGATGACGACGAGGTGATGTCCCTCGGGGTCGGGTACGCCGGCCCGCGGCACGCGCAGCCCGATGGACAGCTCCGCGCCGTAGACGGTGCGCATCCCGACCGCGGCGGCCGCCCCGGCGAAGCGCACCACGCCGTAGAAGCCGTCGTGGTCGGTGATCGCGAGCGCGGCGAGCCCCAGCCGCGCCGCCTCCTCGACCAGGTCCTCGGGCGACGACGCGCCGTCGAGGAAGCTGAAGTAGGAGTGGCAGTGCAGCTCGGCGTACGGCGTGTGCGTCGTGGTCGGCTCGGGCAGCGGCGGCGGGAGAGGCGCGACGTAGGGCGCGCGCTTGCGCGACCACGCCGGGCTGTCGCCGCCGTCACCGGTGTGCGGCGCGTCGAGCCGCCGCCCGGAGAGCCGCCGCTCCAGCTCCGACCACGGGATCGGCGGGTTGTTGTACGCCACTCACCCCCACCCCCCTGCGACTTCACCGACCCAGTCCACCGAAAATCGCCTCTTCGAGCCCGAAGACGGTGGACTGGGTCGGTGAAGTCGAGGGGTGGGGGCGGGGAGGGGGACCGGCGGGTGCGGCATCAGTCGTAGACCGCCTCGACGTACGACGCGCCACCGCGCACCGTGACCAGC
>Ga0183260_10002441_pt1 | contig 15368 bp, 9 predicted proteins | sample AntDrymUQ4972206_2_FD_129768 | JGI IMG/M metagenome (GOLD analysis project Ga0183260, IMG submission 129768) | Polar desert sand microbial communities from Dry Valleys, Antarctica - metaG UQ497 (22.06) (version 2) (version 2) | ecosystem: Environmental > Terrestrial > Soil > Desert | place... | reverse complement strand
TGGAGCGGAACCGCGCAACGTCGTCGGTGACCGAGGACGTGACCGCGAACGAGTAGTTCCCCTCGCCGGTGACCGTGCCTGTCGGCAACATGAACGCCAGTTCGGTGGTCTCTCGGGTCGGAGTCGCCCGTGCCAGCCAGCGCGTGAGCGGAGGCGAATTCGTCATCGTCAGCGTCTGCTCCGACCACCGGGTGTCGGCCACTTCGGACAACTCCACTGATGGCGGCAAGTGATGCAGGTCCCGGGTGAGCCACAGCTGGGCGGTCACATCCGAGGCGCCTGTTGGAAGCCTCGGTACCGCGAACTTCAGGTACGTGACTTTCCGGTCGCCGGGCCGACTACCGGCGACGAGTTTCTCGGTGTTGTTGTTCCGATCCGGCACTAGCTGGCCGGCGTATGCGTCGTCGCTCGCGCGGACGGTCACCTGCGCAGGACTGGTCGCCCCCGCGACCGACAGCTGACTGATCAAAGCGAGCGACAGCGAGACGGCGCAACCGAGGGCAACGGTGCTGCGGTGTGCCCTTCGGCCACTGGGCGGACGACGGTGGCGCCGGGATTCGTGGTGACGCCCCGATTCACGGTGGCGCACGGATTCGCGGTGCCGCCCAGTTCTGCGGATCTCAGCCGAGCTGTCAATTAGATACACGGGACAAGGCTCCTTGAGAACGGAAGTCATTGTCTCCACCCGATGGACCGACTGTGCTGTGGCTCTGGTGAGGGACACCGCCGGCCAGACCGACGAAAGGTACCGGCCGCCGCCGCGTCCGTCGAACACTGCGCACGCGGCTACGCACTGTAGTCACACGGTGCGTAGCGCTCCGCCTTGGTCGGGACCGCGCAAATTGACCAGCGAGCGCCGGTTCGCCGTAGTTGACCGGCGCCGAGTCACATACTGTCACTGATCGACGTGATGCAGGTCACTACAATTGGCCCGAAAACTTCACGCCCCTGCACATTACTGAGAGTGACGGTCACTGCCCGGCCAGCACGATCGTCCACGTTGCTGCCTTGGAACTTGGCGCATTGACGGTGGCGACCAGGCCGCCGTGCGGACCGGTCGGGACCGAACCACCCGAATCGGCGACGATCGAACTGACATAGCCGCTGCCCGAGCCGATGACGACATCCCGGGTCTGCACGCCCCCTGGGGGGGTCCATACCGCCGTCGTGGACGACTTGTCCGCCCACCAGGAGACCACCCACGAACCCGCTGCGGACACATCCACCGACGGCGTTGTGTGCGTGTCGCTGCTCACGAGCTCAGCCCGGCCGGCCACCGCGGTCACCGGCCCGTCGAGGCTGGTGCCGTGATAGACCAGCAGTTGCAAATCGAGCTTCGCGTAATCGGGCAGTCCGACGGACACCGTGGTGCCCTCCTCGCCGGCGCCGGCGACCCGCTGCCAGAGCACGGTGAGCATGCTGCTGGCAGCCTGCCGGCCGACCTCGCGCCAACCGTCGAGTCCCTGCGGCGCGCCGGGAAGTTGGGTCACCGAGTTGACCGTGACCATGAGCAGCATGCCGTCACCGGAAACGGTCCCGTTGGGGACGTTCACCGAACCGGAACGGGTGGTTCCCACGAAGTGACTCGCGCCGGCGAAGTCGATCGTGTCAGCCTCCGGCACGTCCTGTGCGCCCGGGCCGATGAAAACCGCCCGCCCACGCCAGTCATTACCGTCGACCCCTGGACCGCTACGCACCGTGACCGGGCCGCTCAGAGCGCCGTTCACCAATCCCTGGCTGCGCAGTGCCCCGTCGGTGGCGCTGACGAAGTAGGCCTGGTTGCCGGAGAAGAACAGGCCGGACAGGACACCGGGGCTGCCGCCTGGGGTAGTGACCCTGGTGGGATGGACAACGCCGCTGTCGGCGGAAAAGGCTCGAGAGTAGAGATTCGTATCGCCGCTGAGGCCGTAGTACAGCCGCCCACCGGTGGCGAACATACCGGTGACCCGTGACAGCTCGCCGTAAAACCCCGGTCGTACGCCGCGGTAGGTCTGGCCCCCCGCCTTGCCGGTTGGCTCCCCTGCCCACACGGGGTCGTTGTACGGGTCGATGGCGGTGGCCGGTCCGAAGGACACGCCGTCGAACGTGCGCCGGTAGAACATCCCGTCGGAGTACCCGTAGAACAGCGTGGAGCCAAGCATGAACGCACCGCGGACCTGGCTCCAAGCGATTCCACCGGACGGCCGGGTGTTCACCGCACCGACCGTGCTGCCGGTGTACCAGCGCCGGGCGAGGTCGTCCGGCCCGAGCGAGCTGCCGCCACCCAGCGTGCCGCTGGTCGGGCCACCGACATAGACGTTGGCGGGCAATGACTTCAGAGAGTAATCCGGTGCCGTCGTAGCGGTCAGCGGGAAAAAGGCCAGCCGAGGCCGCAGGTAGCGGAAGTTGCCTATGTACTCCGTGTCGCTGCCAACCCAGAGCCCGGTTGGCGTGGCGTACAGGGCCGCCGCCCCGATTCCGCGCGGGTTGCGCCCAGGGTTCCAGGACAGCGGCACGCCGTTCACCGGGTCGAGGGCGGCAATCCCCGCACGGGGAACCGCCCCCGGGCCCGCCGCGTCACGGGCGAGCGGGTTGTTGAACCAGCGCTGGTGGCCACCGACGTACACCGCGGCGCCGGTGACGGCCACCGACAGCAGGGTGTCCCCGCCGGTGACGGCCACCCAGGACGGCGCGACGTCTGTGCCCGTGGCTCGGGTTTCCCAGCGCGACGCGGTGTCGCACAGTGTGTCGGCGTAGTAGGCACCCTTGCCGACGACCACGAAGTACGAGCCGTCCGGGCTGATGTCGATGTCGCGGACCCAGCTGTCCACACTCGTCGTCTTGCAGGGCACGCTGAACCGGTTGGTGATCCAGTCGCCGGCCAGCACGGCGGTTGGGCCGGTGAGGTCCAGCATCGCGATCTGCCGGCGGGTCTGCCCGTCGACCTTGCGGAAGTTGCCGATCAGCACCATCCGGGTGCCGTCCGGCGTGATGTCGAAGCGGGTGACGCCGATCGCGCCGAAGGCGCCGGTCCCGTCGTAGTTGTGGTGCTCGGTGACCGTCGACGTCAGATAGCCGGTCACCGCACCCGTCGTCGGGTCCAGGGAGGCCAACCCGCCGCGGGTGACGCTGCCGACCTTGGTGAACGTCCCGGCGACGAGCAGCCGGCCGGCGCGCAGCGCAAGGTCTTGGACGAGCCCGTTGAAGTACCCCGGCCGAAAGCTCGACACGGCCTGGCCGGTGGCCACGTCAAGCAGGACCAGGCCCTTCTTGGCTACTCCGTTGACGGTCCCGAACTTGCCACCCGCGTACACCGTGCCCGCTGTAGGACCAGGCACCAGCGTCTCGACGTAGTCGTTCAACACCGGCGCGAAGTTCGGGTCGATGGCGCCGGTCGCCGCGTCGAAGGCGAGGATCCGAGACCGGCTGACTACCTCGCTGCTCCCGGCGGAGCTGGCCTGGGTGAACGTTCCTCCGATCACCATCCGCGAGCCGATCTGGACGATGGCGAAGACTTGTCCGTCGCGGACCGCCGGCGTCAGCGCCGACGGCACGGCGTCGACGGCAGCCGGGTGCGGTGATTGAACCGCACCCGCCGGCGATGCGGCCAGCGGCGCGACCAGCACGCCGAACAGGAGCGCAACAACGAATCTTCTTATCCCCGACATGGTGCGCCTTTCGATGTGGTGATCAGGTCCCCGCGGCGAGGACAAGCGTGAGCATGGTCGCCCGTGAACTCGGAGCACTGACCGTCGCGGTGAGCCCGCCCACCGGACCAGCCGGCACCGGGCCGCCGCTGTCGGCGACGAGCACCGCAAGGTCACCGGTCCCCGATCCGGCGATGTTGTCGCGAACGGTCACGCCCCGGGTCCGAGGAACATCGCCCGGGTGCGCCAGTCGTTGCCGTCCAGAAGCGGGCCGCTCACGACCGTGGCCGAGCCGGTCGGCACGCCATTGGTGAAGGCGATCCGGCGCAGGTTGCCATCGGCTGCGGAACCCCAATACATCGACCCGCCGGAGACGAACATGCCCTGTACGTCGGCCCAGCTGGGCGACACCGAGACGGTGGAATCGGTCGGCGCCACGATCAGGCTGTCCAGCGACATCCCGCGAGCGAACAGCCCTTGCTGACCCGCCCGGGTGTAGTAGACCCGGCCGGCGGAGTAGAACATGCCGGTGACGTTGGCCAGCTGCTCCGTATAGAAGTTCGGTTTGACGCCCCGGTAGGTCTGTCCTGAGCCGGTCTGCACGTTGCTCCAGAACGGGTCGTTGTAGGGGTCGACGAGCACGGCCGGCCCGAAGCTCGTCCCGTCGAACGTACGGGTGTAGAGATTGCCGTCAGACCAGCCGTAGATGACTTTGCCGCCGGCCATGAACGCTCCACGCGCCCGGCTCCACTCGATGCCGTTCGGGTTGGGAAGGGTGCTGGTCGACGAGGCAGTCGTCCCATCAAAGAATCGCTTCGCAACGTTGTTCGCGGCGATCAGGCCGGGGCCGGCCAGGAACACGTTGGAAGGCAGCGAGCCGGTGTTCTGTGAGGCCGGCGGTGTGCCACCGGCGAGCGGGAAGAAAGCGATGCGCGGCCGGAAGTACCGGACGTTCCCGATGTACTCGGTGTCGCTGCCGACGTACAAGCCATTCGTCGTCGCGAGCAGAGCCTGCGCCCCGACGCCACGTGGCTGGCGGCCAGGGTTCCAGGACAGCGGTACGCCGTTGAGCGGGTCCAGCGCGGCCAGTCCGGGCCTCGGGACAGCGCCGGGGGCTGCTGCGTCCCGGCCACCGGCGTTGTTCATCCAGCGTTGATGGCCGCCGGTGTACAGCGCGGTACCGGTGATCGCGACGGAGAACAAGGTGTCTCCTCCGCTGTCGGCGATCCACCGCGGCTGGACGTCCTGCCCGGTGTCCGACGTCTCGAAGCGGGTCGCGGTGTCGCACAGCGTCCCCGGGTTCGGGCCGCCGGTCGCGACGATGGAGAACCACGCGCCGTCGGGCGAGAAGTCGATGTCGCGCACGTAGCTGTCGAAGGCATTGGCGAAACAGGCCGGCTCGTAGCGGGTGGTTCTCCAGTTCGGATCCACCACCGGTCCGCCACCTTGGAGCAAGATGACGACCGCTTGGTCGCGCATCAGGCCCTCGGCAATCTTGAAGTTGCCGATAGCCACGAGCCGCGCGCCGTCCGGTGAGATGTCCAGCTTGGAGACGCCGACCGCGGCGCGGGCGCCCGAAACACCGTTGTAGTTGTGGTTGACCGAGACGTCGACGGCCATGTAGGGATCGACCGCGCCGGTGGTGGGGCTCAGCGTGACCAGCCCGCCGTGCCCGATGCCGGCCGCGGTGGTGAAGACGCCGCCGACGTGTAGCCGCCCGGCTGACAGCGCGAGGTCTTTGACCGCGCCGTTGAGAGAGGCCGCCCGGAAACCCGCCACCAGAGCGCCGTTTCCGGTGTTCAGCAGGGTGAGGTTGCGGTGGGTGGCGCCGTTAACGGTGGTGAACGTCCCTCCGGCGTACACGGTGTTGGCCCCGGACCCGGGCAGGAGGGTGTTCACGACGCCGTTCACGGTCGGCGCGAAGGCGGTGTCGACGTTGCCGGTGGTGGCGTCGAAGGCGAAGATGTTGTTCCGGGTATACGCAGTGCCGCCGTTACGGTTGGCGACCTGGGTGAAGGTCCCGCCCACGATGACCCTGTTGCCGACCTTTACGATGGTCAGTACCCGGCCGTCGCGGATGTCGGGAGTCAGCGTTGACGGAACCGCGTTGACCACCTGGTTGTGCGCGGACTGGACGGCCGCCGCCGGCGTGGTGGGCAGCAGCCCGATCAACAGCAGACCCGCGATGGCGAGGCCACTGGTACGGCCCCCGACATGCGAGGCCCACGGCAAGGCAGTGCGACGCGACATTTTTGCTCCTCCGAGCCTCGTGTGTCCCCGCACTATACGGAGAGTATTGGAAAGGGACATTGAACAGCCGATATGTCACCCGTTAGAGTGAACTCTGGTGACCTGTAGTGCGCAGAGTGCCATCGACAGGCACACTGTGCGTAACGCTACCGTGACGATGCATGAGGTCAGGCACACTGGCCATCGGGAGGCTCGACCGCAATGCTGGACTCAACTGTCCGCCCGCCTCAGCTCAGCGATTACGGGGCCCTGATCCGGCGTCAGTGGTGGCTCGTGGCTTTGGCCGTCCTGCTCGGGCTCGCCGGCGGAGTCTGGTACACCTCCACGCAGCCGCTGGTCTACAGGTCCACGACCGAGGTCCTGGTCACGCCGACCGGCGTTGACGACGACGCGGTGTCGGCCAGCAGCCGTACCCGTGCCGAGATCAACCTTGACACCGAAGCGCAGTTGCTTACATCAACCGCGGTTGTCGCTCGCGCCGCCGACACGCTCGGCCTGGACAGCTCGGTGGAGGACTTGGCCGACCGGGTACGGGTCACCGTGCCACCGAACACCGAGGTTCTGTCGATTGCGTTCACCGCCAACACCGCGAGCGTCGCACAGGAGGGGGCCAACGCGTTCGCCGTGGCATACCTCACCAACCGCGGTGAAGCGGCCAAGGCGGCAATCGCGACTCGCCAGCAGTCTCGGCAGGCACAGGTGCTCCCCCTCACAGAATCGCTGCGGACGGTCACCGACTCCCTGGTCGGGCTGGCTCCTGGGTCGGCCGCGCGGGCGGTCGCCGAGGCGCAGGTTCAGTCTTTGAGCTCGCAGATCGCCGTCCTGACCGCCGAGGTGAATGCGCTGGCTTCCACACCGCTGACGCCGGGGCGCATCATCACCGAGGCCACCCTTCCCAGCCGGCCGAGCAGTCCCGTTCTGCCCGTCAACCTGGCCGGTGGCGCGATGCTCGGGTTCCTGCTCGGTTGCGTTCTGGCGCTGCACCGGCAGCGCTCCGACCGCCGTCTGCGCAGCGCCGAGGAGGTCACCCGAGTCACCGGGCTGTCGGTGCTCGTGAGCATCCCGGAATCCTCCGGAGTATGGCTGGCCGATCCCACCAGTGCGGCCGGCCGCGGGTACGTCCGGCTGCGCAACGTGCTAACCGCCCGAGTTGCTCCCGACGCACGCATCATCTTGATCGCCGGCATCGACGCCGACGGCAGCGAGGTTGCGGACAACCTTGCCGCGACGTTGGCCCGGACCGGCGCCGAGGTGGTCCTGGTGAGCACCCACGCCGGGTCCGCGACAGCACAGCGACTGGGTCTGGCCCGTCGCTGGGCCGGGTTGTCCGAGGTGCTCGGTGGGCAGGCGACCACGTCGGCTGCGCTGCAGGTGCCGCCTGGGCTCGAGACGCTGCGCGTGCTGATCCCCGGGCAGGATCCGCAGCGGGCCGCCGATCTGCTGGAAACAGAGGCAGCCGCAAACCTGCTGTCCGGCCTGCGTCGCTCGGCCCGTTACGTCATCCTCGAGGCGCCCCCTGCCTCGTCCAGCGCGCAGGCACAGACCCTGGCCGCACTGGCCGACATCGCATTGGTAGTCATCCGGGCCCGCACGACCAGTGCGAACGACGTTGACGACGCCATCGAGCAGTTCACGGCGGTGCGGACGCCGCTGATCGGCAGCGTGCTCGTACCACCAGGTCATCGCCAGCAACGCCGCTGGGGTCGCTGGGCCATCCCGAGTCCGAGCCGGCAATCCTCCGACCCGCCGAGCAGCAACATCGCCGCTCTTCCGGAGAATGCGACGCAGCCGCTAGCCGTCCCGAGCGAGCGTCCCAATCGGAGTGGGGGCGGCCTCCCCCATCAAACCAAGCGCTCGAAGCACGGCTCCGGCCCCCGGCGGACCCAGACTCCGGCGGCCGGCGATGGCAACGCGGGCCGGGGTTCGGTGTCCCGCTCCGCGCGATGACAGTCCCACTTGCGACACCCACACCACCGGTTGCCGAAGGTCAGGCCACCCCCGCTCGCCGAGCGTTGCTGCGGCCAGGATGGCCGCTTACTGCCCTGCTGGTGCTGTATCCGCTGTGGTGGGCGCTGGGCTTGGGCACCCTGATCCTCTTCGCCCTCACCGTCCCGATGTCGATTTACCTGGTACGCAACCGCCCGATCCAGGTGCCCAAGGGCTTCGGGGTTTGGCTGCTCTTCCTGCTCTGGGTCGCCGTGAGCATCACCATGATCGGCCGCAACCCGCCGCAGGCGCTGCCCGGTACGGCGTCGGACCGACTGATCTCGGTGGCCTTCAACGTCGCCAGCTACACCGCCCTCACCGTGTTCTTGCTGTACGCCGGCAACCTCAGCGAGCGCGAGTATCCGCGAGCCCGCATGATCAGGCAGCTCGGGATCCTGTTCATTGTCACGGTGGTCGGCGGGCTGGTCGGGACGTTCCTCGGTGATCTGGAGTTCACCTCGCCGGTGGAGCTGCTACTTCCGGCTGAGGTCCGTGCGGACGGCTTCGTGCGCAGCATGGTCCATCCCTCGACCGCACAGTTGCAGCAGGTCTTGGGATACGAATCGCCCCGGCCGGCGGCGCCATTCGGCTACACCAACAGCTGGGGCTTCTGCCTCTCTGTACTGCTCGGCTGGTTCGTCGTGAGCTGGTTCGTCCGCACCGGGCGCACCCGCAAGATCGTCGGCAGCGTCGTCCTGCTGCTTGCCGCGATCCCGGTCGTGTATTCGCTCAACCGCGGGCTGTGGATCGCCCTCGGCCTCGCCGCCGGCTACGTAGCGGTGCGGCTGGCGGCGCAAGGGAAGCTGCTTGCCGTCACCGCGCTCGGAGTGACGGTCATCCTGGGATTCGTGATCTTTTTGGCCAGCCCGCTCAAGGATGTCGTCGCCCAACGTCTGGACAACCCGCAGAGCAACCTCACCAGGGCGTACACCGCCGAGAACACCTGGCGGGCGGCACTGACCTCTCCGATCATCGGCTATGGCGGAACCCGCCCGGCGCAGGGTGGAACGCAGTCGATCGCGGTCGGCCAGACACCGGAGTGTCAGCTCTGTGGCAACCCGACCCTGGGTGGCAACGGCCAGTTCTGGCTGGTGCTGCTGGCGCAGGGTTTCGTCGGCGCCGCTCTGCACGTCGGTTTCTTCCTGCGGACAGCCTGGTGTTACCGGCGTGACCGCACACCGATCGGCCTGGCCGGCTTGCTCGGCTGCCTGCTGCCGCTGCTCTTCATGTTCCTTTACAACGCTCTCGTCGTCCCGCTGGTCCTGGTCTTCCTCTCCATTGCGCTGCTCTGGCGCAACGACACCCAACGCCGGCTCGCCGAGCCGGCGGCATGAGACCTACAACGACAACCGCGGGGCTGCCGGCCGCTGGTTCAGGTGACGCTCAGGACCGGCTGAGGTACCTGACCAACGCCGCGGCCAGTCTTTGGCCCGGCAGCACAACCGTCGTGAACCGAGCCCGGGCCGGGTCACCGAGTGGGGAGTTCCTGCTGCTCCCCAACGCCGGAACCCCCCGGCTTCTCGTACCGTCCGGCCGACGGCGGGCAGCCGCCGCAGCCGTCCGCGGTTACGGCGAGCAGTCCGGCCGCCGCGGACGGGCGAGGGCGCGGCTGCTGTCGGCGGCGCTACGCACCGGCGTGGCCCAACCGCTGATCCGCGACCGGGTACAGGTCACCGGCGGCACGGACGGACTTCCGGGACATCTGGCCGAGCTGCTCGGCAGCGAGGTTCTGGTCAGCCTGCACCTGGGGCCGCCGCGGGCCAACCGCAAGCCCGTCCTGCAACTCCTCCGTCCCGACGGCCGGCTGCTCGGCTTCGCCAAGGTCGGGCTCGACGAGCTGACCCGGCGGCTGGTCTCCACAGAGGCCGCAGCATTGCACCGCCTCGCCTCCGCGGATCTTCGGGAGCCCCTCACCCCGCGAGTCGTCCATAGTGGACAGTGGAACGGGCTGGAGATTCTCGTTCAGTCCCCGTTGCCGATCCATGGCCGACGCGTGCGGCACGACGATCGTGCCTTGACCGCGGCGATGCGGGCGGTGGCCGATCTGGACCGCGTCGGCTCGGTTCGCCTGGTCGACAGCCCCTACTGGTCGGCGCTGTGCGCCAGAGTGGCGGGTCTACCCGATGGGCCGGCCGCGGCTCGGCTGGCCGCGATCGTCGCCGGCCTGCACGACGTCGCCCGTGAGGATGCGCTGTCGGTGGGCAGCTGGCACGGCGACTGGACATCGTGGAACATGGCCGCCCTTCCGGCTGGCCTCGCCGTGTGGGACTGGGAGCGCTTCGCGACCGGCGTGCCGGTCGGCTTCGATCCGTTGCACTTCGCGCTGCAGAGCGATCTCGTGGTGGCACGGCGAAATCCCGCGGACACGGTGATCTCCATTGTGGACAGTGCGCCGTCCCGGCTGCGTTCCTTTGATGTCGATGGCCGCGCGGCGGCCGTGACCGTACTGTGCTATCTCACTGAAATAGCCACTCGATACACCGAGGATGACCAGGCAGCGGCCGGCGCCCGCCTCGGCCGAGTACAGGATTGGTTGTTGCCGGTGCTGAGCGCACGGGTGGAAGGACTGACCCCATGACCGCCGTACTGTCTACCGCCACACCGGCCCGAAAGCGCGCCGTACAGGCACTGTCTCGCGGTGTGGGCCGGTTGACGAGCCAGGCCCGGATGCTGCCTGCGTTTCTCATCGTGGGCGGTCAGCGCTGCGGCACGACATCGATGTACCGGACGATGAGCCAGCATCCGGCCATTCTGAAGCCGGTGCTGCACAAAGGCGTGCACTACTTCGACACCGCATACGAGCGAGGGTTCGACTGGTATCGCGGCCACTTCCCGCTGCAGGCCACAGCCCGGTGGACGGCTCGCCGAGCAGGGACCAAGTCTCTGACGTTCGAGTCCAGCCCCTACTACATGTTCCATCCCCTCGCGGCGGACCGGATCGCCGCCGACCTGCCCGGTGTCCGACTGCTGGTCCTGCTGCGTGACCCGGTCGAGCGGGCCTACTCCGCTCACGCCCACGAACTTGCGCGAGGCTTCGAGGACCAGCCCTTCGAGGCCGCCCTGGAGCTGGAAGGGGAGCGGCTGCGGGGCGAGGCGGAACGGCTGGCCGCCGAGCCCGGGTATGTGAGCCACCACCACCAGCACCACGGCTATCTGCACCGCGGGCGTTATCTCGAGCATCTGCTGCGGCTGTCGGCCGCGGTCGGAGGAGACCATCTGCACGTCGTCGACAGCCACCGCTTCTTCACCGATCCCGAGCCGGAGTACGCCGGCGTGTTGTCCTTCCTCGGCCTACCCGATCGCGGTACGCCGGTGTTCGAGCGGCACAACGCTCGAGCCCGCACACCGATGTCGGACACTCTGCGCACCCGGCTCGAAGACCACTTCGCGCCGCACGACGAACGGCTCGCCGACTGGCTGGGCTTCGCCCCTAGCTGGCGCCGGTGACACTGCTGTCCAGGGACGGTCACCCGTTGCCCGGCACAGGCGGCGCCTGGCCCAGTGACAGTGCCGGGGGTGGCGCCCGGCTACGGGCCAATCTGGGCGGGGTGGCGCGAGGCGGGATGCTCGGGCTGCTCGGAGCCGGCGTGTCCGCGGCCGCGGGTGTTCTCGTAGTTGTCTTTCTTACCCGGGCGCTGCCGACGGCCGACGCCGGCACCTTCTTCGTCGTCACGTCGGTGTTCCTGCTGTGCCAGACGGTGGCAAAGCTGGGCACCAACACCAGCCTCGTCTACTTCATCTCCCGCTTCCGTTCGCTGGGCGTGCCCGAGCGGATCAGCGGCTGCCTGCGCGCCGCATTCGGTCCGGTGCTCGGCTTCTCCCTGCTCATCGCCGTCGGAATGTACGCCGCCGCGCCCTGGCTCACCGAGGTGCTGCTCGACGGCCCGTCCGGGCAGGCGCAGACGGCGCTACGGGTCCTCGCGGTCCTGGTGCCCGTCGCCGCGGTCGCCGACGCCGCTGTGTCCGCGACGCGCGGTTTCGACACGATGATCCCGACCGTCGCCCTGGACCGCGTCGGCCGCTCCCTGCTGCAGCTGGGCGCCGTGGCACTCGCGGTGCTGCTGGGCTGGCAGGCGGCCGGGATACTGGTCGCAGCCTGGGCGTTGCCCTATCTGCTGCCGGCGGTGCTGGGAAGCCGCGACCTGGCCCGGCGGGTGCGAGCCGCCACCAGTGCTGAACCGGCGGCCGCGGAGCCCCTCAGGGCGGGGGAGTTCTGGCGCTTCACCGGACCGCGGGCGCTGGCCAGCATCGCTCAGATCGCGCTGCAACGACTGGACATCGTCCTGGTGGCCGCGCTGCTCGGCCCGGTTCCCGCCGCCATCTACACCGCCGCGACGCGGGTCCTCATCGTGGGCCAGCTGTCCAACCAGGCGATCTCAAGTGCGGTTCAGCCCAGACTGGGCGAACTGCTGGCGCGAGACGACGTCACCGCGACGAACGCCGCTTACCGCGCAGCCACGGCCTGGTTGGTATTGCTGAACTGGCCGCTCTACCTCTTGTTCGCGCTGTTCGCGCCGGCCGTCCTCGCGGTGTTCGGGCCGGCGTACGGCGCAGGACAGAGCGTGGTCCTCATCCTGTCCGGGGCGATGCTGCTGGCCAGCGCGTGCGGGATGGTCAACCTCGTCCTCGTCATGGCCGGGCGCACCACCTGGAACCTCGCGAACGCAGTTCTCGCGCTCGGCGTGAACGTCGCGGTGGACCTGCTGCTCATTCCCCGGATGGGCATCGCCGGCGCTGCCGTGGGGTGGGCGGTCGCGATCGCGGTCAGCAACCTGGTCGCACTCGCGCAGATCTACAAGTTCAAGGGCCTGCACCCGTTCGGCGCCGGGACGCTCGTGGCGATGGCGCTGTCCCTGGCCTGCTTCGGCGGGATTCCGGGCACAGCGCTGCTGCTGTTCGGAGGCGACATGACGACCCTCCTGCTGTCGACCGTGGCCGCTGCGGCGGCCTACGGCTTCGGCTGCTATCGACTGCGTGGACCGCTGGCCGTGGACGTCTTGCGCCGGCGGACGGCGGGACGGAACCGATGACGGCGCCCCTGTTGGTGACCGGCCTACCCCGGACGGGCACCAGCTGGGCCGGAAAGATGCTGGAGGCCTCCGGCGAGGTCCTCTACGTCAACGAGCCGATGAACCCTGGCCACCCGCCCGGTCACTCCCCCGGTGTGCTGAACGCCTCGGTCACCCACCAGTTCCAGTACATCGCCCCCGGCAACGACGAGGTCTGGCGGCGGGCCTTTACCGACACGCTCTCGCTGCGGTACCGGCTCGGCGCGGAACTGCGGCGCAACCGCGGCGCCTACGACCTGGCCCGGGCCGGCAAGTACCTCGCCGCGTTCACCGCCGGCCGGCTGCGTGGTAGGCGGGCGATGCTCGACGACCCGTTCGCGCTGCTGTCAACGAGCTGGCTGGTCCAGGAGATGGGCTGTGAGGCGGTCGTTCTCGTCCGCGACCCCGTGTCGGTGGTCGGCAGCTGGCGATCGTTGGGCTGGGCCGTGCACTTCCATGAGCTGCTCGAGCAGCCGGACCTGCTTCGCGACCATCTCGGTTCGTACGTCGACCGGATGCGCGCGTTGGTCGGCTCGCCGGACTGGCTGGCCCGGTCGTGCCTGCTCTGGGAACTGGCCTACGACGTCGTCGACCGCACGGTTGCGCCGCTGCCGGGTGCGCGGATCATGCGGTACGAATCCCTGGTGCAGGACCCGCTGAGCAGCTTCCAGGCGCTGTACGCCGACCTCGGCCTGACCTGGTCGACCAGCTCCCGGAAGCGGGTCGAGCAGGCGACGACGGGTGCCGCGTCGTCCCGAACGGCGCACTCTTGGTCCCTGGCCGGCGGCCTGTCGCGGACGGCGTACCGGCCGATGGACGCGGGTACGGCGCTGAGCAGCTACCAGACCCGGCTGACCCCGGCCGAGATCGAGCGGGTGCGGGAACTCACCGCTGTCGTGGCGGCGCGGTTCTACCCGTCTGCCACCGAGGAGGCACGGCGGGACAGCGCGGAACCGACCAGCAGCCGTAGCGCGTACGGCGCATCGTCGACGAGGTAGCGCCGAACGAGGCGGCGTGGCTCAGCTGCCATCCGATGCACCCACTCCAGCCCGCTGTCCTGCATCCAGACCGGTGCCCGCCGCAACTCTCCTGCGGCGAAGGCTAGCGCCGCTCCGCAGCCGACCCACCACACCCGCGGCAACGCCGGCGCGAGCGTGGCGATCAGGCGCTCCTGCTTCGGGCAACCCAGGCCGACGAAGACCACGTCCGGGTCGGCACGCACCAGCCGCTCGCGGATGGCATCCACCTGGGTGGGGTCGGACTCGAACCCCCAGGGTGGGGCGAAGGTGCCTGTCACCCGCAGATCCGGCGCATAGTGACATAGCCGCGCCGCCGCGCGGTCGGCGACCCCGGGATTCCCGCCCAACAGATAGATGGCCCGACCGGATCGGGCCGCCGCGGCGCTCAACGACCAGAGCAGCGCCGAGCCGGCCACCCGCTCCGGCAGGGGCCGACCACCAATCCTGGCCGCCCATACCACCGGTGCGCCGTCGGCCAGGACCAGGTCAGCGGCTCCGACAAGGCGGCGCACCTCGGCATCCTCGGCGCTGCGCCGCAGGATGTCGACGTTCGGAGTGGAGATCCACCCGCCCTCGCCTCGGCCCAGGGCGGCGAAGACGCGCGCCACAACCTCGTCCTCGGTGACCGGATCGAGCGCGAGCGTTCCTACTGGTACGCGAAGGGACAATGACGGGGTCATCATACGAAGAGTAATCAAACTCCACCCATCTGGGGGGTGACTTACTTGTATCAATCAGGTGACGATGACTTAAGTGACTGCAGGGCGTGACGGCCGGTCGACCGACTGCACAGCGTGACAGAATGCTGTCTAGCCGCCACACCGTGCGGCGAGGGGAGACTCCGGCGAACGTGACAGCCTCCCTAGTCATCTATCTCGGCGGCCTCGGCCGGAGCGGGACCACCCTGATCGAGCGGGTGCTGGGCGAACTTCCGGGCGTCTGCTCGGCCGGTGAGCTGATCCACCTATGGCGGTGGGGCATCCTCGACGACGAGCGATGCGGGTGCGGTACGCCGTTCAGTGGCTGTGGCTTCTGGACCGCCGTTGGCCACCGGGCGTTCGGGTCATCAGGATGGACTCGGCCCCTCGGCCGAGGGATGCTCGAGCTGCGGTCGCGGGTGGACCGCGCGCGTTACCTCCCCCAGCTCATGGCCCCCACCGACCTTCATCCCCGCCGCCGCGAACTTGCGGCCTACCTGAGGGCGTACCGCAACGTCTACGCGGCCCTCCTCGACGAGTCGGGCACCTCGATCGTCGTCGACTCCAGCAAGCACTCGTCGCTGGCCTTCTGCCTCCGCCACCACAGGGACATCGATCTCCGCGTCGTGCACGTCGTGCGGGACAGTCGCGGCGTGGCGTACTCCTGGACCAAGGAGATGGCCCGACCGGAGTCCGCCGTAGGCCGGCAGCTGATGACGCGGTACTCCCCGGTCCGCTCGG
>Ga0183260_10002440_pt1 | contig 15369 bp, 10 predicted proteins | sample AntDrymUQ4972206_2_FD_129768 | JGI IMG/M metagenome (GOLD analysis project Ga0183260, IMG submission 129768) | Polar desert sand microbial communities from Dry Valleys, Antarctica - metaG UQ497 (22.06) (version 2) (version 2) | ecosystem: Environmental > Terrestrial > Soil > Desert | place... | reverse complement strand
GTCGGCTACGGCGTCTACCGCAATCAGCTCTTCCATCAGTCGGCATCCGCTCCGACGGCAGACCTAACGGGTCTCGTCTGCGGGTCGACCTACGAGTATCAGGTCGATGCCGTCGACGCCGCCGGGAATCGCTCCGCGCTTCGCTCGGCCTGGGTGGAGACGGCGGAGTGCAGAGCTGTCCCGCCGCCGCCGGCCGGCGCCTGGACCTTCTGCTCCGACGAGTGGGAGCAGTGCACGTTCACGGGCACGAAGGAGGTTCGGTACGGAGCGAACGGGACGTTCACGGCTCCGCGCGTGTTCTCGAACGGCGTCTCCTGCACCAATAGCATCTTCGGCGACCCGCTTCCGGGCACCGTCAAGCGCTGCGAGTATCGGGACCTGGGTGGAACGCCTCCCCCGCCGGACGATCCTCCTGCCGACCCGCCTGCCGATCGGACGCCGCCGTCACAGCCTTCGGGTCTCCGCGCCAACGGTGCGACCGCTACGAGCGTGTCACTGACGTGGAGTCCCTCCAGCGACGATGTAGGGGTCGTCGGGTACGACGCATACCGAAACGGCACCAGGAGCGTATTCCTCACCTCGACCTCGGTGACTCATGGCAATCTGACCTGCGGCAACTCCTACTGGTTTGGGATCGCGGCCCGCGATGGCGCCGGCAACCGTTCGCCGCGGGCACGCGTTAAAGCGACCACTTCCGCCTGCATCCAGCCGCCGCCTCCTCCCACGGTCCCGCCGCCGCCACCCCCCAACGATTCGCCGCCTGCCGACACGAGCCCGCCCACGCAGCCGGCGAGCCTTGCCGTCAGCGGCGCAACAAGAACGAGCGTGTCGCTGAGCTGGAATGCCTCAACCGACAACAGCGGAGTGGTGGTCGCCTATCGCGTATACGTAAACGGGACCGCGGCGCTCAACCCGACCCAGCCGGGTGCTACGGTCAGTGCGCTCAGCTGTGGCACGGCGTTCACTTTCGAGGTTGATGCTGCAGACGCAGCCGGCAACCGCTCGACCCGCGCGCGACTCACGGCCTCCACAGCTGCCTGCCCGGACGCGCAGGCGCCGAGTGTCCCTACGAACGTCTCCGCCTCTTCGCGTACGGCCACCAGCATCGCTCTGAGCTGGTCCGCGTCGAGCGACAACGTCGGAGTCACCAGTTACGGCCTCTACCGAGGGGGCACGTTGGTCGGGACCTCCGCGACCACTACGGGAATCTTCTCTGGCTTGGCCTGCAATACGAACTACACGCTCGCGGTCGATGCCGCCGACTCTGCCGCGAACCGATCTGCCAAGGTAAACGTCATGGTGGCCACAACCGCGTGTCCTGACTCAGCCCCACCCTCCGCGCCCACCGGCCTTTCAACATCGAACGTGACTCAAACGAGCCTCAGCCTGACCTGGAACGCCTCCACTGACAACGTCGCCGTCGCAGGCTACGACGTGTACAGAAACGGGACGAAAATGGAGTCCACGACCTCGAGGTCGTCGGGTCAAAGTGGCCTCTCGTGCGGCACCGCGTACTGGTTCGGTGTCGAAGCCCTGGACGCTGCGGGTAATCACTCTGCGCGGGCAAGCGTTAACGCAACGACTGCCGCCTGCCCGCCAACTGCGCCGCCGCCTCCGCCTCCGCCTTCGCCTCCGCCTACCCCTCCCGATCCCAGCGGTCCGATCACGATCACACAAGGCGGCACCTATACCGGCAACTGGGTAGGCAGTGGGATTGGCCCGGCTGTGAAGATCGCCACAAGCGCGCCGGTCACCATCCAGAACTCGACAATCAAGAACACAGGAGCCGCACCGCTCATAGATGCGAACTATCCCGGCGCTCAACTCACGGTCCACCGGTCGACCCTGGATGGCGCCGCTGGGAGCGTGGGCAAGGCGGTCTACGCGGACAATTTCAAGTCGGTGCGGGTCGAGAATTGCACGATCAACTTCACTTGGGGGATCCGGCTCGACGCCATTCAGGCGGGCGGAACCATCGTGGTCACGAAGAACAGGGGCCGAAACATGGTTCGAAACGCGAGCGACCCCAGCCATTTCTTCCAGGCCGCCAACCACGCCCAGCAACCTGCACAGATCGACGTGTCCTGGAACGAAATCATCAATACCTTTGGGCAGAGCGGCGTCGAGGACGTGATCAATATGTATGGCGCGGGCTATGCGAAGATCCACGACAACTACATACAAGGAGCGTATCCCGACACACTCGGCGGCGGCTACTCGGGCAGCGGAATCATGCTCGATTCGGGTGCCCATGACAATGAGGTCTACAACAACATCGTCGTCGATACAGTGAACGCCGGCATTGGGATCGCTTCCGGCTGGAACAACGCGGCGCACGACAATCGGCTCGTATTTGACGGGCGCAACGACGCAGGGAACCTCTTCGCCGCGGCCAATATTGGCGGCTATGTCTGGAACTACGACGGCAGCGCGAGTTGGAACAACAATCACATGACCAGGAATACGGTCGGTTGGGTGAAGGCGAACGGAGAGCGCAACGATCTGTGGTTCCCACACGCCCCGAGCTCGGACTATGGTACGAACTCGGCGCTTCCAAACCCGATCACGCGTCAGACCGAGCAGGGCGAGTACCAAAACTGGCTCGCCAAGCTCGCCGCGAACGGCGTCACTGTCGGCGCGTAGCGCTTCATCGCGGACCGGAGTCACAAATCGCGTAGTCTCGGCACGTACAGCCGCTCGCTCTCCCGATCGAGCCGCTGTTGCCGATCGCAGTTACGATACCTGTCGATGTTTCTGGTTCACACCATCCTCGCTTCGGCACTGGTCTTCGGCGTTGCCGCCGGAGATACGGTGCCTAAGGCTCCCTCCCTTCCTCCAAGTGGCCCGATAACTATCACGAACGGCGGAACCTATGTCGGCCACTGGGTGTCCGCAGGAACGGTGCCTGCCATCCGAGTCCGCACTACTGAACCCGTGACGATCAAGAACTCGTTCGTCACGAACACCGAGGACGGAACGCTGATTCACTCCGAAGTCGGACTTGCTACCAATGTCACGATCGAAGGTGTGACCGCGAAGGGAGGATCGGGCCGTTTCTTCGTTGGTGAAGGCATCCAGTCGCTCGTCATCAAGAATTCGGAGATCTTCAAGACGGGTGGCATCTATGTGCTCAAGAGTCAGTCGGGCGGGACGATCACTGTCACCCGCAACAAACAGCGTGATGTCCAAGGATCTTCAGGCTTGAGCCAATTCCTTCAGCTAGACCAGGTAACAAGCGCGACCATCGAAATCTCTTGGAATGAGATAGTTAACGCATTCGGACGGTCTCGCGTCGAAGACAACATCAGCCTCTATCGAACTGCTCATGCCAAGGTACATGACAACTACATTCAAGGTGCCTACCCCAATAGCCTTGACGGAGGGTATTCCGGGAGTGGGATTATGGTTGAAGGTGACTCCTACGACAACGAGATCTACTCGAATCAGATCATCGACACAACGAACGCTGGCATCGGGATTCTGGCAGGGTACAACAACAGCGTGCACCACAACCGACTTGTCTTTGACGGCCGTCTCTGGACCGGGGAGAAGCTTGCAGCCGCGAATGTCGGTGTCTTTGTCTGGAATGCGACGGGCGATCCAAGCTGGGCCAACAACAGGGCGCACGGAAACCACGTGGGGTGGGTCAACGCGACAGGAGCCCGCAATGACTGGTGGCTGCCGGACTGTTCGGGCAGTTGCGGTAACAACCGACTTTCAGGGTCCGTCAGTCGCGCAAGTGAAGAGGCTGAGTACTTCTCGTGGCTGAGGAAGCTGCGCAGCCGCAAGGTCATGCTCGGCATTTAGAAGTGTTCGAAGCTGTTCTCGTTCCACGCAAGGTGTCGGTATCTTTCTTTTTCCGAAACGCCCAGTACCATGATGTGTAGTGGTTTTCGCCATGTCGTCTGGCTAGGGAGAGTGGACTGTGCAGCGAGAGGAAAGGCGCGATCCTCGCGGGTTGTCGGCGTTGGCACGCGTTGATCCCCCTAGCGGGGATCCGCTGTCGCGAAGGTCAAGATATGCGACACCGGAACCAGAGGGATCCCCAGATCGACGAGACAGTCTCCAAGAGTTCTTCGGCGTGCTCGCGCGACGGAAGGCCGTCCTGCTTGTGGCGGCTGTCCTGACTCCGCTCGGCGCCCTTGCGTACTCCATGCTCCAGAATCCGCTCTATGAGGCCTCGGCAGCAGTTCTGGCTACGTCGGGCGGAGGGAGCGGCCTTAGCGAGATTCCAGGCCTTACGTCCACTGATGTGCCCGAGCGCTTCTCCGCCACCCAAGTGACTCTCGCACGTCTCCCGAACGTCGCCGAGCGAGTAATAACGACCGCGCCCCTCGTCGAGGACTCCGAAACCTTCTTAAAGCGCTCGAGCGTTGCGGCCCAGGAGGACGCGGACATCCTACGCTTCAACGTTATCGATCGTGAGCCCGCACAGGCAGAGCGCCTCGCGACCATGTACGCCCAGGCTTTCACGCGCTATCGGAACGAGCTAGACGTGCGATCGATCCGCTCGACACGGGTCGCGATCAACAGTCGCCTTGCGGCGCTCGCGGCAGCGGGAAGAGCTGATTCCGCGTTATATAGGGAGCTGCGACGAGCCGTACGCGAGCTCGATGCCGCGGAAGCCGTGCGAGGATCCGCGGCGGTACTCGTACAGCCCGCAGTGAGCGCCACCCAGGTGCAACCGCGAACAAAGCGCAATCTCGTTCTCGGGCTGATGGTTGGACTCGTCGTCGGGATCGGTTGCGCGTTTCTAGTCGAGAGGCTGGATACTCGAATTCGCTCACCAGAGGCCGCCGAGGCGATTCTCGGCCTGTCTGTCCTCGGAGAGCTCTCTTCGCCCCCGGATCTGCCGGAACGAGCGAAGTCCAGGGTCTCGATGGTCGAGTTTCCGTACGGCTCATACGCGGAAGGCGTGCGGAAGTTGCGCTCGAATGTCGAGTTCGCAAATCTAGACGTGAGCGCTAAAATTCTGATGGTCACCAGCTCGGTGGTGGCCGAGGGGAAGACAACCGTTGCGTCGGATCTCGCGGTCGCTCTCGCCCGCTCGGGTCGAAGCGTGGCGCTTTGCGATCTGGACCCGCGGGCGCCCTCTATTCACAGGGCGTTCGCTCTTGGAGACCGTCGTGGGCTCGTTGAGGTTGCTTTTGGGCTCCACACGCTCGAGGAAGCACTCGTTCCCATCAAGTGGACAGTCTCTGACCGTGTGCCCGTTCCAGCGGTGCGAGCGGAGATTACTCCAGCGACGCTGAGTAACCACTCCGAGTACGCCGAGGCTCACAGTCCGTCGCGTGGAGCGGCGGGTTCCACCGGGCATCTGAACGTTCTCGCGCTTGGACGAAGGCTGCCCCCGAGTCCTGCCGAGTTCGTCGGTTCGACTACGGTTCAGCACATCGTCGCTGAACTCGCGGCGTCGCACGAGTTCGTCATCCTCGACACCCCTCCGCTTCTTCCGGTCAGCGACTCGTTCACGATCAGTGAGTACGCCGATGCCGCGCTCCTCGTTTGTGGCCTCGGAAAGAGTACTCGCCCTGATCTCCTTCGAACGCGGAAGTTAATCGACGCGTTTCCCACGCGGATGCTGGGAGTCGTCGTGACTGGGGTTGCTGCCGAGGAAGGATATGGGCCGTACTTTGTCTCGGAGCCGAACCACAAGAACACGGTCTGATCGTGGCGAGGCCGAGCGTGAAGTGCCTGTTGCCGCGTCGGCGTCAGCTCGGAAGGCGCCGTGGGAGCTGCAAGGAGTCGATCCATCCGTGCGTGATGTTCGACCTCTGCGCCATCACGAGATGGTCGGGTGCGACATGAACCGATTGTGGACCGCGGGGCCGCGCGTCGGCAATCGCCATGTCCAGTGAGGGGTTTCGCGGTGAGCTCCCGAGCAACCTGCTCGGACTCGCCGCTAGCTGTCACATCGGAGATCTCGACTCCGCCGCACGTGCTGTCGTCTCTCGCGGAGGGGATGGAGCAGGCGGTTACGTCTGCCTCTGCAACGTCCATCTTCTGACGCTGTCGTTGCATGACGTGCAGCTCCGCCGTGCCCTCGGAGCCGCCTGGGAGCGACTACCTGACGGCGCACCGGTAGCATGGCTGCAGCGCAGGCTCGGGCATCGCGATGCTCGCAGAATTGGCGGTCCCGACCTCATGCCGCGTGTTGCGGATCTCGGTCGCGAGCAGGGGCTCCGGCACTTCTTTCTCGGATCAACGAGCGAAGTGTTGGAGGGTGTCGAGAGGGCACTGGAGCAGCGGTTCGTCGGAATCCAGATTGCGGGGAGTCACTCTCCGCCGTTCGCCGACTCGGTCTCCCATGACACCGGTGCGATCGAGGCGGTCCGGGCTGCAGATGCCCAAATCGTCTGGTGCGCGTTGGGAGCTCCGAAGCAGGAGCTTTGGATGCACCGGTTTGCTCCGTTGCTTCCGAGCGTTCTCTTCCTCGGTGTAGGCGCCGCATTCGACTTCCTAGCGGCGACGAAGCCGCGTGCGCCGGTGTGGATGCAGGACCGCGGCCTGGAGTGGTTTCACCGCCTTGGTTCGGAGCCGACGCGACTAGGTGCAAGATACGTTCGCACAAACACGGAATTTCTTGTTCGGTCCGGTTTCGAGCTTGCGCGGCGGAGCGTGGCTGCGTGAACGCTGAGGCCCGCCGCTTGCGTCTTCACCTCACGCCAGAGATCAAAGAAACCGGGATGGAGGATCTTGCAAGCAAAGGTGGTGGCCCTTCCCGATTTTCGGAATTCGTCCACGGTATCTGGGCTTGGGCATTCGTTGGCCAGGGGATCTCCTCTGCGACCACGTTCGGACTTGTCGTCTTGGCCGGGCGCTCCCTCGGAGCGAGCGCGCTTGGAGTCGTTGTCATTGGGCTCGGCTCATATTTCATGCTGCTGTTGATTCAGCGTGCGCTAGTGATCACGCCGTTGATCTCGTCGTCGTCAACTCTCGTCGGAAGCGAACGCGCTTCTGCGACGAGAGCGGCGGTGACTGTCACTCTGATCATCGGCTGCGCAGGCGCAGGGTTGTTCGCCATTATCGGCGCTAGTGTCGGTGGGCCAATAGGTGACGGAATGCTCGTGTTCGCGCCCTGGGTGGTTCCGGCGCTGGCGCAGGATCTGTTTCGGTCGACCTTGTTTCGGGACGGTCGGGGGCGCCGCGGGTCGATTACCGACATCGCATGGTTCGGTTTACTTCTGACCTGCGCCCCGTTCGCCGTCTGGATCGGCGAGGTCTGGGCCGTTGTCGGAGCATGGGGTGTCGGCGCGATCGTCGCCGCATCGTTGGGGGCTGTGGCGACGAGAGTCAAACCGGCCCCGTTCTTAAGCGCCCAGAAGTGGTTCGTCCACACGGCGTTTCCCTTTGGCCGCTGGCTAGTACTGCAGGAGGGTTCGTTCGTGATCGGATTCTACGGCCTTGTCCTGCTCCTCACTCCGATCATAGGTGCTGCGGGTCTCGGAGGACTACGAGCCGCCGAGACGATCTTCGCGCCCATGTCGCTCGTGGGACCCGCACTTGTGTTGGTCGGCCTCCCTGCTGTGTCGAGAGCCGTCGCTCGATCGCGCGAGAGTGCTGTAAGGCTCGCGGTCGGAATCAGTGGCGCTTGCGGGGTTCTGATTGTCGTCTACGCCATTGTGATGATAGTCGCCGGATCGCGAATTCTCACCTTAGTATTCGGCGACTCCTTCGCATCCTATGACGCGCTCGTGATTCCGATGTCCCTCTGGCAGCTTGCACTCGCGACCGGTCTCGGATTCACGATCTTGTTGCGCGCAGAGCAGCGCGGCCGTGCACTGCTTCTAGCCGGTACGTCAATGGCCGTGATCGCACTCGTCCTAAGCCCTGTGGCTGCGCATGTCGGAGGAGTGGAAGGAGCCGTGTGGGGATATGTGGCAGGAGCGGTAGCACACCTGCTCTTCGTGAGTTGGTTCGCTTTCAGTCCCCAGAAAGTGAATAGATCTTGAAGCTGGCCGCTCCGGTTCTCGATAGTCGTCAGAGTATCGGGCTCGCACTGTTTCTGATTACAGTCCCACTTTCTCTCGGGGTAGCCGTGGGAAATACACCGCAGATTTCTCTACCGATCGTTGCGGCCGTCACGCTCGCGGTCTGGTACGAGTTACGCCGCGATGCAATTTGGTGGGACATGCTCTTTTTCGTAGTAGCTGGCGCATACGTGCTCGACTACGGATTTGCAAATGTGGGTATCTCGGGAGCCATCCCGATTCCTGTCGTCGACCTCGTTGCGGTTACGCTCTTCATTCGAGCGGCAACAAGGCCCGGGCTGCGGCTGCCGCTCTCATTACCATTTGTATTTGCTGCCGCCTTTTTCGGACTCACCGTTGTACGACTGTCGGTAGACATGCCGAAGCATGGGATTCTCGCGATCCGCGACGCTACGCTCGGGATTGAACTCTCGTTTCTCTTTATTGGTTATTGGGCAGTCAGTTCGTATGGGCTCATTCGTTTCGCGCGGATGCTTTCCATCGTGCTCGTCGTCGCGCTGGCATATTTCGCACTGTACCCGTTCAGAGACTTAGTGTCCGGGGCGAGCCCGGTGGTCGGATTACAGCGGCCAGTACCGCTGTTCGGAACATTCGTGGGCGGGGCAGTGGTGGCTTCGGCATTCTTCTATTTCGCGATAGTTCGGCCATACGGCCGGGCGTCATATGCTCTCGCGGCCGCGACTCTACCCTTGCTCGCTTTGTTACAAAGTCGCGGGTTATATGTAGCCGTGCCCACCGCGACGGTTGTGGTATGGATACTAGCGCGGGGGCAGATTGGCAGCCGCGTCCGGCGCGGACTGGCTGCGACGTTAGTGGTAGGCGCGCTTTCGCTCGCGGTGTTTTTCCCCTTTGCGCCCGATGAAGGACGTCTCGGGGAAGTGAGCCCGAGCTTTGTTGTTGCCCAGCTTGCGACGCTTGCTGGGCGAGAAGGGCCAAGTGCTGGAACAGTCGAGGTACGCAAGGAATGGTTTGCGAAGGTTCTTCAAGAAGTCGACGCTACAGACAACGGCTGGGCCGTCGGCGTCGGACTTGGTCCCGACCTTGCATTCGGCTTCGAGGACAACGGTGCAGCCGTGCGTAAGCCTCACAACGATTATCTCGAGATCTACGCCCGGTATGGCTTGCTTGGCCTCATGCTTTTCGGCGGCATGCTATGTGCCGCGTTCGTGCGGGTCGCAAGCGCGGCGCGGCACCTCGACGGCCTTATGGGCCGATTTCTCTGGTTTTCAGTGGCGCAAACCGTTGTTTTGGCCGTTCTTGCCGCGACTCAGCCATTTCTCGCGTTCCCATGGGGAACAGTTCCATTGTTTGTAGTGCTGGGAGCAGCCTTGGCAGTCGCGGACCGGCCCAATGCGGAGCTTCGATGAGCCGGTCCGCGTATTGTTGGACAGCCAATGCAATTGGGCGTCCGGAGTGGTCTTCTGCGAGACGTTGTACGTCCGCCATTGGCCGCGTGTGCGAATTCTAATTCTGCACAGCAGGTACCGGTCGGGCCTGATCTCCGGGGAGAACCGCGTTGTCGCTGAGGAGGCCAACCTGCTCCGGCGAGGGGGCCACGAAGTCGAGGTCATTGCACCCTCACCCGACGAGTTTCGTCGAGCCACACTTGCCGCGCGCTCGCTCAATTCGTTTGGCATCGGACGCGTCGTCGCTAATCGCGTCCGTGCGAGCGGAGCGGAAATCGTTCATTGCCACAACTTATATCCGGCTTTCGGCGCGGGCGTTCTGCGGGATGCCGAGAGGAGCGGAGCGGCGGTTGTGGTAACGCTGCACAACTACCGCTTCATGTGCTTGGCGGGAACCTTCTTCCGAGATGGGCGTGTATGTCAAGACTGTCTCGGTCGGCTTCCGTGGCCCGGCGTGATTCATGCGTGTTACCGGGAGTCGCGATCCGAGAGTGCCGTACTTGCAGGCTCGCTCGTGAACGCCAGAGTCTCCCGGAGGCTCTCCTCCGTACACCGGTTCTTCGCAGTGAGCACCTTCGTTCGTGAGAAGCACGTCGAGGCCGGGTTTCCGGAAGAACGCATTCTTGTGAAGCCCAATTTCGTCCCGGAGCAGACGCAAAGGTCTGGTCCAGGAACCTACTTCCTCGTCTTGAGTAGGCTCTCGGTGGAAAAAAACATATCGGAGATCGTGAGTTGCTGGGACAAGGATCTGGGCGAGCTACGCATCGCTGGGGACGGGCCGGAACTCGCCGAGCTCGAGCGTCTAGGAGCTGGGCGCGATGTTCAATTTGACGGCGCGGTTTCACCCGAGGAAATCCCCAGCCTCCTAACCGGGGCGCGAGCACTGCTCGTTCCATCATCGTGTTTTGAAGGACAGCCGCGTGTGGTGCTCGAGGCGTACGCCGCGGGGGTGCCCGTGATCGCCAGTCGAATTGGCGGACTGGCGGAAGCTGTCATCGAGGATGAGACTGGAATTACTGTGCAGCCCGGGGATCGAAAAGCATGGCGCAGCGCAGTGCAACAGTTCGCCGACGACAGGCTTTCTGTGCGCCTCGGTGATGGCGCCCGCTCTCTCTGGAGAGCTCGGTTCAGCCCGAGGAGCGGACTGACGATGCTGGAAGCAGGCTACGACGAAGCACTATACGAGAGAAATCGCTCGCAGCACGAGGACGGTCCATTTGCAGAGCATCGAGATTGACATCGACCAGGGATCCCCGTGGTGCGTTCAGTGAGCGCATTACCGGCAGGCAGCCCAGATGGCGTTCAAGTCTCTGTTCTATTCCCACCGGCGCGCACGGCGCGGTCCATCGTCATACCACGTCGCTACGTCCTAAGTCGCGTCCAAGCAAGAATCTCAAAAGGCGAGAAGCGACCACGTCCGTTGTAAAGCAGTCCGCAACTCGCTGCCGAGCCGCGCTTCCCATCGCGGCGAGCCGATCACCGTCTTCGAGATGTTGGACGAGGATCGAGGCAGCAGTGTGGGCAGCGTCCAAGGGCCATGTGAAGCCCTCTACCCCATCGTCAAAAACCTCTGTGGTTCCGCCTACATCAGCTGATGCGACAGGGACGCCATACGACATTGCCTCAAGTAAAGTAAAGCCAAAATTCTCCATCGTCGCCACGTGGCAATATAGGCGGTGCCCAAGTATCAAGCGCGCGGCGTCTCTCCGAAACCCCAAAAAGTGAACTTGATGTCGAACACCCAGCTCCTCGGCGTATTGCTCTAGACTAACCCGGTCGGGACCTTGGCCAATTACTGTGAGTTCATAGCGATGACCCATCGCCGCTGCCATGGCCAAAATTTCCAAAAGATATGCCTGGTTCTTTCGCGATTCCAACGTGCCAATATTCACGAGGTCTGCCCTGCCTATTGATGACCCAAAGCTGTCTATCTTTGGCAGGGTTACGAAGTTTGGAAGCATTGTCGAGCGACGCGTAGCAAGCGCTGGGATACGAGTTTCTAGTACGCGACGGGAGAATTCCGAGACGTATACAATGCCGTCAAGCTGACTGAGGACGAGCCGCTCAAACTGCCTAATACGCCGAAAAGCGCGACTCTCCGGGCCCAACTTGCCCTTACCGGCCCATTCGTCCGCTTGAGACACATTGAAGTGAACTACCATCACAATGCTTTGCCTGGCGCTTCTCCTCGCTCTCAACGCTGCGTGAGCCGAAACAGGGCACTGCGCATATATAACAACCGGTCGCGCCTCGCGACGGAGATGGCGAGCCAAGACGTGCTGAAGCAATCGCCCGTGCCAGTAACGATACCACTGCACGCTGAGCGTGCTGCTGATTAGATCGATGAGACGTCTAAAGGCGAAAATTGGATAGACGAGGATGCTCGGCGCCATGAATGGCGTTACGCATATCCCGTGTCCGCCGTCTCGTTCGATGTAGTCTAAGAACGAGTTGAAATGTGTCTGCACACCGGTCTCACCAGTCGCGCGCATTATCGTCGCGACGTAGATCGTAGGCTGCGCGTCTGAACTTGCGGTGTGAGTCACGACTTGTATGAGTGCAGCGAGGGCTACAACGTTGCGCGGGCCGTCTTTTGTCTCGACTCGCCCGGCTCGCAGTTTACACGACTCACTGGTAGCCCTCTTGTACTGGACGCGCGTCACCTCCCAGCGTATGATTCTCCAATGGCGTTGAAAGCACATCCTCCACCCACACCCGACGGAGCGGTTGTCGATGTCGGCATGCCGACCCTGGGCGAGTCAAAGTATCTCGTCGAAGCCGTGGAGTCGATCTTTGCTCAGAGCTACTCGTGCTGGCGGCTTCTTATTTCGGAGAATGGAGTCGGTAATGATAACTTACGCGACGCTCTCGCACCGTTCATAGATGATCCGAGGGTTCATCATCTCGTGTCGGGCGAAAGAGTTAGCCTGGCTCGTAGCTGGACGCGACTTGTCCGAGCAAGTAGCGCACCATATTTCGCAATGCTTCACGATGATGATAGGTGGAAGACCGAGTTCCTGCAACGACGAGTCGAGTTTCTAGACGATCATCCTACCTGCGGCTTTGTTTTCTCGGGACATTGGATGATCGACGAATATGGGACGACAAACGGAAGATTGACATTGAAGCTTCACGAAGGACTCCACAAAACGCGCAACATATTGCCTCAGCTGTTCGAATACAATCTTGTCGGTCCTCCTACGGCGATGTTTCGCCGCACGGCTTTTGAGGCGGTTGGGAACGAGTATCGGGACGTTCTGCTCACTGATCACGATATGGTGATTCGTCAGGCTGCGCAGTTCGACGTCGGATTTTTAAGCGGCTGGGATTCGGAATACCGTATTTACGACGGACAGACTTCTGCGACGCGACGTCTTGAGCTGGGCCAGGCCCATCTCGAGGTGATCGAGTCCGTCGGGGATGTGCCAGTGCCGGATCGGACGCGGCGACGGATAGAGGCAAGTGCGCATGTTTGCTGTGCGCTCGACAACGTAGAGCTAGGCGAACGGCGCCGAACTTTGAGCCATCTGCGCGACGCGGTACGTGCTGACCCCTCGTCGATTCTGAGGCCGGGTGTGGCTACACGCATGCTCATCGCGATCATCGCACTTGCATTCGGCGATCGGGGGCGACGACGTTTCGTCGAAATGCGCTTGCGACGTTTTCAAGAACGATCTACGGGCATGAGCCGAGTCCAGCGTAATTTTTGACCACTTATGTCGGTATTGTGGCCGACGGCGGACACGTCGCATTCCGGCTCAGAGGTCAGGAATGAACTCACTCAGACCACCAGAGTCGCTGGGCAAGAGACCTGAGAGCTTAGACTCCATCAGCCCCCTCGCAGAGCGAAGTGCTTCGTTGACCGCAGCGAGGACCATGTCCGCGAGGAGCTCTGGATCGTCGGGATCGATCGCGCGCGGGTCGATGGTGATCGCGAGTACCTCGCCCGCGCCGTTGGCCTTCACGGTGACCATGCCTCCGCCGGCCGAGGCCTCGACGATCTCGCTGGCCGCCGCTTCCTGTGCCTGCGCGAGTTGCTCCTGCATCTTCTGCGCCTCGCGCAGCATCTTGTTCATGTCGAAGCTCATGTGTCATCCACCTCTCGGGCGTCGAAGGTTTCCTTCAGCGACGAGATCCAGTCGTCCTCCGACTTCGGTTCGTCGTCGTCCTCGAGCGTAGCGTCGGACTCGCCGGCCTCGAGCACGACGGCGAGCTTCCGTCCGGTGACCTCGTAGAGCGCGTCCCGGAGCATGCTGATGTTCTGCGGCTCAGCGATCTGCTGACGGTGGAAGTCGTTGCCCGCGGGGAACTCCAGCGTGAGGGTGTCGTCGGCGAGCACGGTCGGCGTCGCCTCGGCCAAGAGGCTCGCGACTGGGATCGAGCGCTCACGGACCGACTCCACGATGCTGCGTTGCCACGCCTCGGCCACCTGCTCCAGGTCGAGATCGAGCTCGGCAGGCGGCGGATCCTCCGCAGGAGCCTGAGGACTCCCGGACGGGGCCGGCGTGGCTTCTCGTGCGGTAGGCACCGGGGAGGATCGGCTCTCGAGGAGCTCGACCCGATGTGCGAGCGACTCGCGCGACAGATCGGCGTGCGGCCTCGTCACCTTGACGATCGCGAGCTCGAGCGGCAGCCTCGGGTCGCCCCCTTGGCGCATGTCCTCGAGGGCCATGGCGAGCAGGTCGATCAACCGGAGCACCGTCGGCTCGGGGAGCTGGTTCGCCTGCTGGCGCAGGAGCTCCTTGGTTTCCTCGGTGACCGGGAGTGACTCCGGAACGTGGCCCATGTGCTGGACGAGCAGAAGGTGTCGCAGATGCTCGAGCAGATCAGTGACGAGGCGACCGAGGTCCTGTCCCTGCTCGGCGAGCTCCTCGATGAAGACGAGCGCTCCTGCGGTGTCGTGGTCGACGATCATGTCGCAGAGCCGAAGCAGCGTGTCCTCTTCTACCGCCCCCACGAGCTGGAGAACGGCCTGGGCGTCGACCGAGCCGCTCGTTGCGGCGGCGAGCTGGTCGAGCGTCGAGACTGCATCTCGGAACGACCCGTGTGCGCTCCGGGCGATCAACGAGAGGGCGGAGTCCTGCGACTGGATCCCCTCTCCCTCGGCCACCCGGCGGAGGAGCGTGACGAGCTCGGCCAGCCGGGGGCGCTGGAAGACGAACGTTTGGCAACGTGAGCGCACGGTCGGGATGACCTTGACGAGATCGGTCGTGCAGAAGACGAAGAGGAGGTGGGGAGGAGGCTCCTCGATCAGCTTCAGCAGGGCATTCCAGGCGGCGTCCGTCAGCTGATGTGCTTCGTCGAGGATGTAGACCTTGTATCGGCCTTCGACGGGCTGCAGCACCACGCGCTCGCGGATCTCGCGGATGTCGTCGATGCCGCGCTGGGAGGCGGCATCCATTTCGACCACGTCCAACGAGGTTCCGTTCGCAATCGCGACGCACACGTGGCAGGACTTGTCCGGGGTTGGCGTGGGAACGCCCGTGCCCATGCAGTTCAGGGCCTTGGCGAGGATGCGCGCCATCGACGTCTTTCCCGTCCCACGCGGTCCGGCGAAGAGGTAGGCCTGCCGCAACTGGTCAAGCTCGATCGCGTTCTGCAGCGTTCGCACGACGGCCTCTTGCCCGACCACCTCGTCGAAGCCCCGCGGGCGGTACTTTCGGTAGAGCGCGCTCACCTCGTGGATTCAAGCAGGTGCGGCTCCACGTCGGAGAAGCCCGGCCACGCGCTCCGTCGTCGAGACGAGCGTCCTCGGAGGTGTCCCCGTCGCCGGCTCGGATCGGGCGAAACCGCGGCACCTGAGAGGGAGTCCTTAGCGCTGCTTCCTTCCGGACCTGACGCGGTTCGGACGCTCCCAGTGCGCGGAACCCGATCTGTCAACACCACGTGCGAGAGATCCAGTCCCGAAGACACCGCCCCTCGGACGGCGTTCGGCCCCGCATGGAGCGGATTTCGGGTTCAGGGAACCGCTG
>Ga0183260_10002439_pt1 | contig 15372 bp, 15 predicted proteins | sample AntDrymUQ4972206_2_FD_129768 | JGI IMG/M metagenome (GOLD analysis project Ga0183260, IMG submission 129768) | Polar desert sand microbial communities from Dry Valleys, Antarctica - metaG UQ497 (22.06) (version 2) (version 2) | ecosystem: Environmental > Terrestrial > Soil > Desert | place... | reverse complement strand
CACCAGGCCCGCGACCGAGGAAGAAGTGGAGAGCCAGCTCGACCTGCTCCCCGGCGACGGGGACGGATAGCGGTGGTCGACAGGCGCGTCGCCGGCGAGCGTGTCGCCGCCCGGATCCACGGCGGACGAACGGACGCCGGTGGCTCCCCGACGGGGGTAGCCAGCCATCGGCTCGTGGGCTGCGACAATCCCGACCCCTGAAGGAGGCACCGATGAAGGTGACCCTGACCGAGGAGCCGCTGGCCGGCTCCTCGGGACTCCCCCTCGAGCAACAACGCCGCTCTCGAGCTCCAGTGGCTGGACTGGTGGCGACGCTCGGGCAGCGGCCGCCAGCGTTCCCGGGGCGCCTGCGCGTCAAGCGAGTCCAAGGCCATCCTGGCGTCTGGGAGGTGACGTTCGCCCCGGACGGGCCGCGACGTTCGAGTACGGCGACGAGATCACGCCCGGCGAGCCGCATGTGATCTGGCGACGAGTGGGGGACCATTCGATCCTGAGCTCACCCTGAGCGAACTCAGACCGAGCCGCACTGGCCTCGGTCCATTCGCACCAGCGCTCGGCGTAACGCCGGGCGCTTCTCACAAGAACGACCGCCCCGGCCGGGACGGCCGCCAATTATCCGCGAGCGCCTAGAGCGCGAGCTCCAGCCGGCGGCGGACCTCGACCGGCGAGACCTCGAGGCGCTCGAGCGTCCGCGCCGCGCCGCTGTGCTCGTCGCGGATGAGCGCGAGGAGGAGGTGCTCGACGCTGAGGTAGCCGTCACCGCGCTCGACCGCCTCGTGCAGCGAGCGCTCGAGCACCGCCCGTGCGTGCCTGGAGACGCTCGCGCGCTTTCCCTCGCGTTCTTCCTGGGCGAAGCCGTTGGGGAGGGGCTCTCCCTGCTCGGCCTCGAGGGTGGGCTGGGTGGCGCCGCGCGCCTCGGTGAGGCGCACGCCGAGGCCCTCGAGCACTTTGACCACCGGCGTGTAGTGGCAGCGCAGTATCCCGAGCAGGAGGTGCTCCGTCCCGAGCACGGGCTCGCCGAGCGCCTGGGCCTCCTCTCGGGCGAGCTGCATCGTCCGCCGTGCCTCGCTGGTGATCAGGACGCGCCCGCCGCGCGGGCCCTTCGCCTTGGGCATGGCCCCGAGATCCTTGACCCGCTGGGCGTGCTTGCGGTGCACTGCCTGCTTGGAGACGCCGAGCTCACCCGCGACGCGGCTCCACGACCAGCCGCCCTGGATCGCGCTGGTCACGTGCTGGGCCTCGAGCCGGGCGGCCTCGCGACGCAGCGCGGTGAGCGCGCGGAGCGCGTCGGCGACGCCCTTCTCGCCCAAGGCGCGTTGCGCCAGGTCGGGCAGGGTCGAGCGCTCGGTCACCTTTGAACCGTATCCGGCCGTCCCCGCGCGGAGCGCCGTCCGTCAAGTGCGTGTGACAATCCCGTCAATCCTCCTTGCCACCAGTCTTCGGCTCTAGAAAGCCGTAGGGGGCAGGAAGTTGGTCGTAAGCGGACGGCCGTTGGGCAGATCGTGCTCGGGCCCGCCGCCGCGGGCGGGTAGACGCGCGCGTAGGGGGCGCTTCAGCGGGGCACTACCCGCTCGGCACCCCAACGAGGAGATGACCATGGTCGACGAGGAGAATCACAACCCCGGCGAGCCGGAGTTCGGCGACAAGCACAGCGGCGACCACAACCCCGGCGAGCTGAAGTTCGGCGAGGGCGACCGCCCGGATCACCCGGCGGAGGGAACCTCCCCGCCCGGCAACCCCGAGCGCGACGAGGAAGCGATCCGCCAGGGCGAGGAGAAGCTCGAGCAGGCGGGGCACTAGCTGAGGACCGACGGCGTTTACTAGCCGGACGCAGCACCGGGCGGCCGTCAGCGAGCGCCGGTCGGTGGCGGCACCTCCTGAGCGCGCCGATGGCGCTCGGGGTCGCGACGCTTCATGCAGCGATCGTCAAATGCAGCGGCTCGCGATCGCGACCATCGTGGGGCGGCCCGGCTCAGGTGACAGCATGAGCCTCAGCGCGTCGATCACATTCGCCCGTGCCGCCTCGCGTGTGCGGCCCTGGCTGAATACACCCGCCACCTCGGGGATCGAGGCAAGGATCCAATCGTCCTCGCCAGGCTCGTAGACGATCGTCAGATCGAGCTGCTCAGCCACTGCACGCAAACGATAGCGCCGCCGCCGTCCAATGCGCTGGTTTCAGGGAGCTTGCGGCCGCTGGAGCAAAGGCATCCCGAGGGGAGACTCGCTAGGCGTTGACGGGGCCACGGGGTTTCAGGGTCCTCAGGGTGCCGCCCCCGCCTGTCAGGGCAACGGCTCCGGCGATACCATGGTCGCTGCCGGCTCGGTCTGCATCGACCGCTACGAGGTGAGCGTCTGGTCCTCCCCTACGGGCGGCACCCAGTACGGCCAAGCTCCGACGACTATCCCGCCGCGTGCGCCGACAACGGCCAGGGCTGCAAGGCGGGCACCGCGGGGGCGGTCTACGCGCGAAGCGTCCCCGGCGTCACCCCCTCGCGCTTCATCACCTACTTCCAGGCCCAGCAGGCGCTGGCCAACTCGGGCAAGCGGCTGCCGAGCAATGCCGAGTGGCAGCAGGCCGTCGCCGGCACGCCTGACTCGACCGCCTGCAACGTGTCAACCGGGGCGGTGGCGAGCACGGGCGCCAACGCCGGCTGCATCTCCAACTTCGGGGCCAACGACATGGTCGGAAACCTCTATGAGTGGGTGGCCGACTGGGTGCCCGCCTCGACGGCCTGCCCGGGCTGGAGCACGTTCAGCGACGATCGAATGTGTCTCTCGGGCGCCTCGACCACGTCGACCGGTCCCGGTGCCCTGATTCGTGGCGGCGACTTCAGCGTCGGCTCGTTTGCCGACCCGTTCGCGGTCAACGGCAGCTCCCAGCCGTCGAGCTCGAGCCGGGTCCCAGCAGGAGCGGCGCGGACCGACGCATGAGGCGGGGTTCTGCGGGTAGGCGGGTAAGTACCTGGGAACCGTCCAAGGAGCTCCCGCCATGCCGTCTGACCGCTTGACCCCGCTCGACGCGTCCTTCCTCCACCTCGAGGACGCGACGGGGCCGATGCATGTCGGATGCGTGATGGTGTTCTCCGGCGACCCTCCGTCTTACGAGGACTTCGTCGACCGCGTGGAGGAGCGGCTCGGGCTCGTTCCCCGCTACCGCCAGCGCCTCGCTTTCGTCCCGCTCGCCCAGGGTCGGCCCAAATGGGTCGACGACGACGAGTTCGACATGCTCTACCACGTCCGCGCGACCGCTCTGCCCGCTCCGGGCGGAGACCCCGAGTTGCGAGTGCTCGCGGGCCGGCTGTTCTCCCGCGTGCTGAGGCGCGACAAGCCGCTGTGGGAGCTGTGGCTCGTCGACGGGCTCGGGACCGCCGCCCCGGGAGGACCGGACCGCTTCGCCGTGGTCTCGAAGACCCACCACGCGCTCGTGGACGGGATCTCGGGGCTGGACATCCTGAGCGCGCTGTTCGCCCCGGAGGAGGAGGCGAGCGCCGCCGAGGGGTGGCGGGCGCAGCGCCCGCCCTCGCGCGTCGAGCTGCTCGGGGAGGCGCTGCTCGAGCGGGCGCTCTCGCCCACCGAGCTCGTCCGGCCCCTCCGGGCCGCGCTGCGACGGCCCCGGCAGCTGGTCGAGGAGGCCGGCGCCGCGCTCGCCGGTGTCCGCGCGCTGGCGTGGACCGGCCTGCGGCCGGCGCCGAGCACGCCCTACAACCGCACGGTCGGGCCCGACCGGCGGGTGGCCTTCGTGAGCCTCGAGCTCGGGGACGTCAAGGCGATCAGGAACGCGCTCGGCGGCACCGTCAACGACGTCGTGCTCACGATCGCCGCCCGTGCGCTGCGGCGTGACCTGCAGCGGCGGGGCGCCGACGTCGACGTCCTCCACGCTTTCGTCCCGGTCAGCCTCCCAGAAGGCACTGGCCGCGCAGCGCCCGGCAACGAGGTCACCGGCATGGTGGTCCGGCTGCCGATCTCCTGCCCCGAGCCCGAGGTGTGCCTGCGGCGGATCAGCGAGGAGACCCGCGGGGTCAAGGACTCGGGTCAGGCGATGGGCGCACAGGCGCTGGCGAGCCTGGGCGGCCTGGCGCCTCCGACCCTGCTTGGGGTCGGCGCTCGCTTGGGCGCCCGCCAGCGGATGGTCAACCTGGTGATCACGAACGTCCCGGGCCCACAGCACGCGCTCTCCCTCGACGGTCACGAGCTGCTCGAGATCCTGCCCATGGTCCCCGTGGGCCACAACCTCGCCATGACGGTCGGAGTCGTCTCTTACAACGGGACGATGAGCTTCGGTGTGGTCGGCGACTTCGACGCGCTGCCCGACCTAGACGTCATCGTGGAGGACCTGCACGTGGCGGCCGAGGAGCTCGCGCAGGCCGCCGGGGTGGAGCTGCGCGAGCCCGCCCGAGAGGGCTCGGCCGCCCCCGAGACGCCGGCCGTGGCCGAGCCAACCCCCAACGGCGTCGCGTCGCGCGACGGGCGGGAGCCCACGGCCAACGGGGCCGCTGCGCTCGCCGAGCCCGAGCCCGTGATCGATCCCCAGCCCCACGTCGAGCTGGAGGAGGAGCTCGTCGCCGAGTTCGCCGACCTCGGCGCCGAGGACGGAGCGGGCGCCGAGCTGCGGGTCGACGAGCCGTGGCCGAACTACCGCCGGATGACCGCGAATGAGATCACTGACCGCCTGGCCGCGATAAGCGCCGAGGAGATCGCGATCGTGCGCCTGTACGAGAGCACGCACCGCAAGCGGCGCGACGTCCTGCGCGCGACCGACCGAGCGCTGCGCTAGCCCAGCGTCCAGTCGATCTGCCCCAGCCCCGGGAAGCCGAGCGCGATCGCCAAGGCGCCCGTCAGGTCCCACTCGCGGCCCTTGATGTAGGGGCCGCGGTCGATCACCGGCACCCGCAGCGCCTTCCCGCCGTAGCGGAAGGTCACCATCGTCCCGCACGGGAGGTTCTTGTTGGCGACCCCGAACTGGTCGCGCCGCAGGCGCCCTCCGCACGCGAGCGGCCCCCCGTAGTCGAAGTAGACCGAGGCGACGCTCGACTGCCAGCCCGTGAGCCCGTCGAGCTGGCCGGCGGTGAGCTCATAGCGGCCCGACTCGGCGGTGGGGGAGAGCTGCGCCGGAAGGGATGCGTAGTAGTCCTTGAGCTGATTGATCTCCGCGCGGATCTCCTCGTCGCTCGGCGCCGGCGTCGGATCTCCGCTTCCCCGGCTCTCCTCGGGCGCCGCCTGCTCCTCGCCCTGGTCCGAGCCCGGAATGCCGGCCTCGGCCTCGACCACCGTGGGCCGGGACTTGGGCACCGGCCGGTAGGCGTCGGGCTCATCGGCGGCCCGGGGCGCGGGCACGTCGGCCACCGTCTGCGGCCGCGCGGGGCGCTCGGTCTCGCGGGCGCCCCGGAGGTCGGCGCCCGATCCCGTGGCGATGACGAACGCGAGCGCCACGGCCCACACGGCGCCGAACGCGGCGATTAGGATGAGTCGTGGGCTCGAGCGGCCGCGCATCGTCCGAAGTATGGCCGTCATCGCCCTCCGCCCGCCGCTCTTCCTGCCATCCCCGCCCCCGCGGCCGGCCGGACCCTTCTCGCGGGCCGGCCTCACCCCTTCTCGCGGGGCCCGCCTGACCCTTCTCGCGCAGCCCGCCTTCCGCAGCCCGGGAACCCGAAAGAACCATGGAGCGTGGAGGATGCGCACGCGGCCGGTGCGGACGGGCCGCGGATAGAAGTCGAGCCCGTCCAGGCGAGCCTTCGACCGTGCGAGCGCCGCCTGCTGCGTTGGGCTGCGCCGAGCCGCGCCCATCAGTGGACGGTCACAAATAACGGCTAGCTTATCTGCGGCGATCTACAGATAAGGGATAGTATTTCTGCGTCGCTGCTACGCTCGCAGGCGTGAACGAGGCGCAGGCGTGAACGAGGGTCAGTTAATGCGCGCGCTGGCGGCCGGCAACGCGTGGTGGCGCGACTCTCAGTGGGAGCGCGATGACCGCGATCTTCGCCCACTGGCCGGTACGGCTCTGCATTACGAGCCATCGCCGCTGAACGATGTGGTGCCCGACGGCCTCTATGTGCTGCGTGGTCCGCGTCGGGTCGGTAAGAGCCTGGAGACCAAGCGGGCGATCTCGGAGCTCATCCAGCGGGGAGTCCAGCCCCGCAGCATCATCCACTTCGCATGCGATGAGCTCGGCCGAGGGGACCTGCAGCGCTTGGTCAACGCGGGACGCGAGGTGCTCACGCGCGGGGTGGAAGGGGCGCGCTACTGGTTCCTGGACGAGATCACCAGCGTCGCCGCGTGGCCTGAGGCGGTCAAGTGGCTGCGCGACAACACCGCGTTCGGCGAGGACTGCGTGGTCCTGACCGGATCTTCGGCGCGCGACCTGGCTGATGCCCAGAAGCAGTTGGCAGGCCGGCTGGGCAGCGCCGCTCAGTCAGACCGTCTGCTGCTGCCGATGGGCTTTCGGAGCTTTGCGCGGGCCATGGGCCTGGATGGACTGCCCCAGCCCGACGCCGTCCGGGCCCGCGACCTCATGTCGCCCGAGGTCGACGCCACCTTCGTGGAGCTGCTGCCGTGGCTGGACACGCTGCTGTCCAACTGGGAGCTCTATTTGCGAGCGGGCGGCTTTCCTCGTGCGGTCAGCGATCAGTTGGCCCACGGGGAGGTTCAGGGCGACTTCATTCGAGCGCTGTGGGACGTGACGGCCGGGGAGGCCATCCGGGGCGCCGGAACCGCACCCGCCCAGGCGCAGGCCATGCTCGGGCGCCTGACCCGGAGCTTGACCAGTCCGCTGGCCGTCGAATCGCTCCGTCGGGACATGGGCGTCGACAGCCCCCATACCGCCAAGGCGCGGCTCCAGGACTTGGTCTTTGCTTATTTGGCCTGGCCCTGCCATCAGCGTGAGGGCAATGGCCCCAAGCTCTCGGCCCAGTCCAAGTACTACTTCATCGACCCTTTGATGGCGCGCCTGGCGCCGCAGCGCAGCTCCGGCACGCTTGTTGAGGCCGACGTGTCGGCGCTCAGCGAGCAGCAGCTGGGCATCGAGCTGCTTCGCAACATGGAGCGCGAGCGGCCCGGCACCTATGCGCATTTCAGCGACGTGATGTACCAAAAGACCGCCAGCAAAGAGGTGGACTTCTGCGGCCCGAGCTTCGGGAAGCTGGGCTTCGAGGGCAAGTACGTCGACTCGGGCTGGAAGCAGGAAGCGCTGAGCGTGCGAGCCGCCTTCGGCGCCGGGGTGCTGGCCACCCGAGGTCTGTTGGACACCAGCGGCGACGTGTGGGCGGTGCCGGCCCCCTTCATCGCCTGGATGCTCAACGACTGAGCGCAGCTCCCGCGGCGCCCGCTCCACTACCCTGCGCCGCTTGCTCGGCCCGGCCCGACCGCCTCGTCTCGCGGCGCTCCTCGCCGCAGTCGTCGCGGTCGCCCTGGCTACGCCCGGCGCCCACGCGGCGGAGCCGCTCATCTACACGCTCGCGGGCACGGGCGACCCCGGCTACGCCGGCGATGGGGGCCCGGCGACCGACGCCCTCCTCGACCTTCCGCGCGGCGTGGACGTCGCGCCCGACGGCAGCGTGCTCCTCGCCGAAGCAGATAACGCGGTGGTCCGCATGGTCACCAGGAAAGGGACGATCTGGACCGTCGCCGGGACCGGTCGCGCCGGGTTCGGCGGCGACGGCGGTCCGGCCACCCGCGCGCGGCTGAACTTCGTGCACGGCGTGGCGGTGCTCCCGGGCGGTGGCTTCCTGCTGGCCGACCTATTCAACTTCCGCATCCGCCGCGTCTCGCGTTCGGGGGTTATCCGCACCGTGGCGGGCACGGGCGGGCGCGGCTTCAGCGGCGACGGCGGTCGCGCCACGGCGGCAAGGATCGCCAACCCGCGCGGCGTCGCCGCGGAGAAGGTGCCCGGGGGCGGCTTCCTCATCCCCGACACAGACAACCGCCGGATCCGCCGGGTGCGCGACGGGATCATCCGCACGGTGGCCGGCAACGGCCGGCCGGGCGCGCGGGCGGGGGACGGGGGCCCGGCAACGCGCGCGCGCATGAGCGGGCCGTTCGCCGTCTCGGCGGCGCGCGACGGCGGCTTCTACATCGCCGACGCGGGAGCCGACGTCGTGCGCTTCGTCTCTCGCAACGGCCGGATCAGGACGGTGGCGGGCACGGGGCGGCGCGGTTTCGCCGGCGACGGGGGCCCGGCTAGACGGGCCAGGCTGAACTCACCCCACGGGGTCTTCGGGCTCGGCGACGGCGGCTTCCTGATCGCTGACACCCTCAACCACCGCGTCCGCCGCGTGCTGCCCAGCGGACGGATCGTCACCGTCGCCGGCCGGGGGGGCCGGGGCTACGCGGGCGACGGCGGCCGGGCGGACCGCGCGCGGCTCAACCAGCCAAAGGGGGTGGCCACCACGCCCGACGGCGGGATCGCGATCGCCGACGCCAACAACGACGCGATCCGCTGGGTCGCGCCCTCGCGCACGCGGCGCCTGGCCATCGCGGTCCGGGGCCGGACGACCGTGACGCGCCGCGGCAGGCCGATCACGGTGAAGGTCCAGGCGACGGTCGCCGCCGCGTTGCGCGTGACCATCCTCTCCCGCTCCGGCCAGCGTGTGAGGACCGAGGCGCTGTCGGCCGCTGCCGGATCGACGATGGTCACGCTCGACAAAGGCCTGAGCCCGGGCCGAAGGAGGATCCTCGTGCGCGCGCGCACGAGCAACGGCCAGGTCGCCAGTGCACGCGCCACGCTCGTCGTCCGCTGAGCGCTCGCTTGCGTCCTCACACGGTCGCGCAGGGCGGCGCGCAAGGCCGGGCTTCCGTCTTCCTCGACGACGAGCTTGACGATGGCTGAGGCGTCGAGATAGACCAGGCTGGCCACTACAGCCGGTCGGCGCGAACGTCGTCGAGCACATCGCTGAGCGGCGGGCCGCCGGGGAGCTCGAGCGGCTCGACGTCGAGCAGGTCGATGCGGGCGGGGACGGCGTGGCGCTCGAGAGACAGCCGCGCCAGCGGGTCGCGCTGCTCGGGAGAGGGCGCGAGCACGGCAACCGCTCGCCCTCGCGATGTGACCGCGAAGCTCTCGCCTTGCTCGACACGGCGGAGGTAGTCGCTGAGGTCGCGGCGAAGCTCGCGGACACCCACGCTCTTGGACATGTGCGACATTGTAGTCACGGAGCAACTCGCCTCTCACGCACGGACCTCTATGCCCTACGTTCAACCTGGCGAGACCTACGCGGCTTCCAGGAGCGCGACCTATACGAACCGCGCGGCTCGACTGCGCCGTTCAGTACAACTCACCGCTCGCCGGACCGCTCCGCGCTCGCCGGAGGCGTGTTCGGTAGCCAAAGCATGCTCCGACTCCTGCCCGCCGTCGTGATCCTCGTGCTCGCCGCTACGGCGGGAGCTTCCGCGGCGCCCCATCCGCGACAGAGCGGCGGCACGACCCCCGGCCAGACACCCGGCTCGGGCGACGACGGCGCCAACGCCGGGGACAACCCGTGCGTCGGCGAGGGCGCCGAGGATCTCCGCTGCCCCGACCTGCGCATGGGGGCTCCCACCGATCTCTACGCGCAGATCGGCGGGAGCCGGACGGTGCTGCGCGCGGCCAACCGCCTCCAGAACGTCGGCGACGGCCCGATGGAGCTGCGCGGGAGGCGCAAGCGGCCGCTCCGGGCCTTTCGCATGGACGTGACCCAGGCGATACGCAAGAGCGGTCGCGGCTACCTCCTGCGCAAGACCGGTGGTGAGCTCTTCTTCAAGCCGATCCCCGGCCAGTACCGCTACTGGAAGTTCGTCGACGCGGCGTCGCTGGAGATCTGGTCGCTCGACGACGACGGCAAGCCCAAGGAGATGGTCCGGCGCAGCCCCAAGCAGGTCTACTGCCTGCGCGACCTGCTGCGCATGGCCGACCCCCCGCGCGGTGCCCCCGGGGGAAGGGTCTATCCGAGCTGCAACCAGGATCCCGACAAGCGCCGGGTCACCCTGGGAACCTCCGTGGGATGGGTCGACCGCTACCCCGCCCAGTACTACCAGCAGTACGTCGACGTGACCGGCCTGAAGGGCCGGTTCGCCTACGTGATGACGGCCGATCCGAAGAACCACCTCGCCGAGTCCGACGAAGCCAACAACTCCTCCTCGGTCATCGTGACCCTCCCGCCACGGCGGGAGGGATACCTGCCCGGGTACTAGGGGCCGCAGCAGCGCTTGCCGCGTTCCTGGCCCTCGCGGCGCCATCTCCCGCCCGCGCCGGGGCCGAGGCGGCGGTGTCATCTCCCGCCCGCTCCGCCGCCGCCGAGGCGGCACCCATCGCCGGCCTCGCCGACCGCGTAGCCGCCGTCTGGCCCATGCGCCAGGGCGGCAACGGGCTCTTCGCGGATCCGCTGACCGGCAGGCCGGCGCGGGGCTACGGGGCGATCATGCTCGGATACGGTCTGCTCTCGGCGGGTGTCCGGCGCGAGGATCGCGAGCTGGTGACTGCCGGCGTGCGCGCGGTGGACACCGCGCTGACCAAGCCGGCCTCCCAACGCGGTGTCTTCGACCTCCTCGGCGTCGCGGCGGCCTACGACCTCGCGCGCCGGCGGTTGGCAGGCGATCGGGCCTTCCGTCGCGCGCCCAGGGTGGGAGGAGTACCTGCGCACCACCGGCCCTCCCGCGCTCGACCCCGCGATCGAGGGATGCATCCGCAGCCCCGGCTGCTTCCACAACCACGAGGCGGTCGAGGCCGCGGCCGACCTCGCGCTGCTGCGGACCGGACTGCGCTCGAGCGTGCCCGGCGCCAAGCTTGCCGCCCGCTCGGCGACCCGCGCGGACGCCATCCGGGTCGCAGGCCAGGAGGAGCCGGCCGCGCTGAAAGCGACCGCGCGGACGAGCGGCCCGGGGCCGCGCCGGCGCCTCGGGATCGTCTCCGACGCCAACACCTACCCACTCGCCTACCACGCGCTCTCCACTGCGATGCTCGCCGAGACCGTGGTCGCCCTCGGGCGGGGCGCTCCGCCCGAGGCGCTGCGGACCCTGCGCCGCGCTGTGGAGGCGCTCGCAGCCTACGCCGGCCCCGACGGGGACGTGGCCTACCTGGGCCGCCGCCAGCAGCAGTCCTGGGCGTTGGCGGCGACCGTCTACGCCGGGACGGCGGCCGCCGCGGCATTCGCCGAGGATCGCGGTGTCGCCGCCCGGTTCCGCGCCCTAGCGTCGCGTGCGCTGGGCCGGCTCGAGCGCGTACACGGCGTCAGCAGCGATGGGATCGCCGTCGTCCCGCGCTTCCGCGGAAGCGCGAGCGGCGGCTTCATAGGCCTGGACTTCACAAACACGGTGGTCTGGAACGGGCTCACGGTGTTCTTGCTCGACCGCGCGGCGGAGGTGGCCGCGCGTGACGGGGGAGGGGCGACGGCGTCGGGAGGGGCCAGCGGGCGTGGAGCGGCCGCGGCGGGCGCGGCGACGGCGTCGGGAGGGTCCGCATCAGCGCCCCTCCTCACCGCCGACCGCGACGGCTACTTCTCCGACCCCGCGGGCGCCGGCTTCGCCGCCGTGCGGCGAGGAGATGTGTGGCTCGCGGTCAACGCCCGCCCGCTCCAGCCCGACCTTCGCTACGACGCGGGACTCATCGCCCTCAAGCGCCGGGCGCCCGACGGCACCTGGCGAGACCTCATCCGCCCGCGTCCGATGACCGTCGGCCGACCGCCCAGCTCGGCGGGGCCGGTGCTCGTCTCCGCGGGGCGCGAGTGGTTCCCCTACGGCACCGACCTGCGGGTCGGCCCGCGCGGCGTCGTGACGCTGCGCGGCGGGTTCCGCGACGCCGCCGGCGCCGACCTCGGCCGTCCGCTCGCCGTCCGCTACGCGCCGCTGCCCGACGGCGTACGCATCTCGTTTGCGCTCGAGGAGGGAGAGACGTTCGCGTACGGACCTTCCTGCCCGAGGACACCGCTCGCAGGACGCGCTCCCGCGCTGCCGTCGACGCCACCGCTGTGGCGACGCTCAGGCCGCGCCCGCAGAGGATCACGCTCGAGCCCGGCTTCGCCTCGTGCTGCGACGACAGCCTGGTCGCCGCGACGATGGAGGTCACGGCGAAGCGCTCCATGGTCGCCGCCTACACCATCCGCGATCGCCGCGCCGCGCGTGACGCGCGGACGATGGCAGTGGGAGTCGGCGCCCTGGCGGTCTGAACCTCGCTCTCAGGCGGGCGCCGGCACGGGCACGTCCGCCGTGCGCGCGAGCCCCTGCGGCGACCACGAGCAGGTGGATGCGAGGGAAGCGCCGCCGATCGCGGGATGACGCTGTGCGGCTTCGCGCGGGAGGGGCGAATCAACGTCTACGCGGGCGCTGAGCGAGTAAGCTGAGCCGCTCCGATCCGCAGGCTCCATCTCGCGCTCGACAAGGCCGGGAAGGGCACGCGGTCCCTACCGCTTGGCGCTGAAGTAATCGCGTTTGCGGTGGCGATTCCGATCGGACGCGCGGTCCTCTAGCCTGCGAGGTCGCGGAAGACGACCTGGAACAGGATGGCTGAAACCAAGGAGTCCCAACAAGACGGGGGCATGGCCGGTCTCGGCGCCCGCAGTGGGAAGGTCGGCGAGCGCGAGCTCTGGGGCCGGCGGACCGGAGGCGAGGAGGCAGCGCGCGAGCAGCTCGTGCATCGCTATCTGCCGCTGGCCCGCCAGCTCGCCGCCCGCTACGCCGGCCGCGGCCGGCCGCTCGACGACCTTATCCAGGTCGCCAACCTCGGCCTCGTCAAGGCGGTCGACCGCTACGACCCCGAGCACGGGGCCGCCTTCTCAAGCTATGCGGTGCCGACGATCGTCGGGGAGCTGCGGCGCCACTTCCGCGACGCGGGCTGGGCGGTGCACGTGCCCCGCAGCGTGCAGGAGCGCGTGCTTCGCATCGGAAAGGCGGCCGACCGCGTCTCTGCCCACACCGGCCGGACGCCCACGGTTGCAGAGCTCGCCAAGGCTACCGGCGAGAGCCCCGAGGACGTCGTCGACGCGCTCTCCGCGGGCCACGCCTACGAGACGGATTCCCTCGACGAGCCCTCAGGCGCCGAGGGCGAGGGCGCCCGCGGTGAGCGTATGGGTGAGGACGACCCGGGCTTCGAGCGCGTCGACGACTGGGAGGCCATCGCGCCCGCCATCGCGAGCCTGTCGGATCGTGACCGCGCAGTCCTTCGCCTGCGCTTCGTCGAGGATCTGACCCAGAGCCAGATCGCCGACCAGGTGGGGGTCTCCCAGATGCAGGTCTCCCGCATCCTGCGCCGCACGATCGCTCGCATCCAGGTTCTCGCCCGCGAGGGCATCGACGAGCAGGGCGCGCGTCTCGCCGACCAGGAGGCCCGCCGGCTGCGTCGCAGCGCGACGGGCTGACGGCGGCCCGCTTGCTCGCGCTCCCCTTCCGCCGGTGAGGCTCGCGACCTTTCTTCCGCCCGGCACCGTCGCGCTCCTCGCCGGCGAGGAGCGCGACGGTCGGGTCGTTTCCTTCGGCGACGGTGCCACGGTTCTCAAGCGCCTTGCCAGCGGGGATTGGACTCAGGCCGCCGGTGAGTCCTGGCCCCTGGAGGAGGTGACACTGCTCGCGCCCGTGCCCGAGCCCCGCGCGATTTACGGGATCGGCTTGAACTACGCCGCCCACGCCGCCGAGACCGGACGCGACAAGCCCGAGGCGCCCATCGTGTTCACCAAGGTGCCGACCGCTGCCGCGCCGCCCGGGGGGCCGGTCCACTGCCCCGCCGTGGTGCGGCGGCTCGACTACGAGGGCGAGCTCGCGGTGGTCATGGGCGCCGGAGGCGAGGTCGCGGGGTACGCGGTCGCCGACGACGTCAGCGCGCGTGACCTCCAGCGCCGCGAGCCCCAGTGGACGCGCGCGAAGGGCGCCGACACCTTCTGCCCCTTCGGACCGTGGGTGACGACCGCCGACGAGGTTTCAGACCCCGAGGCACTTCGCCTACGTACCTGGGTCAACGGCGAGCTGCGCCAGGACTCCTCGACCGCCGACCTCATCTTCGGCGTCGATGCGCTCGTCGCGTTCCTGTCGGAGACCTGCACCCTGCGCCCCGGGGACCTCATCCTCACGGGCACGCCGAGCGGCGTGGGCATGGCGATGGACCCGCCCCGCTTCCTCGAGGACGGCGACGTCGTCCGAATAGAGATCGAGGGGCTGGGCGCCATCGAGCACCCGATCGTCGGCGCTCAAGGGGGAAGCTGAAGGCTTTAGCAGCCCGGTGGCTACCAAAAGCTTCACTCCTCGAGCTGGTACTCCCTCCCGCAAGTACCTTCCGTCCAGCCGGCGCCTCGCCGCGCCTGGCGGCGTCCTCGCTCGGGGCAATGGCGATGCCATTGCACCCTCCCTGCGTTCTTGCCAGGCACGACGATGCATCCGACTGGCCTGGAACGAACTTACGGTCGGAAGTACTAGTGCTCGTGAATGACCCGGTCGATGAGCCCGTACTCGACGGCCTCCTCGGCCTTGAAGAAGCGATCGCGCTCCATGTCGCGGTTGACCTGCTCGACGGGCTGGCCGGTGTGGAGCGCGTAGATCTGGTCGATGCGTCCGCGCATGTCGAGGATCTCGCGCGCGTGGATCTCGATGTCGGTCGACTGGCCCTCGAAGCCCGCCGAGGGCTGATGGACGAGGATGCGCGAGTTGGGCAGGGCGAGGCGCTTGCCCTTCGCCCCGCCCGTCAGGAGCAGGGAGCCCATCGACATCGCGACGCCGAAGCAGATGGTCGTCACGTCGGGCTTGATGAACTGCATCGTGTCGTAGATCGCCAGGCCCGAGTAGACGTCGCCGCCCGGAGAGTTGATGTAGACGGAGATGTCCTTGTCGGGATCGTCTGACTCCAGGTGCAGGAGCTGGGCGATCACCAGATTGGCGATCTGGTCGGAGATCGGCGTGCCGATGAACACGATGCGCTCGGCGAGCAGGCGCGAGTAGAGGTCGTACTCGCGTTCGCCCCGCGAGTTGCGCTCGATGACGATCGGGACCAGGGGCATGGCTACAGACTTAGCAGATCGGCGTCGGCACTCCCGGCCAGCCTGATTGACGAGCGCCGACGTCTGCGCCGGCGATGGGCGAGCCTTGCCGGCCGGCCGTAGCACTGGGCGGGCCCCGCCCGGCCGCGGCACAGGGCGGCCACCGCCCGGCCGTAGCCCTGGGCGGCCCCCGGCCGTTACGGGTCGCGGCGCAGCACGGCCCGGGCCGCGAAGTAGCCGCACATCCCGTGCACCCCGCCGCCGGGCGGAGTCGACGAGGAGCAGATGTAGAGGCCCTTGGCCGGCGTGGCATAGGGCACGGGCGCGGCCACCGGGCGGGTGAAGAGCTGGCGCAGGTCCTGCGAGCCGCCGTTGATGTCGCCCCCGACGTAGTTGGGGTCGTGGCGCGCCACCGCGGCGGTGTCCATCGACGAGCGCGCGAGCACGAGGT
>Ga0183260_10002438_pt1 | contig 15374 bp, 16 predicted proteins | sample AntDrymUQ4972206_2_FD_129768 | JGI IMG/M metagenome (GOLD analysis project Ga0183260, IMG submission 129768) | Polar desert sand microbial communities from Dry Valleys, Antarctica - metaG UQ497 (22.06) (version 2) (version 2) | ecosystem: Environmental > Terrestrial > Soil > Desert | place... | reverse complement strand
GTTCGTCCCGCAGGAGCTCGATCCATCCCGGAGCGACGCGCGCCAGCTCGGCGCCGTGTTCGAGGCCGGCTTCCAGTCCATATTCGCGAACGGCTAGCGCGACGCGGCGACGAGATAGGTAAAACGGAAGCGGAGCGCGATTCGCGCCAGTGGTCCGCTGAGCTCCAGGGCTCGCGCGAGTGCGGCGGCGGGCGCGGGCAGCGCGACTGTTTGCGGCATGAAGAACGGGCGCCGCTCGATGCGTTCGAAGCCGGCGGCGCGGAGGTCGGCGAGCACGTCCTCGAGCCGGTACTGGCGCGGGTTCAGGTCGAAGACGAGCTTCTTCTCCGTGAAGGCTCCCACGTGCCGGAAGAACGCGCGCCGGTCGCGCGCGTAGTAGATCGCGCGGAACACCGTTGTCGTTGCGACGGGGGCGGGCGGCACGTACTCGTTGAGGTCGCCGAGGTCGACGGGAGCGCTGTCGCCGAGGCGCCCGCTCGCCGCCTCGACCATCGCTGGAGTCGAGTCGACCCCGCGGTAGCGGAAGCCGCGCGCGACCAGGAGCTCCCCCAGTCCACCGTCGCCGCACGCGAGATCGAAAACCTCCTCGCCCGGAGCAAGCTCCGGCCCGAGCGCGACGACGAGATCCGCCCTGTGCGCAAGATATGTCTCCGCATCGGCGTAGGCGCGCTCCGTCCAGTCCTTCGCCTGCCGCGCGTACTGGTCTTCGGTCACAGCGCGAGCAGGCGCTCCGGATGCTTGCGCACGAATCGGGCCATGCCGCGCGCATGCCAGAGCGTGTGCCGGGACAGAAAGCTCCGGTCGATCACCGCGGCGTAGTCGTGCGTCACGACCGCGTCGGGCACGTACCAGCGCTCCCAGCCTGCCTGCCGTGCGCGATAGCAGAGGTCGATGTCCTCGCAGTAATGACGGAAACCTGCGTCCCAGCCACCAATCTCATCCAGCATCGTGCGTCGCATGAGGAGGAACGCGCCGAGCATCCAGTCTGCCTGAACGGGCTCGGTCGGGCGCTCGTCGAGGTGGTAGTGGTCGCGCTGCTTCTCGTACGGCGTCCTGAGGCGCCGGAGGGGAGTGCGGCGCACCAGCGTGCCGCGGATGGTCGGAAAGCGCCTGCGCGACGGCTGCCACGTCCCGTCGGGCCAGCGCATCTGCGGCCCCGCGATTCCGCAACGAGGATGCGCGTCGGCAAAGTCGACGAGCGCGGCGACCGCGGCCGGCTCGGGGATCACGTCCGGGTTGGCCGTGAGCACGTACTCGCCCTCGGTCGCCGCGATCCCCAGATTCACGTTCGCCGCCAGACTGCGGGGTCGCGAGTTCTCTAGTACGCGAACGCCTTCGGGCACGACATCGACGGATCCGGGCAGGTTCGCGACGACGACCGTCTCGTCGACCTGCGGCACGAGCGCGGGAAGCGAGCTTTGGAGCTCGGCCGCGTGCCCGTGCGAGACCGCGACTGCGGAAACCTTCACGTGCCGAGTATCTCCCGGTAGACGGCGAGCGTCCGCTCGGCCGTGGCCTGCCAGCTGAACGCACGCGCGCGTTCGATCCCGGCCGCAGAGAGCCGCTCGCGTTCCCGCAACGCTTCCCGAATCCCGTCCGCGAGCCCGTCCTCGGCGACGAAGACCGCGGCCTCCCCTGCGACTTCCTGCAGAGCAGGCTCGCGGACGGCGACGACCGGCGTCCCCGACGCCATCGCCTCCAGCACCGGCAGCCCGAAGCCCTCGAAGCGCGACGCCTGGACGAGACAGACGGCGCCACGGTAGAGCTCGGCGAGTCGCTCGATCTCGACGTGCCCCTGAAGGCGGGCTCCGCGGCGACGAAGCTCCTCGGCGAGCTCGGCATCTTTCGCAGGCCCGACGACTGCGAGCGGAAGTCCGGCCGCCGACGCGGCCTCCAGCGCCGCGACCTGGTTCTTTCGCCTCTGGATCGCCCCGACGGAGAGGACGTACGGGCCTTGTAACAGACTGTTACGTGGGGTCGGCTCGGCGGGCTCGCGGGGGTGAAAGACGGGGTCTACGCCGTTCGGTGTCACCACGATCCGATCCGCGGCGATGCCGTAGAGCTGGACGATGTCCTGTTTCGTGCGTTCTGAGACCGTCAGCACGCGCGCTGCTCGTCGCGCCGCTCGCGGAACGACTCGCCGAAAGATGAGGCGATCCTTCCGGCCGGCGAGCTCAGGCTCGAGCTCGAAGGAAAGGTCGTGGACGGTCACGACGGCCGGGCATGGCAGCCGCGGAGGGAGCGCGTACTGCGTGTGGACGAGATCCGCGCGCAACCGGCGCAGCAGGCGAGGGAGAGTGATCGCCATCCGCACGAGCTGCGAGCGAGCGCGAAGCTCGACTGGCTCCACGCCTTCCGGAACGAGATCCGGTCGGCGCGTCACCGCCGCCAGGCGGATCCCGGCCGCGGGAGCCACCAGTGCGAGCTCGCGGAGAAGGTTCCGTACGTACGTCTCGTCGCCCGTCCGTTCGCGTCCGAGGACATCGGCGTCGATCGCGACCAGCTTCACGAGAGCTCCCTCCAGAGCGCCTCCACCCGGTCGGCAGCGCGCTCCCAGCTGAACTCATTTGCGCGCGCGAGTCCAAGCCGCGCCAGCTCCTCTCGCCGAGCCTCGGCCTCCACGATGCCGTCCGCGATCGAGGCGATGTCGTGTGGATCGACAAGCACAGCGGCGGCGCCCGCGACCTCCTCCATCGCAGTCCCGCGCGACGTCACGACGGGAGTCCCACTCGCCATTGCCTCGAGCACCGGCAAGCCGAAACCTTCGTACAGCGACGGATAGAGGACGCAGCGGGCGCCCCGGTAGAGCTCGGCCAGCTCGGCGTCAGGAATCTCGCCGACCCAGCCCGAGACTTCCACCCCACCCCAGCCGCGCGCGCCGACGACCCGGAGCTCGATTTCCGCCAGGCGCGCAGCCTCCACGACACGATCCAGATTCTTCCTCGGCTCGAGCGTCGCGACCGCGAGAACATACGAGCCTTCGGCCGCGCGCCCGTGCGGCGTGAACAGCGGATCGACGCCGTTCGGGACGACACGAATGCGCTCCGCCGGGACGCCGACGAGCGTCTCGACCTCCCGCTTCGTGAACTCGGAAACCGCGACGACGGCATCCGCGGCTCGGAGCACCGTTCGCAGCCCCACCTTGCCGTACAGGCCGTGCCAGCGCGGGAAGGCTTCCGGGTAACGGAGTATCGCCAGATCGTGAACGGTGAGCACCGTCGGGACACGCGAGCGCAGGGGGCCTCGAAACGTCGTGCAGTGGAGGACATCCACGCGCTCGACACGCAGCGGCAGCCCCAGCGGATACCAGAGCGCGTCACGGATGACGCTCGCCGCGCGACCCGGTCCGCCGAAGGAGAGGAGCTCGAGATCCAGTCCCGGGCGATCTCGGAGCGCGGTAAGGAGCCCGCGCACGACCCGAGCGGTTCCCGCGCGCGTCTGCACCAGCGGCGACGCGTCGACGCCGACTCTCACGTCTCGTCCTCGAGCCGGCGCGCCACGACCCTCAATGCGTCGACCGGTTCCGGATACTCGAGCAGCTCCTCGGCCTGCGCCTCCGAGCACCAGCGGTACTCGACATGCTCCTCGTTCAGCACGGGCTCCCAGTCCGGCTCGACCTCGACCGAATAGGGATGGAGGGTGACCCGGACTTCGTCGTCGTCGGCCGGTCGGTAGCCGAGCTCGAGCGGGATCGGCGCGAACCGAACGGGCTGCGTCATACCCGTCTCCTCTCCGAGCTCGCGCAGAGCCGCCGCGTCGGGCGCCTCTCCCTCCTCGATTCCCCCCGCGACCAGATGCCAGTAGCCGTGGCTCTCCGGCGAGCGCAGCAGGACCAGGAAGCTCGGCCCCGGCCGGTAGAGAACGAGCAGCACCTCCTCGCGCGCTCTCATCGCCGCGTCGCCTCCTCGTATCCACGCAAGAAGGTTTCGCCGGCCGCGCGCCACGTGAACCGGGCCGCGTGTTCGAGACCGGCCGCAGCGAGACGCTCTCGCTCTCGCAATGCCTGCTCGATCGCCGACGCGAGCGCGGCCGGGTCGTCCGGGTCCGCACGCACCGCTGCATCACCACTCGCCTCGTCGAGTGAGGGGTGAGAGGAGACGACGGCCGGGCATCCACACGCCATCGCCTCGAGAACGGGGATGCCAAACCCCTCGAAGCGCGACGGGTAGACGGCGACAGCCGCGCCGCGGTAAAGCCGCGCAAGCTCGTCGTCTGACACGAAGCCGAGCCTGCGAATCTTCTCGGAGCCGAGCTCGGGCTGGTCTCCCCAGCCTTCGCCGCCGGCAACTGCGAGCAGGAGATCGCCCCCGAGCAGCCGGTGGGCGTCGACGAGGGTCTGCAAGTTCTTCCGCGGCTCGAGCGTCGCCACGGTGAGAAGGTAGGGCGCTCCGAGATCGGCGGCAGGACCGCCCGGCCGAAACTCGTCCCGCGCGGCTGGATGCGCGACGTGCACTCGCTCTGCGGCGACGCCGAGCGTCGCGATCACGTCGTCACCGGTGAAGCGGGAGTTCACGAACACGACGTCACATGTACGGGCGGCGTTCCGGTACTTGCGGGCGTGCATCGAGCGGGTGCGCGGCGTCGTCCACTCGGGGTGGTGGAGCGGGACGAGGTCGTGGATCGTCGTCGCCCGCACTCCGGCGCGCTGCGCCGGGAACATCCAGTCCGAGAAGTGCAGCACGTCGAAGCGGCCGAGCAGGCGCTCGGCGCTTGGGCGGCCGGCAGCGCTCCAGGCGGTGCGCAGCGCGTGCGAGAAAGGAAGGCGCCAGGTGCGGAGCTCGACGTCGATCCCTGCCAGCGCCGTGCGGATCGTCTCCGGCCCGCGCAGGCTCGTCGGCGCGAAGGCGACGATCTCGTGCTCCGCCCCGGCGGACTCGACGAGTCCACCGAGCGAGCCACGAACGTAGTTCCCGATCCCGAGCGGCGGGTGCGAGAGCGGCGAGACGTCGAACGCGATCCTCACGAGGCAGGCTGGTAGTCGAACACGTTGAAATGGGCGCCGAGCTCGCGCCGGTCGGTGCTTCCCCGCAGGACATCGGCGGGTACCGCTGTGGGAGCCACCTGGAACATCACGACGCAAGTCTCCCGTCCTCGCTCGACCGGCACCCGGAGACTCGCCTGCTTGTTGGGTGAGAGCCGCACGCGAGCCACACGCCTTCCACCAACAGACGCCTGCACCGTCTGAGGGGCCGCGAACAGCGAAGGATCGCTCGAGAGCGACACGACCAGCGCCCCGCCGCGGCAGCGGCGCCGCTTCCAGGTCACTGTCGTTCCCGACCAGGAGTCGTTCGGGTAAAGGCCTCTGACCGACGTCGTCGACACGACTTCGCCGCCGATCCGCCAGAGAGTCGTTCCCAGGGGGTCGTCTCGAGCGACGACCTCGCCGTCCGGGGTGACCGACCCATCGGTGAGGAGGTAGTCGACCGCGAGGGGCCCTCCACCCGGAGCGCGCACGAGACCGTCGCGAGGGTCGATGCGTACCTGCGTCTCGCCCACGCCTCCGGGCGTCGGCTGCTGGAGGTAGTAGACCTGTCCGACGGTGCGGTTGAAGAACTCGTTCTGGTTGACCGTGAACCGGTCCGCGCGTCCTGTCCACAGGACGGCAGCGCGGGCCTCGTCGGGAAGCGCCGCGTCGATCCAGTCGCGCGGGACTCCGCGAATGCCCTGGAAAACGGCACCGGCTGACGCCTGCTTCACGCCGTGCGAGCCCGCCCAGATCGGGTGGAAGACCGCCGCGTAGTACGCGAGAACAATCAGCGGCAGCGCGATCGCGTAGCGCACCGGGACGAGAAAGAACACCGTGGCGAGCACGACAGCCAGTCCGAAGGCGAGCTCCGCGACCCATTCGAGCCCCACGTGATCCTGCACCGACCACCACGGCAGGAGCATGAGCGTGTCGGAGAGCGCCGACGTGTCGATGAAGCGCTCGAATGGAATCAGCAGAACGAGAGCGGAGGCCGCGGCTGCGGCGAACAGCGCGAGAACCCGAGGGCGCGGCGCGCCGCGGTCGACCCAGGCGAGCAGGAGGATGAGAAAGAGCGGCACGACGACGAAGAGGTTTCGCTCCTGGATGCGCTGCGCAAACACAGACGCGAACGCGGAGACGACGAGCACGAGCCACAACGTCAGCGCAAGCGCTGTCGCCAGCAGTGCTTGCAGCGGCCGGTCGAGCGAGCGGGCTCGTCCCACGAGCACGATCGTCGCCGCGACCGGTACCACCCCGAGGTACAGATCGAGCTCGGCAAGGTGATACAGCGCATAGCGAAGCACCTCTCCGAGCTCGTAGTCGGACTCTCCGACGATGCTGTACGCGCCGAGGAGATCCGAGAGCGACCTCCCGCGCGCGACCTGGGCGACGAGCACGAGCGCGCCCGCGCCGAGCACGACTCCGTACAACCAACGGAACGGCCGGAGTGTCACGCGCAGCCCTTCCCGACGGAACACGACGAGAAGGAGCGGCGCCGTGAGGAGAGCGGGGACGAGGACCACGGCCTGCACGCGCGTCGCCGCGGCGACGCCGACCGCGATCAACAGCGCGGCCTGCCGCGCAGGTGTGGCCCGCTCCAGGACGAGCGTGAGGAGGAGCGCGCAGACGAGAAAGACCGGGTAGAACGCGTTCTCGGTCATGACCGAACCCGTGTACACGAGTGAGGGAAGCGAGATGGCGAGCACCGCCGCGAGGAGCGAGAGCCCTTGGCCGACGACGCGCCGCGCGAGAAGATACGCGGGGATCGCGGCCAGGGACATCACGAGCGCGTTCAGCGCCTTCACCGCCGCGTAGGCATCGGTCAGCCCCTCGAAGAGGGCGTAGGCGGGGCTGATGAGCAGCGGATAGACGATGCCGTAACCGGGAGAGGGAACATCGCGTACGAGCAGCTGACCCGACTCCGCGAGGCTGCGGCCGAGCTCCGAGTAGATGAGCTCGTCGACCATGATGAAGGGGCCGAGCATGCCCCGCGCGAGCCAGGCCCTGACGGCGAACGAGCCGGCGACGATTGCGACCAACCATGCCCACGCCGGGACTCGCCGAACGGCGCTACCTCCCAAGCTCGACCTCGGCGAGACGCCTGGCGATCTCCCTTGCTTCCGCGTCCTCCGGAGAGATCCCGACATCCGCCGCGGCCCGGCTCACCTCCCGCAGCACCCCGTCGCCCACCGCCGCTCCACCCACAGCCTCCTCGAGCACCGCGACATAGAGCTCGGCCACGCGTCTGAGATCGTGCTTCTGCTGCGCCAGGCGGGACGCAGCCGCGCCCATCTGCGCCCGCACGTCATCCCTTTCGACGAGGAGCTCCAGCGCGGCGGTCAACGTCTCGACCTCGTGAGAGTCGACCGGGACCTTGAGAGCGACATCGTTCGGAAGCTCGGAGAACCACCCCACGTCGCTCACGACAAGCGGCTTGCCGAGCGAGAGCGAACGGATCGCCACGCCCGATGTCTCGCCCATCGTCGGATGGCGCAGGCTCACCGAGATGTCGACTCCGACCATCAGCTCCCAGAGCCGAGCTTCGTCTACCCAGCCTTCGCGCACTATCCCTCGGTCGTCGAGGCCGAGCCGCTGGAGTCTGCGGTCGAGGTCGAACCCTGGCGAAGTCGGTCCGACGAGGAGCAGCACGACCCCGGGGTTGGTCTCCCGTACGCTTGCAAAAGCACGCAGGAGCTCCGGGATGCGCTTGCTCGCGTTGACGACTCCGAAGCAGCCGACGACCAGGCCCGCAGCGACGCGCTCCGACTCGACCGCGGGCACGGGCCAAGCCGGGTGAGGAACGACCCAGACTGGCCCTTCGTACCCCGCCTGGCGGACGAGCTCGTGCACAGCGCGCGAGTGGACGATCAGCCCGGTCGCATGCTCGAGGACGAACCAGGCGAGTGGGAAAATTTCCGGCCGCGACTCCCATAACGGCGCGATGCGCTTGTCGAGCACTCCGTGTGCGAGCAGCCTCCCGACGACTCCGTGTTCGCGCTCCATCGTGTCGAGGTAGCCATGGCCGTCGCGGCGGCCGATCGTCATCCCGGCGACGAGATGGTGGACGACGAAGTCGTGCAGTACGACGACTCCCGGCTGCCGGCGCAACGCGTCGACGATCCACGCGTGCGCGTCCGGGTTGTTTCCGACGTGGTAGAGCGCGGCATCCGTCCCGCGCGGAGCGCGCTTGCTCCCTTTCCTGACGACGGTCACGTCGAGGCGCTCGCGCAAGGCCGGCAGCAAGAGCGCGCTGTAGTCCGCCACCCCGGTTCGCTCGGGCGGCATCGGCGAAAAGTACGCGAGCTTCATGCCAACAGCCGCTCGATGGCTCGCTCCCAGGTCACCTCGTCGGCGATCGCCTTTCCCGCGCGCCCGAAGGTGGCGGCCTCCTCGCGATGCTCCCGGAGCCAGCTTGCGGCGCGGGCCAGCTCGGCGGCATCTGGCGATACGACGAGGCCCGTCCGGCCGTCGAAGACGATCTCGAGCGGGCCGCCCGCGTCCGTCGTCGTCAGGACCGGCTTCTCGGAGAGGAACGCCTCGAACGGCACCATCCCGTAGTCCTCGTCCACGGGCGCGTAGTACACAGCAAGACAGCGGCCGTAGAGATCGGCTAGCTCGGCGTCGGAGACGCGACCCGCGAATCGCGCGCGGCCATCGAGGCCTCTTGCGCGAGCGAGCTCCTCCAGCCGGCGGCGGTCGGGGCCGTCTCCCGCGATCACGATCTCGAGCGACGAGTCGAGCGCCGCCGCCTCGAGTAGGAGGTCGATGCGCTTCGCGCGGTCCAGCCGGTTGACCGAGAGAACGAAGTCTCCGTACCCCTCGCAGCGGTACTGGAGCTCCTGCGGCGGAGGCGGCAGAAACTCGGCGTGGAGACCCGTAGTGCGCTCGAGCCGGTCGGCGACGTTCTGCGAGATCGCGAAGAGCCGGGTCGCCTCGCCGAGCGCGATCCGGTCGAGCGCATGCACCTTCCGCCGGAGCGCGCGATCGTCGGACGACTCGTCGAACTGCCCGAGGTCGGTCCCGTCGAGCTCGTACGCCTGCCGGAACTGGTGCACGAGCCAGACGCGTTTCTCCGGGTGCCGGACGAGATAGGACGGGAATTTCGTCGCGACGACCATGTCCACCCGAGCCCCGTCCACCTCCTCCAGGTCGAGCATCCGCCACAGGAACGCCTGGGTGAGGACCCGTGCTCCGGGATACCACTTGAACGGAACCGTGACGAGCTCGGCCTCGTGCCCGCGCACGCGGAGCTCGGCGACCAGCCGGTCGGTCATGACCTCGGTCCCGCCCCACGCGAACGGGATCTGGGGCCGGGTGACGAGGATCCTCATCGGCGCCCGCTGCGGAGCTCGTCGAGCTCGGCCTGCAGTCGCTCGACCTGCTGCTGGAGGTCGTCGATCAGCCGAAGGGTGGCCGCGTTGAACGACCGCTGGTCGTAGGCCAGAGGTTCCACGTACCAGCGCATGAGCTTGCGCAGGACGCCCTTGACCGGGGTTCCGACCCCGCCACGCACTCCGGGTCGCAGGCGCAGCGATCGATCGGCGGAGACGGGCCAGAGGCGCTCGGCCTCGGCTCGCGCGGCTTGACGGTCACCCTCGCTCGGCGTCCCCCCGGCCGGGTCGGATCCCGACCGGCGAACTTCCTCTCGAAGGCGCTGGAAGAGCTCGTCGACGTCTACCGAACCCCCTGCAGATTCGCCGTTTTTGGCTTCGCCAGAGGGCATTGCGGCATTCTAGATGCATGAGGACGACCCCCGGACGCGACTACGATCAGTCCGTGCGTGTCGGCATCTCCCTGCTCACCCTCGCCCCCGGCGATCTCGGCGGCTCCGAGACGTACGCGCGGCAGCTCGTGCGCGCGCTGCCGGCCGTGCGGAAGCTCGACTACACGGTCTTCGTGCCTGCGCGGGCGAAGGATGCCGCAGGAGTGCTTCCGGCGACCGAGGTGGGCGAGCCCCTGGTGGGACGCCGCGGCCCTGCGCGGGTTCTCGGCATGGCTCTCTCGGCTCTCCGGTCACGCGCCGTCAAGAGCGAGCTGGAGACGGTCGACGTGGTGCACTATGCGCTGACCGTGCCCGTCCCCGCGACGAAAGCGCCGACGGTGGTGACTTTGCACGACATGCAGCATCGGGATCTCCCTGGGTTCTTCGGGCCCGTCCGTCGCTCGTTTCGGCGTGTCGCCTACGACCGGGCGACGCAATCGGCATCGGTGGTCATCGTGACGAGCGAGTTCGTGCGAGGACGCGCGCTCGAGCTCCTGGGGCTCGACCCTGCGATCGTCCATGTGATCCCGCACGGCATCAACCACACGCTCTTCAGACCCGGAGACGAGGAACGTGAGCCGTTCGTCCTCTACCCGGCCCGGCCCTGGCCGCACAAAAATCATGCGCGCTTGTTCGAGGCGTTCGCGTCGCTGCGGAAGAAGCAGCCCAAGTTGCGCCTCGTCCTCACCGGAGGAGGTCTCGAGCGCCTCGGCTCGCTCCCGGACGGGGTCGAGCGCTGGGGCGTCGTCCCGGCCGCGGAGCTGGCTTCGCTGTACAGGCGGGCCGCGGTCACGGTCTTTCCGAGCCTGTACGAGGGCTTCGGCCTTCCGCCGCTCGAGGCGATGGCGTCCGGCTGCCCCGTGGCGGCGGCCGATACCGCGGCGATTCCGGAGGTCTGCGGCGATGCGGCCGTCCTCTTCGACCCCATGGACCCGGAGTCGATCGCAGCCGGCATCGTCGATGCGGACTCGCGCGCGGAGGAGCTCCGGGAGAAGGGTCTCGCACGAGCGGCCGCCTTCACCTGGAACGAGACCGCCCGCCGGCACGAAGACGCGTATATCGCCGCCGCCAACCAGTAGTGCGAGTTGGCCTCAGTCTCCTGACCCTGGTGCCGGGGATCTCGGGCGGCAGCGAGACGTACGCCCGGGAGCTCGTCCGGGCGCTGGGTCGCGTCGGGCGCTTCGAGTACCGCGTGTTCCTGCCGTCGGTCGCAGCCGACGTGGACGGTCTTCCGGCGGAGCTCGTTCCCGAATACCGCGCGTCGCGGTCGACCGGGGGCCGCATCGTCGCGATGACACGGGCCTCGATCTCGGGACGAAGCATCAAACGACGCTTCGCGGGCCAGGACGTGCTCCATTTCCCTTTGAGCGTCATGGTCCCGCGCGTCGACAGCCGTTCTGCGACGACAACGATCCTCGACGTTCAGCACGAGCTCCTGCCCGAGTTCTTCTCCCGCGCCGAGCTTGCGTACCGGCGAAGGGCCTACGGCTGGTCGGCCCGTAGGAGCCGTCTCGTCCTGACGATCTCCAGGCACGCAGCGGAGACGCTCGTCGACCGACTCGGGTTGGCGGAGGACCGGGTTCGCCCGATCCATCTGGGGATCGACCACGATGTCTTTCTACCGGCCGACGAAACGAGGGGCGAGTTCCTTCTCTACCCCGCCCGAAGCTGGCCGCACAAGAACCACGCGCGCCTGTTCGGGGCGTTCGCAGAGCTGCGGCGGCGTCATCCTGAGCTCGAGCTCGTCCTCACCTCGTACAACGCGCCCGTGCCCGAAGGCGTGCGTTCGCTCGGCCACGTGTCGCGAGAGGAGCTAGTGCACCTCTACCGGACGGCTGCGGCATTGGTGTTCCCGAGCCTGTACGAGGGCTTCGGCCAGCCGCCGCTCGAGGCGATGGCCTGCGGCTGCCCGGTCGCGTGCTCGAACGTTGCCTCGTTGCCGGAGGTCGTCGGCGACGCTGCTCGCCTTTTCGATCCGTCATCGACCGAGGAGATCGTGGCCGCAGTCGAGGACGTTCTCAGCGACCCCGATCCCTGGCGGCGTAGCGGATTCGAGCGTGTGGTCGGCTTCACCTGGGAGAAGACCGCCCAGGCTCACGACGCGGTGTACGAGGAGCTCGCGAGCTGAGTGCGTGCGCGGCGATGATGTCTCCGTGAACGGGTCGCTGACCGATTCCCTCCGCCGCTCCCCGCCGAGCCTGCACGACAGCCCCGACTACTGGGGTCTGGCGTGGGAGGCGCTCGCGTGGCTCGAGGAGAACGTGCAGAGCGGGATGTCGACGCTCGAGACCGGCGCCGGAGCGAGCACGATGGTTTTCGCAGCGAGTGGCGCGCGACATCACGTCGTCACGCCGGACGCCGAGGAGGAACGCCGGATACGCGCTGCGTGCGAAGAGCGCGGGATCGACGTGTCCCGTGTGACATTCCACATCGGGCGCTCACACGAGGTCCTGCCCGTGCTCGACGTGCCTGCGCTCGATCTCGTCCTCGTCGACGGCGCCCACGGATTCCCGTATCCCATCCTGGACTGGTGGCATCTCGCCCCGCGCCTCAAGACGGGCGGCGACATGTTGCTCGACGACGCCTACCTGCCGGGCATTGCCGCGATCGTGGACTACGTGCTCGGGAGCGGCGCGTGGGAGGTGGAGGCGCCGATCAGCTTCCGCACGGCCCGCATCCGCAAGGTCCGCGGCGACGATCCGCCGAACGAGGCAGACGCCCAGGCGGCTCACGGACGCATGAGCTTCGCCTACCTGCCACCGGGACGCCGCGTCGTCGCCTCCGCACGCACGCGCATCTTCTCGACAAGAGCGGGGATCTGGGCCGTGCGAAAGCTGCGCGGCCCGGGGCGGTGACTGTCACCGCCAGGTGACTCTCACCGCGCTTCCTCGCTCGCCACCGCCGCGCCCCACTCCTCGGAAGCGACCTCGCGCGTCGGCTGGGCGAAGAACCAGAAGTGCCCCTCGGGGTCGCGTGCTGTGTAGCGCCGCTCGCCGTACTCCTGATCGGTGGGCTCCTCCTTGATCTCGGCGCCCGCCGCCTTCGCTTTCTCGAAATGGCCGTCAACGTCGTCGATCAGCACGTAGATCCCCACCGTCTCCTGGCCGAGATCCTTCGGGCTCCGGTACTGCTCGCCGGGGTCGCCCATGTAGATCTTGCCGTCGCCGACCTGCATCTCTGCGTGGTTGACGTAGCCCTCTTCGCCGGTGTAGCGCAGCACCTCCTTAAAGCCGAAGGCCCTCGAAAGGAAGCCGAGAGCGGCGTCGACGTCTCGGTAGAGCAGGTATGGGGTGATGGTCTGCATGATCGTCTCTCCTTTACTCAGGGGTTTCGTCGACGACGCTTGATCTCGGTGTCCAACGCGTCCAGACGGTTGTCCCAGAATCCGCGGTATCGCTGCAGCCACTCGTCGAGCTCCTGCAGCGGTCCCGTATCGAGCGAGTAGAGCCGCCTCCGCCCATCCTCTCGCGCGCGAACGAGCCCGTATTCTCGCAGGACGCGAAGGTGCCGCGAGATCCCGGGCCGGCTGGTCGGGAAATGCGAGGCGATCTCACCGGCAGTCCGCTGCTGCTCGGCCAGGAGCTCGAGGATCCGCATGCGCGTCGGCTCGGCCAGGGCTTCGAGCGCGTTCATCGTGCCTCACGCTCCCCGAGGAGTGCATCCAGTCGTGTCAGATGCCCCTCCCAGATGCCCATGGCCCGCATGCCGACCCGCGCGCCGACGAGGCGATGGTCGAGCGCGAGGACGGTGCCGTCGCCGTCCGCCCTGAGCTCGAAGCGCACTACAGAGGGCTTCTCGCCAGGCACCGTCCAGTCGAGCTCGAGAAGCCGCTCGATCTCGAATGCCCGCACACGTGCGATGAGCAAGCCGCGGTCGTCGCAGCGCACCTCGAACCCGCCATTCGGAGCCAGGTCGACATCCCCCACGGGAGCAAGCCACCTCGCGATCGACGCAGCATCGGTGAGCGCTGCCCAGACCTCACTGGGGGATGCGCGGTAATAGCGAGTCAGACGCAGCTCGCACGTACCCTCCGCGATCATGCCTTTAACGTAACGTGACGGTTACGTAACTGTCAAGTTACATCTCTAGCCCAGTGCTCGGAGGTAGTGCCAGCTGTCCCGGAGGCTGCGCGGGCGCAGCGCGGCGAGCAGCACCGCATAGAGCACCACTCCGACCACAGCCGACGCCAGCGCGCCGAGGACGAGCGCGGGTGGGACGAAGGACGCGACGCTCAGGCCGGCGACGAAGGCTGCCGCGGCGCCGAGACGCCGGGCCGTAGCCGCCAGCGCGCCGAGATCCACGAGCAACGCGGTGAGAACGAGGAGGGTCGAAGCGGCGAGCGCGAGCGCGAGCCCGTCCAGCTCGAGCACTTCCGAACCCAGCCACGCCAGCGGTACCTGCAGCGCCAGTGCCGCGAGCGCGATCCACGGCAGACCCCGCGTCCGACCCGCGACGAAGGCCAGGGGAAAGGTCACGGCGACGCCGACTGCTGCGACCATCCAGAGACTGAGCACGACGACCGCGCGGCCGATGTCCGCGCCGATGTCGCCCGCATATGCCTCGCCGAGAACGGCTTCCACGAGGACACCGCCCGCGAGCGCGAACACGCCGGCGGCTGCGCCGACCAGCACGAGTGCGAGCCACGACGTCGCGACGACGTGCCGCGCAGCCTGCACCGCGCCGACACCTGCGCGGGAGAGAGGCACTGATGTCACGATTCCGAGCGAGCCCGCGGTCACGGTCACGAGCGACGACGCCGCGAGGTAGGCGTACACGAAGCTCGTCGCAGCGCCGATGCCGAGCCGCGAGGCGAACGGAAGGCAGATGACGTAGAGAAGCTGAAGCGCGAGCGGTAGGGCTGCTCCGACCGCGAACGCGCCGAGTCGCGTCCGCACCGGCGGCCCGCTCGGACGGACGGCACCCCTCGGCATGCGCAGGCGCGCCGCATGCAGCGCGAGCCCGACTGCCACGACCAACAGTGTGATCGCGCCGTTCAACATCGACCCCCAGGCGACCGCGATGATCCCGTCCGGCTCGACGCGCAGGAGGATCAGCCCCAGCCCCGCCACGCTCCCGAGCGTGTAACCGAGAGCGGCTGTTCGGTAGTCGTCGATCGCGGCAAGACCGCTCGCCGCCAGCGCCGCGAAGAGATGAGCGACGCCCGCTGGCACGATCCAGCGGAGAACCTCGGCAGCCGTGTCCTCCGCGATCTCGGAGCCGCCGCCGGTGAGAAGCCTCGCGACCAGCGAGGAGCCGAGGGCGGCCAGGAGAAGGAGCGGGACGGCGATCAGCACGAGCGCGATCGCGAAGCCGGCGAGCTCGCCGGCCAGCCGTCCCTCCTCTTGGGCGCGAGCGAGCTGCGGCAGCACAGCGACCCTGATCGCCTGCGAGGCGATGACGATCACGACGAAGAGCCCGTAGGCCGCGAGGAGCCCATCGGTCGCCTCCGAGCGCCCGAACTCGCGCGCAATCACGACCCCGATCGCCGCCGCGATCCCCGACACGAGCAGGAACGACCCCGCGGTGAGCGCGCCGCTCCCGAGCGAGCCCAAGCCGGGGGAGTCTGTACGCTTGCTCACCGACGCGGAAGCGTACGTCTCATGCCGAACGACAGTCTCTGGACAGGTAGCGCGCTCGACGACCTCC
>Ga0183260_10002437_pt1 | contig 15378 bp, 14 predicted proteins | sample AntDrymUQ4972206_2_FD_129768 | JGI IMG/M metagenome (GOLD analysis project Ga0183260, IMG submission 129768) | Polar desert sand microbial communities from Dry Valleys, Antarctica - metaG UQ497 (22.06) (version 2) (version 2) | ecosystem: Environmental > Terrestrial > Soil > Desert | place... | reverse complement strand
TATCGCGAAGGCTTCGTCAAGAATCGCTACATCGGCCGGACGTTCATCATGCCGGGCCAGGCGCTACGCCAGAAGAGCGTGCGCCAGAAGCTGAACCCGGTCGGGGTCGAGTTTCGCGAGAAGGTCGTGCTGCTCGTCGATGATTCAATCGTGCGCGGCACGACGTCGCGCGAGATCGTGCAGATGGCGCGCGAATCCGGCGCGCGCAAGGTGTACTTCGCCTCAGCCTCGCCGCCGGTACGCTACCCCAACGTCTACGGGATCGACATGCCGAATCAGAACGAGCTGGTCGCGACCGGCCGCAGCGAAGCGGAAATCGCGCGGGAGATCGGCGCCGATTTGTTGATCTACCAGGATCTCGAAGCCTTGAAGGACGCGATCCGCGCGGTCAATCCCGCTCTTACACATTTCGTTGCCTCGTGCTTCGACTGACACTACATCACTGGCGACGTCACCCGCGACTATCTCCGCGCGCTCGCGGTGGAGCGCGACGAAGCGCGAGGCGCAGCCGAAGCGGATTTGCTGGAAGAGGAAAAGGCATAAGGGATGGGAGACAAGATGCAAACAAGCTGCGCGATCATCATTCCCGTCTATAACGAATCCGGTGCGATCGAGGACACGGTGGCGCGCATCCAGAACATCTGTGCGCAAGTAGAAGGGTACGCGTTCACGATTATCTGCATCAACGACGGTTCGACCGACGACTCGGCGCGAATACTTGCCGGAATAGGAGGGATCACCGTGTTGACGCACGCCGTCAACCGCGGCTACGGCGCCGCGCTGCGCACCGGTCTTGACTACTGCACGCAGGAGTGGGTGTTCATTACCGACGCTGACGGAACCTATCCACTCGAGGATCTCGTGCACCTCCTCGACAGCGCGCAAAGCGGCTTCGACATGGTCGTCGGCAATCGCGAGGGCGCCGGCATCAGCCGCAGTCCCGTGCGCCGGCTTGCCCGGTGGATGCTGCGCAAGATGGTCCACGGCCTGACCGGCGTCATGGTGCCGGACTTGAACTCGGGAATGCGCGTATTCCGCAAATCGATTTATTCGGAGTTCCGGCACCTGCTTCCGCTGGGCTTCTCGTTCACCACGACCCTCACCGTGGCGTCTCTCTACAGCGGACGCCGGGTACGCTACATCCCGGTGAATTACGAGCGCCGGATCGGCCGCTCGAACATCAAGCCGGTGCAGGACTTCTTCGGGTTCGCGATCCTGATCGTGCGGCTGGCCTCGTATTTCGACCCGCTGCGGTTTTTTCTGCCGGCGGCATTCGGCCTGTTCCTGCTCGGACTTCTGCGCGCCTTACGCGATATTGTCGTGGTCAATCAGATCGGGGCCCTCGCGGTCATCCTGTTCCTGACCGCGTTCCAGGTCTTTGTGCTGGGGGTCATCGCGGATGTGATTGTTCGGCGCTTTCTGGTCGTTCCGTTCGCGTCGCAAAGGCCTGAGATCGAGACGAGCGTGGTTGACCCCGCCATGACCATCGACCGATTGCCCGAAAAATAACTCGAAGGGGATTCGCCTAATGTGCGGCATCACTGGTTGGGTATCGGGATCGGCGGCAGGCCCGGACCGGGAAGTGCTTGCGCGAATGACGCGGGCACTCGCGCACCGCGGTCCGGACGCCGAGGGAATTATCATCGACGGTCCCGCCGGCCTGGGCCATCGCCGCCTGTCGATCATCGATCTCCGCTCCGTCAGTGACCAACCCATGCAGGACGCTTCGGGTCGCTTCCTGCTGGTCTACAACGGAGAGATCTACAACTTCCGCGAAGTCCGGCGCGAGCTCGAGAGCCTCGGTCACGTCTTCGCCACCAATAGTGATACCGAAGTTCTGCTTGAGGCGATCAAGGCGTGGGGACCGGCGGGGCTCGATCGTTTGATCGGCATGTTCGCGTTTGCCTTGTGGGATAAGAGCCGGCAAAGGCTCTTGCTGGCGCGGGATCGGCTGGGCAAGAAGCCTCTGTTCTTCGCGCGCCTGCGCAGCGGCGGGATCGCGTTTGCCTCCGAGCCTCGCGCGCTCGCGCTGCACCCCGAAATTACCGGAGACATCGATCCCGTCGCGCTCGCGCACTATCTGCGCCTGAACTACGTGCCCTGCAACCGCTCTCTCTTCGCCGGTGTCGAATCCCTTCCGCCTGCCTGTTACGCCGAGTTCGACCTCAAAGCCGGGCTCAAAGTAGTGCGCTACTGGGATCTCGCCGCAAAGTTTCGGGAAAAAAGGCGCTTTCGCTCGGCGGCCGAGGCGGCGGAGGAATTGACGGCGCTCGTCGACGACGCAGTGCGCCTTCGGCTGGTCAGCGATGTGCCGCTCGGCGCATTCCTAAGCGGTGGGGTCGACTCCTCCACTATCGTCGCCGCCATGCTGAAGCAGCGCGATCCGGCAAGCGTCTTCACGTTTTCGTCAGGATTCCTCGAGGACAGTTACGACGAGTCGCCGCTGGCGGAGCGGTTGGCCGCAAGCTTCGGGGTCGTGCATCGGACGCAGAAACTCGACGTCGCGATGCTGGACATTTTGCCGGCGGTGATGGCGACTGCGGCCGAACCGCTGGCGGATACCTCCGCCCTGCCGATGTTTTTCCTGTCCGGCTTCACGCGGCAATCGGTCACCGTCGCGCTCTCCGGCGACGGCGGCGATGAATGTTTTGCTGGTTACGAAACCTATGTCGCGGACAAGTTGCACCGCATTGCGAGTCATTCGCCGCGCTGGTTGCGTGAGCGCGCGCCCGGGTTCCTGGATCGTTTTCTCCCGGTGGATCACCGCAAGGTCGGTTGGCCGGAGAAGCTGCGGCGATTTTCGTCCGCGCTCAGCCAGGATTTTCCGCGCGCGCACGCGTCGTGGAGGGACATCTTCGGTGAGCAGGAGCTTCTGGCGCTCATGCAGCCGGCGTGGCGTGCGAAGGTCGCGTCAGCGGACGGTGCTGGGCTATTCGCCGATTACTTCGCGCGACATTTCGCGGATATCGAAGGCTGCGACCCGGTCGATCAGGCGACGTACGTGGACATCAAAACTTTCATGGCCGACGACATCCTCGTCAAAGCGGATCGAATGGCGATGGCGCATTCGCTGGAAGCGCGCTGCCCGCTGCTCGACCATCGGGTTGTCGAGTTCGCCGCCACGCTTCCGCCCGATCTCAAGCTTCGCGGGTTCTCGAAAAAGCACATCCTGCGGCAGAGTCAGCGCAGCCGCCTTCCGCACTGGGTGCTCGATAGACCGAAGCAAGGCTTCAATGCGCCCGTCTCGCATTGGGTCCTTGGGCCGTTGCGTGAGCAATGCCAAGAGACTTTGTTTTCCAGCGGCATGCGCGCCTGGTTCGACACCGACCGAATCCGGCGGCTTTGGAGCGAGCATGAAGGGAAGACACGCGATAACGGCCTGAAGCTCTTTGGGCTTTTGACCGTCGGGCTGTTCCTCGACTCAGTGGCGCAAGCAAAGAGAGATCAGAGCGCGCCGCGCGTCGCGAACACATGCGCAGCGCTGCCGGTTCCGAGATAGGTCGACCCCGTGAAGCGACGCGCGGCGTAGCGACCAGCCGTGTTCGGGATCGGGAATCGCGCGGCTAGTCGATGCGGCCCGGCTCCCTCGACACCTTCGGCGGCTCGCAACGAGTTGTTCGGATATTGGGAGGACAAGTCGCGATCGCGGGTCGTATCGGCCGTGCGCTCGCGCCGGATGACAAATGGCCCGGGGCCGACGCTCTGATAGACGTTGTCCTCGATCACCAGAGGATCGGGGAACGTGGTTGCCGTACCGCCGTCGGCATCCGTCCCCTGCCGGTTATCGATGACGAAAAAGCCGTTTTGGCCGGCAAAGTCGGAAATAAGTGTGTTGTTGCGCGCAGTCAGCCTGAATCGCCGCCCCGGAGAGAACACGCCGGGCCGGGCGGCTTGATCGCCGCTCGCGCCTTCTGCGGCGAAGGCGACGAGCGTGGCGCTGCGATTGTCCGATGCAGGACCGTACTGCAACATGTTCCCGCCGATCTCGTAATCGCCGCCGTTCGAGATATCGATGAGATAGGACGCAGCGCAGTCGCTCATCAGGAACTTGTTGCCGAGAATCTTCGCGTTCAAGGCGCGGGTCTTCAATTGGTGCGCTCGCGCAAGCCTGTTCCCCGGCGAGTAACTGACGACATTGCCGAAGAATTCGAGCCACTCCGGCGAAACGTAGAACGAATGCGCCTGAACATCGAAGCCGCAATCGACGACCTTGCAGTCGTAGATTCGTAGCGTCTGGCCTCTGGCCCCACCCGACACGGCGTTCTGACAGCGCAGGAGCTCGCATCGCTCGATGCGCACCGAGCGTCCTGCGAAGCGATCCTTGATGCGCACGCCTGCCTCCCCGGTGTTGTACCACCCCCGGTTATCGCGAATGACGAGGTCCTGCAAGACGACTTCCCCGTCGATCGGCGGAAGGTCGATCGCCTGAATCGACACGATGTCGCGTTCACCACTCGTGTTCCGGAATACGGGACGGTTGGCCGGATCCATTGCCCGGATCGTGCACGGAAACTGGATGATGGCAGCGGCCCGGCTATCGCCCGAAAACATGCCGGGCGTGATCTCGAAGGTCGCACCGATGAGATCCGTCCGGCCGCGGGGCGCGCTGCCCGACGCCGCTCCTCCCCGCACCGCGCGGGTCAACGCATCGAGGGAAGCCCACTCGTCGAGCCCATGTTTGATCCTGGCCGGTGGAGAATCGACATGGACATAGGCAATCTCGGATGCGACGGTGGATTGAGGATCGTCAAAGCTCGTGTCGGTGGCTTCGATCTGCAGGCGCACCGCAGATGCGCCGGTGCCGCCCGCCGGGAAGGCGGTGCCGTCATAGCCCAATATCGGGTAGCCGAATGAGTATTCCGGGAACTGGCTCGGGAATGGCATATACGTCGCGTTGTGCTTTGCCGCGGGACCATCGCGATACACGTTCGCGCGCAGGCGGACTTGCGTCATCGCCGGCTTGTAATTAATCACATAGCGCGACAGATCAAACGAACCCGGTTGTCCCGCTATGAACGTCGCCACCGGCCGCCGGATCCTTTCCGCGATCCTGACTGGCGCGGCGGTGTGCTCGCTACCCCAAGCCGTGAATGCTGCAAGCGGGCTCGAGATCAGGGTCTTGAGAACCGTGCGCCGCTTCACGGCGATGCAATTTGATGACGGTGTTCGCGGGAGCGAACGAACGCGACCATGACCACGAGCACCACCAGCGCCTGAATGGTCACTGCGTAACGCGAGCTCGCGCCCTGGTCGGCGAGCGCCTGCACCATCGAAGACAAGAGGATCAGCGCGCTGATCGCGGTGAGGTCGAGATCCCACTTGACGCGCAGGCGCACGCGACGTGAAACCAGCACGAAGAACACGAGCAGGACAAAGCCGACGTTGGCGATCCGCAGCAGTTTGTGCTCGACCCACCACACCCCGGCAAGGGGCGACCGCAGCGAGCCGGGCGTGACCCGGTCAAGATTCCAGAGTATGGGCACCGTCCAGAAATCTACCCACGCGCTCGCGACACTCACGCCGTAGCGAACGGGATGCTGTGCGAACATTTCCATCGACATTTTCTGCACTTCACGCGAGGCCTCAGGCAGAGATAAGCCCGTCACCTGTCTGATTTCCGGCCATGCGTGCCAGATCGCATTCCGGTAGTGGCCGACCGTCGTCAGCATCTCCTCGCGGTTCTTGAGCAGGACGTCGCGGATCACCGCGTACCGGTCGGGGGCGAGCTCGATAAAGGCGATGCTGTGATTCACGAGCCCGAACCCGGACTGCGTAGAGAGCGTGAAAAAGCCGACCTTGCTGTAGACCAGAGCACACCAGGCAAGCACAAGGAGCACCGCCGGGAACGTCGCCAAGCTGGCGCACTTGAAGGCGCTCGCGGACGCAAGCCGCAGGCCGGAGACGGAATAGGCGACTAGCAAGGGCAAGAGGAGGAGAAGGAAAACGTACTGCGGCCGGATCAGAATGGTCGCGCCCGCCAGCACGCCGAGGAGCAATAGCAAGCCGGAAGCACGTTTGCCCTCGCGCAGCCGGCGAAAGCATCTGAGCATGACCGCAACCACGGCAACCACACCCCACGTCGAGACGGTCTCCGACAACACCGCGGCTTCCAGGAAGAGCTGCTGCAGGTTGAGGTCGTAGGTGAGCCCAACGAGAAACGCAAACTCGGCACGTCCCGTCATTACCAAAGCAGCGTAGAACAGCAGGATGGAAACAAGAACGCCGCCGGCCATCTGCGCTATGACGATATTTTGCGGCGCCTCGCCGACAAGCGCGATCACCAGCGGATAGCCAGGGGTGCGGCGCCCCTCGGAACGGGTGAGGGTGCCGTCGCGCAGATCCCGGGCCGCGGACACGTAGGTCCCCGTGTCCGGATATGTCGCGGGCTCGTAGCAGGCCCAAAGTCCGACACGCAGTAGCGCTCCGCCAAGGACAAGTAGCAGGAGCCAATAGCGAGGCGCAATCATTTTCCGCGCGCCTCAATTGAGGAGTCATGCGTGGGCCTGCCGCGTCCGGGAGCGCGGCCAGCCCACCACATAAGGCCAGCAGGAAGGGAGATCAGTACCGGCAGCAGCCCCCAGAGAATGGACAGCGCCAGGGCGCGCTCCGGCGCGACGCCCACCGCTCCAAACAACGCAACCATGCTCACTTCCCGCACACCCCAGCCGCCCAGCGAGATTGGCAGTACGCTGAACAGGGCCGCCCCGCCGACCAACACGACATAGCCGGTAAAGGGGAGCCCGATGTCGAGATCAATCCCCAGAACGTACGCAGCGAGAATTCCTGTCAGCGAGGCAACGATCCCCAGACTCGAAATCTCGAGCAGCGCACGCGGGCTCGCGCCAAGTTGCCGCAGCCCGCGGCCCAGCCCGATGGCGAGCGTTGCGCCGCGACCGGGGAGCCACGCGGCGACAGGTTTATAAACCACCCCCAGCACGACCAGACCGGCGAGGAGGCAAGGTCCCACCGCCAACAACGCCGCGCGAAGTACTGGCTCTCTTAACGCGTCCCAGACTGAAGGTAGGCACAGCGTAACGAGCAAGCCCAAGAGCACGACTCCGGTGCCACGCTCGATGGCGACGCTGCCGAACGCAACTCCGGGAGGGCTGCCGTGGCGGTGCAGATTCCACATGCGGACCACGTCACCTCCGACAGAGGTCGGTAGTGCCTGGCTGAAGAAGAGCCCTTCGAATACCCAGTGGATCGCCTTAGGCGGCGGCAAGCTGCCCCCGAGTAGCCGGACGATCCGGTGCCAGCGCCAGCCAATGATGGCGGTTTGCACGATCATCAACACCAATGCCAGCGCTACCGACGGCAGCTGCAGATCGGCCACGGTGGTTCGGAGGCGGTCGATGTCGATTGACCGTGTCACCCACCAAATGAGGAGCAAACTCAAACCCGCCTTGCCAAGGATGGCGATCGCGCGCTTCCATTGCGACGCGCCCGGCTTGGGCTTGCCGGGCATTCCTTCTAGCCTTTCGACAGAAACAACATGAGGTTCGACGTCCACCCGCACAGCCGCACACGATCGATCTTTACGCCTCGTATCCCGAGGTCTCGGCACAGATCACGCAAGTTGGAAGCCCCCAGCAGGTTCAAGTTTTTCTCGTCCGCGAAAAAGCCGAGCCCGATCTTTTGCAGCGCGGCTCGGTAGCGGTCGGCGGGCAGCCAATGGAGCAAAGGCAGACCCGTATGAACTTCCACGGGAAACCAGCGGTTGGGCGTCGTGATGCACACAAGCCGGCGCGCCACCCGGTAGAGTTCCCCGATGAATTGCGCCTGTTCGGCAAGGCTCCCCACATGTTCGATCACCGCGCTCGAGTGCGCGACGTCGAACGCCCCCTCGGCGAATGGCAACGCCTTGCCGTCCGCGAACACGAAGCGGACGCCCGGGAACTGCGTCTCGAGGAAGCCGGCGTCATCCATCCCCGCCGCGGTCAATTTGTCCTTGTGCGGATACCACGCCTCGAGGTAGTTCGACGACACGTATTCCCGGTCGCTCGTGACGCCCACGTCGATCAAGGTCTCCGCGGGAACAAGACCGCTGACCGTCAGAAACCGCTCGTACATCCTCCGGCGCATCATCGCTGTGACACGAATCGCCAGAGAGTCCGGCCGCGCGACGTTGTACTGCGCGTTAGGCTTGTCGGCTACCGGCAGAGGCGCCAACGCTCGCTCCTGTCATGGCATGCGCTTCTCGTGGCGCGGGTTCGACAGGGGAGCCTTGTGTGCGCGGGGTTAGCTGCTCGCGAACAATGTATTGCGTGGTGCCGATCGCGGCGAAAAGGTAATACGGCAGATCCCAGAAGGCGAGGTCGAGAAAGGCTCCACCGACCGCGTACCCGACCAGCCCCACCTGCGTCATCGAAGCGAGTGAAAACGCCCAGCGAAGATCGGCCCGATCGCGCGTCACACGCCTGATCCAGCCGCTTTGCCGCCAGACGAGCCACCAGAAAAGCAGAAACAGAGCCAAGCCAATGAACCCTTGACTGCCGAGAACCTGAAAATAGATGCTATGGGCGACGAGTTGGACAGAAGGGTTCGGCGAGTACTTGGCCGATGTCTCAGGACTTTGCCATTCTAACCCGCCAGCTATGGGGAACTTGTCCTTGGCGACGTTGAAAGCGGTCTCCCAAGCGATGATCCGGCCCATCGCGGAGGTTTCAACTTCATACGTCTCGATAGTCCGCATCCTGTCCGCCCAGCTTTCGGGCATCGCCGGGATCGCCATCAGCATGAACAGCGCAGCGGCGAAGGCTATCGCCGACTTGTGGGGGCTTCGATACCAGAGCAGGCAGCCCATTGCGAAGACCCCCAGGAGCGCGCCCCGGGACCAGCTCCCGAGGACGGAAATGGCACACAGCGCGGCGGCGCCACCCAACGCCAGCCGCAACCATTTGGAGCGGTACTGCTGGTGTAGATGCATCATGAGCGGGATCACGATGACCATCCCGACGCCCAGTGAATTGTTCCCTTGCATCACGCTTCCGTCCGGTCCGTTGACCATATGTTGACCTCCGCTCAGGATCGTGAAAATGCCTCCCTTCACGCCATAGAACCCCAAAGAGACAGCCATCGTCCACACGAGGAGTTCGATTTGACGCCGGGTATGCAGCAGGAGCAGCAGCACCCCGGTCATCGCGAAGATCTTCATTACCCTTTTCCCATACTCGTAGGCCGGATCCGGGTTGAAAGCGAATAAAGCGGTGAAGCAGATCCACACCGTGAACACGAGCAGCACGATTCCCGGCGTCCCGCCTTTCAGTTTGCGATGTTCGCGCGTTAATACCACGCCTATCGCGGTCAGAATCGCGATCACAAATGAGAACTGAAAATCGTAGGCGGCCCCCCAGCTCAGCCGGTGGGGGTTCATGACGCCGAACCACACCCAGGCGAGCGCGCCGATGTAGGGGTGCGTCAGGATTATGGGCACGAGTCCCGCCAGGATGCCAAACAAAAACAGGTCTCTCAGAGCCACTGGCGGTCACCTTCCCATCCGGTCATGCCAATCGCGCAAGCGCCGCGGCCGGCCGCTCGGCGTCCGCCGCCACCCTTCCCGACGCTCTCATTCAATGGCCGATACGATCGCATCTCGGTTTCAGCAGTACTCGACGAAATATACGGAATGGACCTTCGACTGCACGAATCGCGCCACGACACCATAACCGCGGCACGGCGGTGCATCAGCGTCGGTCGCCATTTTAATCCCCCGCTTGCACGCTGTTCCTGCCGCGCATGATATGTGTCGCGGACTCAGTCCGAGACAGCTTAGATAACCCATTGAAACTGTGGCGTCAATTAACCACCGGCGCGCCAGACGTTGGTCATCTCGTCGATGGTTACCACGTGGTCGCCGTCGAAATAGAGCGCGTAGTGCTTGGTCTGGCGACAGCGGCTCAACACTTTTGGGCGGAAAATCGCGGCACACTCCCCGTCTGCCCAGCGAACGCTGCGATATAAAACGCCATCGTGTTTCGCTATCCGCGCCGCAACGCCGATGGCTCGGCTCGGAGCGTAGTCGTCCGGCAGATGACATTCCGGCAGTTTGCGCACGTCGACGAGGCGCGCATCGACATCGACCAGGTACAGGCGCATCTCGACGCGAAGCGCAGACTCGCGCGTGCGCCGCAGAAACCGTTCCTGGTGATACCGTACTTCGGCGAGCGCCGTGGGCAGCTCGCGCGAGCAGTACCAAACGCCGAAGGTAGCATCGGCGAAACGGCTCCCTTCCGGGTTGATGTGCGTGAAAGCCGCCATGATGGGTGTTGTGCCGGGGCCGCTCACGCGCTCCGCCGGAGCGATCAACGTCAGGTTGCCAGCCTCTTCGCGGACACGGTCGTTGGTCAACGCCTCGACCGCGTAGACGGCCTCGAGATCCGCGGGATCCGCCACCCGATCGAACAAGCCGATCGGCGGGAAGCGGCTGGGAATCAAGCGGTGCGCGGGACGCCACAGCGTCCGCCGAACGTTGCTCCTAACCGCCACGCTGCGCGTCGAGATACTGGCGAACGACGTACAAGTCGGCGACGTGCCCGGAAAGCATGCGGTAGAGCGCCGATTCGCCACCGAAAATGGGCGCTGCATTCGGTTTGCGGATCCATGCGTCTGCAGTTTTCGGCTCGGGAAGCAGGATGTGCAACGCCTTGTAGATGCCCAGCACGTAGGAGATTCGTTCGAGCGTGTCGCGCGCGAGCTTAGCGTCGCCGACGCGTTTCCATTCGAAGAACGTCGAGCGCGGCGGCGCACCCAATAGCATGCGCGCTTCATCGGTCGTGAGACCCCACGCGCTGGCGATGCGGAAAAAAGTGCGCAGCGCGGGTCCTGAAACCTGCTCTGGGGAAAGCGAGGCGCTGATTACCTCATCGCGGCGCCGAGATATGACTGAAGCGCGCATGATCGATAGGTTTGTCTATAACCAGAATAATTATGATTATAGTCCCATTTTGGACTTATGCAATGAACCGCCGACAATTCGGGGATAGAACTCTTAGCGTTTTCGCACCGATCACTCTATGGCCTGGCGCATTGACAAGCGCGGCCGTCCGCAGGCACACTTAAATCGCGCCGATTTGAGCTTCAGCTTGCGGGCGCGTAACAAATTCCGCTAAAGCGAGGTTCGCTCCAGCCAGGAAAAGTTCCGGGTGGAGCACAAAACCCCGTTGGTAGCCATGTGGACCGCTTCGGCGAAGCGCCGAGCGGATTTTTTCCGTCTCGCGCCCTCATCGTTTTCCTGCTCTGGTGACTGCAATGAGCGATGCACCCAAACAGCGCGGTTTCACCACCGCAATCCTCCATTCTGATCGCGACAGCGTGATCGAGCACGGTGCATTGCATAAGCCGTTGCACGTGTCCGTCGCGTATGGCTATCGCGATGCGCGCGAACTCGCGGCGGTGTTTCAAGGACGCGCGCAGGGATATGCCTACGGCCGCCAGGGCAACCCGACATCGGCCGCGTTGGAGGCGAAGATCAACGCGATGGAAGGGGGTATCGCAACTGTGTCGTTCGCCACGGGCATGGCGGCGATCGGCGCGGTGTTGCTCGCTCTCTTGAAAGAAGGAGATCACATCGTCGCCAGTGATTACGTGTTCGGCAACACGGCGAGCCTGCTTGCAACCCTCGAAGCACACGGCCATCCGGTTACCTTCGTCGACGCGACGGACGCGCGGCTCGTGCAGGCAGCGCTGTTGCCCGCCACGCGCGTAGTTTTCGTTGAGACGATCGCCAATCCGCGCACGCAGGTCGCCGACCTTGCGCGAATCGGCGAAATCTGCCGAGCGCGGGGCATCCTGTACATCGTCGACAATACGATGACGTCGCCCTGGCTCTTTCAGCCCAAGGACGTCGGGGCGAGCCTCGTCGTCAATGCGCTCACCAAGTACATCGGCGGTCACGGCAACGCGCTGGCGGGCAGTATCACCGATACCGGACTCTTCGATTGGGCGGCGTTTCCCAACATCGCCGAAGCTTACAAAGCGCAACCGTCGCGGATGTGGGGGGTCACGCAGCTACGCAAAAAAGGCCTGCGCGATTGGGGCGGGACGCTCTCGCCGGAGCAAGCTCACCACATCGCCGCGGGCGCCGAGACATTGGCGTTGCGGATGCAGCGGACTTGTGCCAACGCACAGGCATTGGCCGAGCTGTTGCAGGAGCACCCCCGCGTGGGCGCCGTGTACTACCCGGGTCTCCCTTCGCATCCGCAACACGCGTTGGCGCGGCAGCTCTTTCGCGGCTATTTCGGCGGCCTTTTGTCGTTCGAGCTCGATGCGAATGTGGACATGTTCGACTGCCTCAACCGGCTCCAGATTGCTGTGCTGTCGTCCAATCTCGGCGATAACCGGACGCTCGCGATCCCGGTTGCGCATACGATCTTCTACGAAATGGGCGGAGAGCGGAGGGCGGCAATGGGGATCGCCGAGTCGTTGGTGCGCGTGTCTGTAGGGATCGAGGATCGCGACGATCTGCTCGAAGACTTCCGCCAGGCTATCGCCTGACAAAAACCGAAAACTTGCGCATCAACCCGCGATCTCGCGCACGTGCACACCGGTTTCGTCGACCGCAAGATACTGCCCACGATCGTGCCAGTCCGATAACACCCACCGCTCACGCGCAGTGCCGTCGACGTCGTGCACGTGACGCGCCGGCCGGTGAGTATGACCATGAATCATCCGTTGCACGGAGTGCGTGCGAAAGACGTCTTCGACTGCCCGCGCGTTGACGTCCATGATCGCCTCTGCCTTGAGGCTGTTCTCGTCGCGACTCATGCGCCGGAGCCAGGAAGCGAGAGCGCGGCGTCCCCAATAAGGCAGGCGTAGCAAGCGGCGTTGCAATGCGGGATTGCGCACGCGGCGGCGGTAGCGCTGGTAGGCGACATCGTCGGTACATAATTCGTCGCCGTGGCACAACAGCGTGCGCACGCCGAAGAGGTCCAGCACCTGCGTTTCCGGCAGCAAGTTCGCTCCGGTGACGCGCGCAAATTCGCGGCCCAGCAGAAAGTCGCGGTTGCCGTGCCCGACATAGAGCGGGATACCCGCATCGGAAACGCCCCGCAACGCTTGCGTAATCGCGGCGACGAACGGCTCTGCGAGCTGGTCGTCGCCAAACCACCGGTCGAAGAGATCGCCAAGGATATAGACGGCGCTGGCACTGCGCGCCGGCCCTGCGGCAAACGCCAAGAATGCCGCAGCGGCCTTCGGCCGTGCCTCTGAAAGATGCAGATCGGAGAGGAAGAGCGCCGGCTTCACGTCGCTCTCATCCATAGCAGGCGGGCCTGCTAGGAAGCGTCTTCGTAGGCTTTCTTGATCACGACGTCTTCGCGCGGGACATTCTGATGCGAGCCGGCAGTGGCGGTAGCAACGCCTTTGATGCGGTCAACGACATCGTGTCCGGCTACCACTTTGCCGAAGACGCAATACCCCCAGCCTTGCGCGCTCACCGCTTTATGGTCAAGAAATTCGTTGTCGCCGACGTTAATGAAGAACTGCGCGGTCGCCGAATGCGGCTCCGACGTGCGCGCCATCGCCACGGTGTATTTTTTGTTCTTGAGGCCATTGGTGGCTTCGTTGGCAATCGCTGCGCGCACGGGTTTTTGCTTCATCCCAGGCTCCATTCCGCCGCCCTGGATCATGAAGTCATCGATGACGCGGTGGAACAGCGTGTCGTTGTAATGGCCGTCGCGGACGTAGCGCAGAAAATTCTCGACGGTTACCGGGGCGTTCTCCGCGTCGAGCTCGAGCTTGACGTCGCCGTGATTCGTCTCGAGGATGACCATAGGTCTCTCCGGTGCGATCCCGATAGGTTCGGCCGCGAAGTCCGCGCGCCGAACGTCGGGTCATTTTGCTTCGATAATCGTCGCCGACTTGATGACGACAGGATCGGTGGGCACGTCCTTTTGGAATGGCCCCCCGGCGCCGGTCGCTGTCTTCGCGATCTTGGTGACGACCTCCATTCCTTGCACGACCTTGCCGAACGTCGTGTACCCGTATCCCTGCGGGGTCGCTTCGCGGAAATTCAAAAATTTGTTATCGCCGACGTTGATGAAGAACTGCGAGCTTGCCGAGTGCGGATCTTGCGTGCGCGCCATTGCGAGCGTCCCTGGGACGTTGAGCAGACCCGCCTTGCTTGCCGACTCTGCCTCGTTCGCGATGCCGGGCTTGGTCGGCTTCTGCTTGAAATCGGTCGTGAATCCGCCGCCCTGAACCATGAAGCCAGCGATCACGCGGTGGAACTGGGTGCCGTCGTAGTGCTTGCTCTTGACGTAATCGAGGAAATTGGCGACCGTTTTGGGAGCGGCGTCCGGATACAGCTCAACTTTGATCGTTCCGGCGCTGGTATCGAACTCGACTTGCGGGTTGGCGGCGAGAACGGGGCCCGCAGCAACGAGCAGCGCCGTGGCCATTAGGTAGAGCTGACGAAACATACGAGGTCTCCGTGAGAATAAGAGTGGCAAAGGGTCGAGATAAGGAGAGCGACGAACTGGCCGCGCGACCGGCTCGATCAGGGGACGTGATTCGGGCCAGTTAGGGCCGCGTGGCCAGGAGATCCCGCATGACCTTCAGCTTGGCGGGTGCAGCTTTACTTCTTGGATCGCGCGCGATGGCACGCTCATAATTCTGCGCGGCCAGGCGAGCGTGCACGTCGCCGAGATTTTCATAGGCGACGCCGTAATCGGGCGCGGCCTGGATAGCCGCTTCGAGCTCGACGCGAGCAAGTTCGTACTCGCCCTTGCGGGCATAGAGCACCGCCAGGTTGTTGTGTGGCTCGGGCAATTCGGGAAAGTCGGCGAGCACGCCGCGAAACGTCGCGATCGCTTCATCGAGCTTGTCCGAGTCGGTCAATGCGACGCCTTTGAGAAATCGCGCCTGGGGCTCGCGCGGTCGATCGCTGGTTAGTCGATCGAGGATCGCGATCGCCTCCGCGAATTGCTTCTGCGCGATCAGACCGCGCGCACTTTTCAGCTGTTCCCCGTAAATGCGTCGCGCCTCGCCGGCAAACTCTCCGGCATCGTTGCCTCCGACCGGCTGCGCGATCGCACCCGCGGCGCTGAGCAACGCCACGGCAAAAACGCAGACGAATCGACACATGCTGGAAACTATGAACGAGCTAACCACGTATCACGACAGGTGCGCCCTTAATGCGCCATGACAAACAATTCTAACAGCAGCCTACCAGCACCTCAGCGGCCATAGCGCAAACGTGCGACGGTTGCCTCGATCAAGTGGCGGGCAATTGAGACCGGCGAAGGCAATTGCGGCGGCAGCGCGTCGATGGGGAACCATTGCGCGTCGGCGATCTCGCTTTTATCCGGCGTGAGCTCACCAGCCGCATACGCCGCCGTGTAGGCGATCATCAGCGAGTGCGGAAACGCCCACGATTGGCTC
>Ga0183260_10002436_pt1 | contig 15378 bp, 17 predicted proteins | sample AntDrymUQ4972206_2_FD_129768 | JGI IMG/M metagenome (GOLD analysis project Ga0183260, IMG submission 129768) | Polar desert sand microbial communities from Dry Valleys, Antarctica - metaG UQ497 (22.06) (version 2) (version 2) | ecosystem: Environmental > Terrestrial > Soil > Desert | place... | reverse complement strand
TACGACGGTGTGACGCGATAGGCGTCGAAGACGGCGTCAACCTGCCGGAGCGCCGACAGCAGCGAGCGCAACTCCTTGATCTCCCCCACCTCGGCCGTGTACCAGTTCTTGGCCAGCTGGTCTTCGACGACACCGCCGTACGCAACGATGTTGGCGCCGTGCTCGGAGAACGTGCGGGCCACATCCTCGAGCAGACGCGCCCGATCCCACGCATCGACCGCGATCTGCACGCGGAAGCTCTGGGAGGCTCCACCATCCCAGTCGACGGCGGTGAAGCGCTCCGGGTTCCGCATGAGGGCTTTCACGTTCGGGCAGTCGACCCGGTGGATGGTAATTCCCTTTCCCAGCGAGATATAGCCCTTGATGTCGTCGCCCGGCACAGGCGTGCAGCACTTGGCGAGCCGGATGAGCACGTCCTCGACACCCTGGACGCTGATGCCGTAGCTCTCGCTGCCGGCGACACGGCTGAACTTGGACGGCTTGAGCGGGAGCGCCTCCTCCTCGACCCCCTCCGTCGTCTTGAGGCGCTGGAGCACCTTGTTCACGATCTGGCTCGCCTGCAGCTTTCCGGAGCCGAGCGCCACGTAAAAATCCTCCGCCTTCTTGAAGCCCGTCTCGCGGATCACCTGGGCGAGGACGGCCGAGCCGACCAGCTTGCGGTAGGGGAGGTTCTGCGCCTTCAGGGCCTGCTCGAGGGCGTCCCGTCCCTTCTGCTCCGTCTCGCCTCGCGTCTCGCGCGAGAACCACTGCCTGATCTTGTTCCGCGCGCGCGAGGACGCAGCGAGCGAGAGCCAGTCGCGGGAGGGACCACGGCCGGTCTTCGCCGTCATGATCTCGACGGAGTCGCCGCTCTTCAGGCGGTAGTGCAGCGGCACGATCCGGCCGCCGACCTTCGCGCCCACCGTGCGGTGGCCCACGTCGGTGTGAACGGCGTACGCGAAGTCGATCGGCGTGGCTCCGGCGGGCAGAGTCTTCACCTCGCCCTTGGGGGTGAAGACGAACACCTCCTCGTCGAAGACGTCGAGCCGGAGGTTCTTCATGAACTCGCGCGGGTCAGCCTCGTCCTGCGCCCAGTCCATCAGCTGCGTCATCCAGGCCAGCCGCTCACCGTCGGGCGCCTTCTCGCGGTCGCCCTTGTACAGCCAGTGTGCAGCCAGTCCGAGCTCGGCCGTGCGTTGCATGTCCCTCGTCCGGATCTGGATCTCGAGCGGCCGCCCTTCCGGCCCGATCACCGTCGTGTGGAGTGCCCGGTAGCCGTTGAACTTCGGCATCGCGACGTAGTCCTTGAACCGGCCCGGCATCGGCTTCCAGAGCGAATGGATCAGACCGAGCGCGCCGTAGCAGTCGCGCACCCCCTCCTCGGTCTCGCGCTGCACGATCACGCGCATCGCGGTGAGGTCGTAGATCTCGTTGAACTCTTTGCCCTTGCGGGTCATCTTGTCGTAGATGGAGTAGAAGTGCTTGGCGCGCCCCGAAATCTCGGCCGGGATGTCCATCCGGTCGAGCTCCCGCCCCAGCACGAGTCCCGCTGTTCGAACATGCTCCTCTCGGTCTGCGCGCCGCTCGGTCACGAGCGCCTTGATCTCCTCGTACTTGCGCGGATGCAGTGTCTGGAACGAGAGATCCTCGAGCTGCCATTTGAGCGCGTGGATGCCCAGCCGGTGCGCGAGAGGCGCGTACACCTCGAGTGTCTCGCGCGCTTTCTGCATCTGCTTCTGGCGCCCGAGGTACTCGACCGCGCGCATGTTGTGCAGGCGGTCGGCGAGCTTGATGTAGATGACGCGCGGGTCCTGCGCCATCGCGATGATCATCTTGCGGTAGTTCTCGGCCGCGGCCTGCTCGCGGCTCTGGAAGCTGATCCGGGTCAGCTTCGTGACGCCGTCGACGAGCTGCGCGACCTCGTCTCCGAACTCCGCTCGCACGTCGTCCAGCTCGACGTCGGTGTCCTCCACGACGTCGTGCAGAAGCGCGGCGGCGATGGCTGCCTCGTCGAGCACGCGGAGCTCCGCGCAGAGCTTCGCGACACTCCAGGGATGGTGAATGAACTCCTCGCCCGAGCGGCGCATCTGGCCCTCGTGCGCCGAGGCAGCGAAGCGGAACGCCCGCGTCAGAAGCTCCCGGTCGACGTCGGCGAGGTAGGCGGCGACGTCCGCGATGAGCTCGTCGACGAGGCTCTCGTGACGCTCTGCGCTCTGCAAGACGGCCATGGAAAAATTGTACTCCTGCTGCTCGGGCGTCCTCTGCGCCGCCCCGGCAGGAGACCTGCTCGTCGGCGCGAAACCAGCGGCGTGCGACGACTCAGACGAAGAAAGCATCGAGCCCTTCGGCTCGCCCGGGCTCTCGTTCTGCTCGACGAGTGCGCCGGCGAGCGTCGCGGACCGTCGCTCCGGCGGACGCAGCGGGTCTCGCTCCGCGCAGCCGCCTAAGCGGCTCAGGCCGCGAGCGCGAGGCTCGGCTGCTCCTCGAGGAGCGCCCGGAAGGTCGGCGACTCGAGCAGGCTGCGCCAGGGCGCGCCGTTCTGCTGCAGGCCAAGCTCCAGGAAGATCGCCCGCGCCTCGGCACTCCACGCCTCCTCCCCCGCCTTCCACTCTGCCGCAAGCCGGGAGCGGAGCTCCTCGTAGCGCTCCGGGGTGTCGAAGATTCGCCTGACCATCAGCTGGGGCGCAACCATTCCGTTCCAGTGATCCTCCTCGAGCCGGAAGGCCACATCGAAGTTTCCGACGCGCCGGAATCGGTCGAGCTGCGCCCCCAGCCCGAAGGCGATCGCGCTGCCGCCGTCGCGGCCGCCCTGGCGCAGGCGGAAGCGCAGATGTCGTCCGTCCGCCGTGGCCGAGGGCTCACCCACCTCGCAGCCGGTCACGAGCAACGTGACCCCCGGATTGCCGAGGCCGAAAGGCGCCAGCCGGCCCAGCTCGCCCGCGAGCTCCAGGGTGAGCTCCTTCGCCGGTACGACGGCGTCGACCACCATCGGTTCACGCAGATCCTCGTCGGTGAGCGCAGCGCTCGCGTGAGCCGCGAATGCCTCCGCGAACGCGTCCAAGCGTTCCGGCAGGAGCGAGAGACCGGCCGCTGCGCGATGCCCGCCGAAGCGCTCTAGATGCGACGCGCACGCGGCAAGACCCGCGTGCAGGTCGTAGGCGGCCACGGAGCGCCCCGAGCCCTTCCAGCCGTCTTTGCCCCCTGCGATCAGGACGACGGGCCGGTGGTACCGCTCCACGAGCCGCGAGGCAACGATCCCGATCACGCCTTGGTGCCATTCCTCGCCGGCGACCACGTACCCGCGCCGACGGCGCCTTTCCCCGGGCCAGCTCTCCACCTGAGCGACCGCCTCCCGCAGGATCCGCTCCTCGACCCCCTGACGGTCTCGGTTCACCTGCTCGAGGCTCGCAGCGAGCTCGGCGGCGCGGCCATCGTCGTCGGTGAGCAGAAGCTCGAGCGCCGTCCCCGGGTGACCGAGCCGGCCGGCGGCGTTGATGCGGGGCGCCAGCCGGAAGCCCACCGCGCCCGCGTCCAGGCAGGCGGCGTCGACGTGCGCACTCCTCATCAGCGCGCGGAGGCCAGACTTCTTCGTCCGCGCCAGCTCGCGCAGTCCGCGTACGGTCAGCGAGCGGTTCTCGTCGACGAGCGGCACGACATCGGCGATGGTCGCGAGCGCGACCAGGTCGAGGTGCCGCTCGAGTGAATCACTCGCCGGGTCGAGGAGCGCCTGGGCCAGCTTGTACACGACTCCCGTCCCGCAGAGCTCGGGGAAGGGGTATTCAGAGGGTCGCGTGACCACGAGCGGGCAGTCGGGAAGGCGCTCCGCCGGCCGGTGGTGGTCCGTCACGACGACGCCCAGTCCACACCTGCCGGCCTCGGCGATCTCCTCCGCTGCGGTGATCCCGCAGTCGACGGTCAACACCAGGCCGCACCCTTCCGTAGCGAGCCTGCTCAGCGTCTGACCGCTGAGGCCGTACCCCTCGTCGAAGCGGCTGGGCAGATGCCAGCTGACTTCGGCGCCCAGCTCGCGCAGCACGAGAACGGCAAGCGCTGTGGCGCAGACTCCGTCGACGTCGTAGTCGCCGTGCACGCAGATCGGCTGTTTCTGCGAGATCGCGCGGCGGATCGCGTCGCAGGCCGCCTCCATGTCCCCGAGCAGCAGCGGGTCGTGCAACGGCTGCTCCGAGTCGAGGTGGGCCCGGGCGTGCGCGGGGTCGCGGAAGCCTCGGCGCACGAGCACGCTGGCCGTGATCTCGCCGATGCCGAGTTGCTCGGCAAGCGCCTCCACCTCGGCGCCCGAGCACGGTGCGATCGCCCAGTCCATCCCGCCCGCAACCGTACGGTTGCGGGCGGACGACGCTAGCTCAGCCGCGCTTGCGGACGGACTCGAGCGCCACCCTCGTCCAGAGCAGGACGAGGCCGACGAGAGCGCCGAACGAGAGCACCAGCACAGGCGCCAGGAGAGCGGCCCGGCCGAACGAGAGCTCGAACCCGAGGGTCGCGACCAGCACGAGCGCGATCGTCACGGCGGCGGAGAGCACGATGAGCGGCAACGGCATGGTCGCAGGCTATCGTTGCTCCGTTGCCACACGTGAACTACACCTCCGGCGAGGACTACGTCGTCGAGTTCCTGGGCCACCGCTTCTGCTTCAACGCGATCGACTTCGAGGAACGGGTCACGGCCGCCGCCTTCAAGCTCGGCCTGATCGCCCGGAGCGAGCTCGACGAGGACGAGACGAGCGATCTCCTGGAGCTCGCGGCGGACGGCCGCATCGACGACGCTCGCAGCGTTTTCGGCCGCTATCTCGTGCGCCACTGGGAGCACGTCGCCCTCGTCAACGGCGAATCGCTCGTCTACTGGCTCCGGAAGCTGGTCTTTCGCGGCGCCTGGCTCGACCACCGTGTGAAGGAAGGCCTGCTCGAAGCGGCCTGGGACGACGAGACCGGCGATTTCGGCTACCGCGATCCAAGCGGCGACCGCGCGTTGCTCGAGCTTGCACCCGTGCCCTCCTGGCACCACCTCCAGTTCCACCGCTAGCAACCTCTCGACGCTTCAGCTCACGCCCGGCAAGCCGGGCTCCGCTGAAGCTGACGCCGCTGGCGGCAGGACGCTGCGCTCGCGACGCTTGGTCGTACAGCGAAGGACTGCCCTTCGCGTCGCTCGCTTGCCTCCCTTGCCAACGCCGCCCGAGTGGCCGCTAGCGCCGCTGGACGCCAGTGCATCGGCCGGCGAGCCGGCCTCCTCCGGGCTTGCTCAGTCCGGGAGGAGCGGCATCGACGGCCCCATGTCCCGCCCGATCAGCACGGCCCGGGTGACCGCGGTCGCTCCGTACCGATCACGAATCTGATCGAGGGCGAGATCGAGTGAGCTCCAGCTGCGACGATCGAACGGCAGGCCCAGCTGAATCGAGCCGGCGTGCTCGAGGTTCGTGACAGCGACGCCCACAAGCGTGAGACCACGCCGCTCGATCGTCGGCATCGCAGTCGCCAGCAGGCCCCGCGCCGTGACGAGGATCGTGTGCGTCTCCGCGGTTGCCCCGGGCAACGTGTGCGAACGAGTCGCACGGGAAAAGTCGGCAAAGCGCAGCCGGAGCACGACGGTTCGACCGGCGCGCCGCGCGGCCCGCATCCGGCGGGTGACGCGGTCGACGAGGGCTAGGAGGACAGCGTCGACGGCGATCGGCGATCGTTGCCGACGGCCGAGGGCGCGCTGCGCGCCGATCGAGCCGCGCCGGCGGCCGACTCGTACCGGGCGAGCGTCGCGGTTATGCGCGAGTGCATGGAGGTGCCGGCCAGCCGCTCGCCCGAGCAGCGACACGAGCGTCGTCTCGCCGAGCCGCGCGACTTGGCCGACGGTCGTGATGCCACGGTCGCGAAGCTTTCCGGCCGTGATCGGCCCGACGCCCCACAGCCGCTCGACGGGAAGGCGGTGCAGGAAGACCAGCTCGCGGTCTGGCGGCACGGAGAGCAAACCGTCGGGCTTGGCGACACCGCTCGCCACCTTGGCCAGGAACTTCGTCCTGGCCACGCCGACCGTAATCGGCAGCCCGACCTGCTCGCGAACCTGGCCGCGCAGCCTCACGGCGATCTCGGTAGGTGTCCCGGAGAGGCGCCTCAGCCCACGCACATCGAGGAAGGCCTCGTCGATGGAGATGCCTTCGACGAGCGGCGTCGTCTCCCGGAAGACCCGAAACACGGCCCTGCTCGCCTCGCTGTAGACCGCCATGCGCGGTTCCACCACCACGGCCGACGGGCAGATGCGGCGGGCTTGCGCGCCACCCATCGCGGTACGGACGCCGCACGCCTTGGCCTCGTAGCTCGCGGCGAGTACGACGCCCGCCCCGACGATCACGGGCCGGCGTCTGAGACGCGGATCGTCCCGCTGCTCCACCGACGCGTAGAACGCATCGAGATCCGCGTGCAGGATCGTGCCCTCGCTGTACACGAACATATGTTCTCATGTCGCGCGAGTTTCTGCATCTCGGCCGAGCAAGGAGATTCGGATTCAGCCGGTGCGCTGGAGTGGGAACGCGAGCCACACATGCGTGCCGCTGCCGTTTGCCCGCTCGGCGATCCTCAGCGCCTCGCTCGCGGCTCGCATCAGCGTCAGACCGGCACCCGCCCCCGGGTTGTCCGTCGGCGCGGAGAAGCCTCGGCCGCTGTCCCGCACCTGCACGACCAGGCGCCGGCCGTCGGGACGGGCCGCCACCTCGAGATCGCCATCTTCATTCCCGTAGGCATGCCGCACGACGTTGCTACAGGCCTCGTTCACCGCGAGCCGCACGTCCTCGATCACGTCCGGCTCGGCGCCCAGGCTCTCGGCAAACTGCGCGACCGCCTGTCTCACCGGCGCGAGATTCTCGCTTCGGGCTGGGACGGAGAGAGTCAGGTCGGCCTGTGCTTGCATGGCTCGCCACGAGCGTTGCTCGTCCACCCGTGCCTACCCACGGGCCTGCGAAGCTACACACGCGACGAGGGCGGTCGGGAGGACTCAGTCCGCTTCGGGCACCGAGAATCCGAACCGTGGGTCGGGCTCGTCGGCCGCCAGGAGCTCGATCCGTGCGATCGCACCCACCGGCACGATCAGCTCCGCCGGCACGTCCTCACCCGGCTGCGGGCAGAGCGTGACAAACCCGTACCCGGGCTGGGCCGAGAGGCTGTCGAGCTGGAATCGGGCGCCGTCTCGAAGCTCGACCTCGACGATCGCCTTCGCAAGGCCCCGCTTGTCCGCGAACGCCCTGATCTGACGGTGCAGGCGGGCGACGAGCTCGCTGTCCGGACCTGCTGCTCCGGGAATCCAGAGGTCGGTCACAGCCGAAGCCTACGGACGAGACCCTAGAAGAGCTTGGCGGAGTCGCGCGAGCCCAGGTGCTTGCGGCCGAGGTCGGTCACGATCCGGCCGCGGGGCGTCCGCTGGAGAAATCCGAGTTGCATGAGATACGGCTCGTACACGTCCTCGATCGTGTCCGACTCCTCGCCGAGTGAGACCGCAAGCGTCGAGAGGCCGACCGGGCCCCCGCCGAACTTGCCGGCGATGGTCTCGAGGAGCTCGCGATCGGTGCGCTCGAGCCCGTGCTCGTCGACCTCGTGGAGCGCGAGGGCGTCCTTCGTCACGTCGGACGTCACCGCGCCCTCGTGCCGAACCTCGGCCACGTCACGAACGCGTCGCAGGATGCGATTGGCGACGCGAGGAGTGCCACGGGAGCGGCGCGCGATCTCGGTGGCCGCCGCAGGCTCGATCTCGACGCCCAGAATCCCCGCCGAGCGCGTGACGATCAGGGCCAGCTCGGCCGGTTCGTACAGGCCGAGGCGGAACGTCAGCCCGAATCGGTCGCGCAGCGGCGTCGTCAACAGGCCGGTTCGCGTGGTCGCGCCGATCAGCGTGAACGCGGGCAGGTCGAGCGTCAGCGTCCGCGCTGCCGGGCCCTGTCCGACGATGATGTCGAGGCGGAAGTCCTCGAGCGCCGGGTACAGGATCTCCTCGGCCGCACGGTTGAGCCGGTGGATCTCGTCGACGAAGAGGACGTCCCGCTGCTCGAGCGAGGTCAGGATCGCGGCGATATCGCCTTTTCGCTCGAGCGCAGGCCCGGCCACCGAGCGGATGCCGACGCCGAGCTCCTCGCGGATGATGTACGCGAGACTCGTCTTGCCGAGCCCAGGTGGCCCGACGAGCAGCACGTGGTCGAGCGCCTCGCCGCGCGAGCTCGCCGCCTGCAACGCGACGCCGAGCTGCTCCTTTACCCGCTCCTGGCCGACGAAATCGTCCAGCCGGCGAGGACGCAGCGAGCGCTCGAGCTCGTCCTCTTCCGCACGCACCGTCGGGGCGAGGAACTGTGTCGTACTCATCTCGAGCGCCGTCGTAAAGGACTCAAGCCGCCCTCAGCGCGAGCCTGACGCGCTCCTCCGGCGGCAGGTCGGGGTCGACCTCCGCGAGGGCCCGCTCGGCCTCGACGAGCGAGTAGCCGAGCTCGACCAGCGCTTCTCGGGCGACGAGATGCGGCCTGGCCGCAACGCTCAGCGGTACGACGTCAGAGGCGCCGGCCAGCCGCTCCTTCAGCTCCAGCACGACTCGCTGCGCCGTCTTCTTCCCGATTCCCGGAATGGCCTGGAAGCGCGCCGTGTCCTCGAGGGCGATCGCACGCTGCAACTCCTCCGGCGTGGAGCCGGAGACGATCGCGAGCGCAACCTTCGGCCCGACCCCCGAGACGGAGAGAAGCTGCTCGAAGAGGCGCCGTTCGGCGGCTTCGGCGAAGCCGTAGAGCTGGAGCGCATCCTCTCGCACGTGCAGGTAGGTCTCGACGGTCAGCTCGCCCTCTTCGCGCGCCTGACGGGCGACCCGCGGCGTCACCTGGAGGAGGTAGCCGACCCCGCCCACGTCCAGCACCAGTGTCTCACCCGTCCCGCCGACCGGTGTCCCGCGCAGACGCGCGATCACGCGCTCAACTCCATGAGCGGGGGTGCAAGGGCGTGGCAGATCGCGACCGCGAGAGCATCCGCCGCATGGTGCGGCCGAGGTGGCGTCGGCAGCCGGAGGATGTTCTTGACCATGCCCTGCACCTGCGCCTTCTCGGCCCGGCCATAGCCGCACACGGCCCGCTTCACATGCGCGGGCGGGTACTCACGGCAGGTGAGGCCGGCGTTCGCGCAGGCGACGAGCACGGCGCCTCGCGCCTGCCCGACGGTGAGCGCGATGCGGGCGTCGGCGCCGACGTACGAGTCCTCGAGGGCCACCGACTCGGGGGCATGCTCGGCGATGAGCCGACCGACGCCGTCGAAGATCACCTTCAGGCGCTCCTCGAGCCGGTCGCCCGATCGCGTCGTCCACGAGCCGTGCTCGATCGCGGTGAGGCGGTTTCCGCTTTTGTGGACGATGCCGTAGCCGCATGCAGCAGTGCCCGGGTCGATGCCGAGAACCTTCACGATGAGACATTAGGCGCGGCTGCGGACGTTCCTCTGCTCCCGAGCCGAGCCGGCCCGTCCCGGGCGGTTGCTAGCGTTTGTGCCTCGATGAGGGGTTCTAAGGCAATCGCGGGTTCCGCGGTCGCCCTTGCTGCAGCGCTGCTTCTGGTCGCCTCGTCGAGTGCCGTCGTCGTCGAGCGGGTCTCGCTCGCCGACGCGGGGCGACCGCTGACGCAGATACTGCCGCCGGGCGTGTTTCTCGTGCTCGTGTCGCCTCCCGAGTACGCGCGGCAGTCGGGCAACGGCACCGGCGGCAGCTGGCTCGGGCCCGAGTACCGGGCGACCGGAAACGGAAGCGTCGCCGGTCGCGCGACGCTCGCGTGGAAGCTCGGCTTCGACAATCGGGCGAAGGACACGGAGGAGGCTGCGCGCGCAGCGCTTGCGAAGGGCTGGAAAGAGACACTCCGCGGCGGCATCTCGGTTCCTCACGTCGTGGGAAAGCAAGCGGTGGGTACGCTCGACGGAGACTTCGTGCTGACAGTCTCGCCGGGGGACGGCGATGCCGGGCACGAGGCGGCGATGGCGTTTCCCGTCGCCCCGCGCCTGCACGCCGTGATCACGTTCGAGGCCGGGGAGCCGGCAACGGACTCTGCCGGCGAGCTCGGGAAGCACATCGTCCTGAACGGCATTCCCGCCTCGACGTGGAACCGCGGCCAGTCGATCCGCGCCATGGCCGGCGTGCGGATCGACGGCAATCTGCCACCGACACGAATCACCGCCGTTGCGTCGGGACACTCTGTCCGAGGGACGGTCGCGGACGCCTTCCGGCATTCCCTCGTTGCCGCGCCCGTCGCGCTCGAGAGACTCGCCGACGGCTCGTGGCGGCGGCTGACCTCCACCAGAACGGACAAGCGCGGTGGCTACTCGATCCGCGTCGGCTCCCGCGGCCGTTACCGCGCCGTCGCCACGCTCGGCCAGCTCACGGTGACGAGCCGGCCCGTTCGCGCAGGCTAGCGCCGCAGGTGCAAGCCCACGGCCTCGAGCAGCGCTTCGAGGTCGACCGAGCCGAAGTCGGTCGTCTCGAGGACGACGCAAGGGCCCCCGAGCGCGAGAGGAACGTGTCGTCGCTCGTCGATGGCGGTGACGAGATCCGGCAGTCTCTGCCCGTCGACGTGCCCGGGGTGACGGCTGTTCGCCCGTGCCGCGTAGCGGGCTAGCAACACCTCGCGACTCGCCGTGCAGTGAATCTCGAAGGAATCGAAGGAGTATCGCTCGGCAAGCGCCTGCAAGGTCCGTCGAGCCTCGACCGCGCGAAAGTTCGCCTCGACGATGACCGGGCGGCGTGCCTCGAGCTCGAGCTCGAGTACCTGGAAGAGAAGGGCGAACGTCGCTCGGCCGAGCCGCTGTGACCACTGGAGATCGCCGGCTCCGAGCTGGTCGAAGAGCGTCTCCTTGAACTCGTCCTTGGCCAGCAGGGGAATGCCGAGCCGCTCGGCGAGCGCCTCTGCGACGAACGTCTTGCCGCTCGCAGGCGGGCCGCTGACGAGGACGATCGGGGTGCCCCCCGTCGCACCTCCCACATTCAGGAGGCAACTTCCTCGAGCACCTGTTCCGGGATGTCGAAGTTGGCGTAGACCTCCTGCACGTCATCGTTCTCCTCGAGCGCGTCGAGCAGCCTCAGCACCTTCCTGGCCGCCGCCTCCTCCGCAACCTCGACCGTCGTCTTCGCCACCATCGTCAGGCCCGCCGACTCGACGGGGATGCCGGCCTGCTCGAGCGCGCGGCGCACCGAGACCAGATCCTCGGGCTCGCACCGGATCTGAAAGCTCGAGCCGTCGCGATCGACGTCCTCTGCACCGCCGTCTGCCGCGGCCAGTGTGAGCTCGTCCTCGTCGACGCCGTCGGCCCCGACGAGAACCAGGCCGCGCCGCTCGAACAGCCAGGCGACCGCCCCCGAGCAGCCGAGATTGCCGTCATTCTTCGTGAAGACATGGCGCACGTCGGCGGCCGTGCGGTTCCGGTTGTCGGTCAGCGCCTCGACGATGAGGGCGACCCCCGCCGGGCCGTACCCCTCGTAGACGACCTGCTCGAACGCGTTCGAGTCCGCGCCCGAGCCGGCCCCGCGCGCGATCGCCCGCTCGATCGTGTCCTTCGGCATCGAGTAGGAGCGCGCCTTCTCGATCGCATTCGCGAGAGCGAGGTTGCCGTCGGGATCGCCGCCGCCCTCCTTGGCGGCGACGATGATCGCCCGGGAGAGCTTGGAGAAGAGCTTGCCCCGCCGCGCGTCGGCAGCGCCCTTCTTGTGCTTGATCGTCGACCACTTACTATGCCCGGACACCCGCCTCCTCCTTCACCAGCTCGAGAAATCGCTCGTGCACACGCGCATCCTCCGTCAGCTCGGGGTGGAACGCAGCGATCAGGAAGCGGCCCTGCCGCAGGAGGACGGGCTCGCCGTCCAGCTCGGCCAGAACTTCGACCTCGGGTCCTGCGTGGAGCACGCGCGGGGCGCGGATGAAGACTCCGCGGAGTGGCTCAGACTCGTTCGCGAGCGCGAGATCGGCCTCGAAGCTCGCGACCTGTCGTCCGTAGCCGTTCCGCCGTACGACGACGTCCACCCGGCCGAGCAGCAACTGCTCAGGGACGGCATCGACCGCGTCGCGCGCGAGCAGGATCATGCCTGCGCACGTTCCGAAGACCGGCTGCTGGAAACGGCGGAGGGCCTCCTCGAGGCCGTAGAGGCGGATCAGGCGTCCGATCGCAGTCGATTCTCCGCCGGGGATGATGAGGCCGTCGAGGCCGTCCAGCTGCTCGGATCTCCGCACCTCCACGACCTCGGCGCCGAGCCGCCGGAGCATCGCTGCGTGCTCCCGGACGTTGCCCTGGAGTGCCAGAATGCCGATTCTCCAATGCTCCTTCACGACAGACAATTCTAGGGGCGTGCCCCCGCCCGCCCTGGGCCGAGCGCTGGCCCGCCCCGCTTTGGCGCACTTCCGGCACAGATCCGCGCGCCACGTGCGGCTGATCCGGAACTAGACTCGAGAGTGGGTGGTGGTTCGGGGTGGCCCCGAACGGACTACCAGCCGCGAGCTTCGAGCAGTTCCTCGGGTCGAAGCGAAGCAGCCGAGAGACCGAACATCGCGTCACCCAGGCCCGTCGAGACCCGCGCCAGAATCTCGGGGTCACGGAAGTGCGTCGTCGCCTCGACGATTGCCTTTGCCCGCTCGGACGGGTTCCCCGCTTTGAAGATGCCCGATCCGACGAACACGCCGTCGGCTCCGAGCTGCATGCACAGCGCAGCGTCGGCCGGACCCGCGATACCGCCCGCCGTGAAGGTCACGACCGGGAGCCGGCCGTTCTCCGCGACCCAGCGAACGAGCTCGTGCGGTGCCTGCATGTTCTTCGCCTCGGTGAACAGCTCTTCGGGCGCGAGCGTCGAGAGTCGCCTGATCCCGCCGAACACGCTGCGCATGTGCCGCACGGCGTTGACGATGTCGCCCGTGCCCGCCTCGCCCTTGGTGCGAATCATCGCGGCGCCCTCGGAGATGCGCCGAAGCGCCTCGCCCAGGTCGCGGCAGCCACACACGAAGGGAATGGTGAACTGCCACTTGTCGATGTGGTGCTCCTCGTCGGCGGGCGTCAAGACCTCGCTCTCGTCGATGTAGTCGACCTCGAGCGCCTCCAGGATCTGGGCCTCGACGAAGTGCCCGATCCGCGCCTTCGCCATCACGGGGATCGTCACGACCTCCTGGATCTCCTGGATCTTTTCGGGATCCGCCATCCTCGCCACGCCGCCCTGTGCGCGAATATCGGCGGGCACACGCTCGAGCGCCATTACCGCAACGGCCCCGGCCTCCTCGGCGATCCGCGCCTGCTCGCCGTTCGTAACGTCCATGATCACGCCGCCCTTCAGCATCTCGGCGAGGCCGCTCTTCACCCGCATCGTCCCGAGCTCAGCCATACGCCTCGATTCTAGCCACGTTTGCCACGCAGCCCGAGCATGGGCGAGTGCGCACCGGCAGTGACCTCCCGCGCAAGCGTTCCGCGGTCGCGACGGCAGAGAAGCCGAAGTTCTGCGCCCAGTAGAAGAGGCCGCGTCTCGAAGGCGCAGCTCCGACGCCGATGATGGTGAAGCGAGGATGCTCGATCGCGGCCCGGTGCCGCCGCGAGTCGAGCCAGGCGTCCATCACGGCTGCCGGCGTACGGTAGCCGTACGCGATGTTCTCGCCCCAAGCCGCCCGATTCGCGGGGTACCCGCAGGCGAGCAAGCGCTCGTCGACGCCCCGGGCGGCGGGTGGCGCCGGGTCGTCGTGACGCAGGTAGCGATAGCGCGCCATGTGCGCCGCCTTCCAGGTGGCCGAACGCGTGAGAGCCGGGGACACCCGCAGCGCCGGGCGCTTGAGCCGCCGACGATGAGCGTTGACGAGCTCGACGAGCTCGGCCGCGAGCCGAGGCCCAGGCGCGGGCCAATTGGAGCCGCGGAGACAGTTGCCCGCGCGCGTGGAATCGCCCCCGGCGGCCGAGACGGACAGCAGAGCGAGCAATCCCGCGGCCGCTGCAGCCGCACACCTCACGATTCGCTTGCCGCCCGACGCTCCGCCTCGCCCTTCACGCTCTCGAGGGAAGCGCGCACGGCCGCTTCCCACCGGCGGGCCACGAGGTCGCCCCAGAGACCCCCGAGCTGCCAGAAATCGGTGCCGAGCTCACCTCGGTACTCGAGCCGTGTGCCCTTGGCTCCCTCCCGCAAGTCGAACTGCTCGACCACGTGCGGCACGGGTCCGCGGACGAGACGAAAGTGCACCCTGTCGGGCCGCTCGAAGCGAACGGTTTCCAGCGTCGTCGCGATCGTGCCGGGTATCTCGGTGAAGTGGGCGGCCAGCACCATGTCGCTGCCGCGCTCCACGACCTGTAGCTTGCCCGCCAGCGCCCGCGGCGTGCGGCCGAGGTAGGGAGACGCGATGACGTCGTAGACGGTTTCGCGAGGCGCGTCGATGTCGACGGTGAGCGGACCCAGCGGGCGCAAGCGCCTCCCCAGGCCAACGTCAAGTGTGAGCCCGCCGCGAACGAGCAGCGAGTAGCCGCTCCCGGCGAGCGCACCGAGCGCGAGCAGGCTCACTGGAAGGCGCACGAGCGGCTCGCGGTGCCCTATCGCTTGCGTCTTCATCCGAGCTGCTAGACGTCGGTTCGAGATCTCCACCCCATGTCGTCCCGCTCCACGGACTAGCGTAGTAGAAGCACGCCATGGATTCCGACTGGAGCGGGTTCCACGAGGCGGCGAGCGACAAGTCGCGCGGCGTTGTCGTCCTGGCGCTCAATCGATTCGATGCGGACCGCAAGCGGCCGAGCGCTCCGGGGTCGAGCTCCGCCGCGGTGGAGGGCGGGACACCGCCGCCACGCTCCACCGCGGCCTGGCGGCTCGCGATCGACCCCGAGCGGAGGTCTTGTCAGATGGGCCCGCCAGGATTCGAACATCCCTGCTAATCGGCATATTCTCCGCCTGGGGGTAGCACGGGGGTACGCACCGTATGAGCGCGTCCGAGCGTGTTACGCGGCTTCGCCGAGCACGTCGACGAGTAGCTGCCGTTCTTTCGCGACCTGCTGCTCGTAGACGGACATATATCCCACAACTCGAGGAACGCCTCGTCGAATAGGTCGTGCAGGATGGTTGGGTCGAGCGCGTCGAGCTCGAGCACGCTGTAGCGTTGCATCGCCCGTTGCAGGGTGGCGGCGACGTCGCCGCGGGGGACGACCCAGCCCTCGCCCTGCTCGGGCTTCTCCCAGCAACCCACCACGAAGACGTGCCCGTCGAGCGTGCAGCCCACGAGCGCCGTCGAGTCGTTGTTGTAGGAGCCGTCGAAGCCGAGCACGATCCGCTCGCCGTCCAAAACGCTGCGCTCAGGCTTCGCGCACCGGTCCCAGGCACCCGACGGTAGCCACTGCTCCGCCGTTGCCGTCCACTCGTTCAGGTGGTAGCGGCGGAAGGCGTACTCCGGGATCGTCCCG
>Ga0183260_10002435_pt1 | contig 15384 bp, 10 predicted proteins | sample AntDrymUQ4972206_2_FD_129768 | JGI IMG/M metagenome (GOLD analysis project Ga0183260, IMG submission 129768) | Polar desert sand microbial communities from Dry Valleys, Antarctica - metaG UQ497 (22.06) (version 2) (version 2) | ecosystem: Environmental > Terrestrial > Soil > Desert | place... | reverse complement strand
GGGATCAGGGCTAGTAGGCGCATGCGCGGAACACTACGGAAGCAGAGGGCGAGCACTACTCCGAACCCAAGATGCGATCCGACCCGAACCCCGCTGGCAGCAACGCGCATCGGCCAGAAACAACGGCTAGACTGGGAACCAGCATGAGACGAGCGCTGGGGCTGCTCCCATGAGAAGCCCCGGAAGAACGCAGGCGTCAGGCGAGATACCGAGTCCCCGTAAAGGCTCCGCGGCATGGATCGCGGTCGGGGAGAGGCCAGACTCGCAAACCGACCGGACGGGCTGTTTCCAAGTCCATCAGCGGGCATGCAGAAGGGGCGGACCTGGGAGCGGGAGTGCCACCGCCTCCGGCTGAGTTCCCGCACGCGCAGGGAGTGCGGTTCCCGGGTCATGCCCAGCCGATTCGATCCGCGGTTTCGCATCAGGATGGGCACGCCGTGGGCACGGCCCGGAATGAGGAAGGCCCCCGATCTGCGTTTCCGCAGGTCAGGGGCCGTTTCTCTTTGGTGGGCGGTACTGGGATCGAACCAGTGACCTCTGCCGTGTGAAGACAGCGCTCTCCCGCTGAGCTAACCGCCCCGATTTCCCGAGTCTAACGGCGCAGGCGCCGGCCTCCAGGTCAGGCGGACGAACCGGCCAGCGCGCGTGCGCCGCGGCCCCCCGGTACCCGGCGGGACGGCTTGTCCAGCAGGGGCGCCAGGAACTGCCCGGTATAGGAACCGGCGGCCGCGGCCACCTCTTCGGGGGTGCCCACGGCTACCACCCGGCCGCCTCCCGAGCCGCCCTCGGGCCCCAGGTCGACGATGTGATCGGCCGTCTTGATGACGTCGAGATTGTGCTCGATCACGACCACGGTGTTGCCGCCGTCGACCAACCGGTGAAGGACACCGAGCAGCTTGGCCACGTCGTCGAAATGGAGGCCCGTGGTTGGCTCGTCGAGAATGTAGAGCGTCTTTCCGGTGGAGCGCTTGGCCAGCTCGGTCGAAAGCTTGACCCGCTGTGCCTCGCCCCCCGACAGGGTAGGGGCCGGCTGCCCCAGCTTGACGTAACCCAGGCCGACGTCCCGGAGCGTCTCCATATGGCGGGCGATGGGCGGGATCGGCGCAAAGAAACCGGCCGCCTCCGCAACACTCATGGCAAGCACATCGGAGATGTTCTTGCCCTTGTAGCGGACCTGGAGTGTCTCCCGGTTGTAGCGCTTGCCCTTGCACACCTCACACGGCACGTAGACGTCGGGCAGGAAGTGCATCTCGATCTTGATCGTGCCCTCGCCCGCGCACGCTTCACAACGTCCTCCCCGAACGTTGAACGAGAATCGCCCCGGCTGATAACCGCGACGCTTGGCGTCCGGGGTGCGGGAGAACAACTTGCGTATGTGATCGAACACGCCGGTGTAGGTCGCCGCATTCGACCGAGGTGTCCTTCCTATCGGCGACTGGTCGATGTCGATCACCTTGTCGACCAGATCCAGGCCGTCTATGCGCTTGTGCTTGCCAGGCACGAGCCGGGAGTTCGTGAACAGCACCTGCTGCACGGAGCGGTAGAGCACATCGTTTATGAGAGTGGACTTGCCCGAACCCGAAACACCGGTCACTGCAACAAAGGTTCCGAGCGGAAACTCGACATCGATGTTCTTCAAGTTGTGTTGGCGGGCGCCCCGGACGGTGAGCCGGCCGCGTCCGGGGTGTCGCCGCCTGTCGGGAACGGCGATGGCTCTTCGCCCGGTGAGATATTGGCCGGTCAACGAGAATGTCTCTTCCTCCAAACCTTTGAGCGCACCCGCATACACAATCTCGCCGCCGTGCTCGCCTGCGCCGGGGCCTATGTCGACGACGAAATCGGCAGCACGGATCGTGTCTTCGTCGTGCTCGACGACGATTAGCGTGTTACCCAGATCGCGCAGCCGGACGAGCGTGTCTATCAACCTGTGGTTGTCCCTCTGATGCAAGCCGATCGATGGCTCGTCCAGGATGTAGAGCACGCCGACGAGCCCCGAGCCGATCTGGGTCGCGAGCCGAATCCTCTGCGCCTCTCCTCCCGCGAGCGTCGCCGCGCCGCGCGCGAGGGTCAGATAGTCAAGGCCGACGTCCAGGAGGAAACCCAGGCGGGCATGGATCTCCTTCAGGACGCGCTCTGCGATTGCCGTCTCTCGATCGTCGAGCTCGAGCTTGCGAATGAAGGCATCGGTATCGCCGATGCAGAGGTCGCAGATCTCGAAGATGTTCTTGTCCCCGATCCTCACTGCCAGAGACTCCGGTCGCAGCCGGGCACCCTTGCAATCGGGACACGGCACCTCTCGAAAGTACTGCTCGTAGCGCTCGCGCGCGTGGTCGGAATCGGTTTCGGAGTGGCGGCGTTCGAGCCATGGGACCACGCCCTCGAACGGCGTCCAGTACGCGCGGATGCGGTTAAAACGATTTCGATAGCGCACATGGATCTCGGTGTCCGACCCGTACATGATGACGTCGCGCGCTTTCTTCGACAACCTCTTGAACGGGACGTTGGTGCGGAACCGGAACGTCTCGGCAGCGGCCTTGATGAGCCGGTCGAAGTACTCGAGAGTTCGCCCCGACCACGGTGCAATCGCTCCTTCGTCTATAGAAAGGTCGGGGTTCGGGATCACAAGATCCAGGTCCACCTCGAGATGGATGCCGAGCCCATCGCAGCGCTCACAGGCGCCGTAGGGCGAGTTGAACGAGAAGTTCCTCGGTGCAAGCTCATCGAAGGAGATTCCACAGAAGCTGCATGCAAAGTGCTGCGAGAACAGGATGTCTTCGGCCTTGTCCTCCACGAGGTCGATCGAGGCTGTCCCATCGGCAAGCTTGAGAGCGGTTTCGATGGAGTCGGTGAGCCGGCTCCCGATGCCTTCGCGGATCACGAGGCGGTCGACGATCACGTCGATGTCGTGCTGGAAGTACCGGTCGAGGCGGATCTTGTCGGACAGGTCCACAACCTCGGAATCGACCCGGGCCCGGGCGTAGCCGCGGCGCGCCAGGTCTTCGAACAGGCTGGTGAACTCACCCTTTCGCCCCCGGACGATCGGGGCCAGCACCTGGAAGCGGGTGCCCTCGGGGAGCGCCAGGACCTGGTCGACTATCTGCTCGGGGGTCTGGCGGGCAATGGGGCGGCCGCAGTTATGGCAGTGGGGCCGTCCGATCCTGGCAAATAGCAGTCTCAGGTAGTCGTAGATCTCGGTGATCGTCCCGACGGTGGACCTGGGATTGCGGGACGCCGACTTCTGGTCGATCGAGATCGCCGGTGACAGGCCCTCGATGAAGTCAACATCGGGCTTGTCCATCTGCCCGAGAAACTGCCTGGCGTAGGACGACAGCGACTCGACGTAACGCCGCTGGCCCTCCGCATAGATCGTGTCGAAGGCCAGCGATGACTTCCCCGACCCCGAGATCCCCGTGAACACGATCAGGGAGTCGCGCGGAAGCTCGAGGTGGAGGTTCTTGAGGTTGTGCTCGCGGGCGCCCCGGATAACGAGCTGTCCGGAGACCTCAGGAAAGGTCGCTGCTGGCATCTGGCCTCATGCTAAACGACGCCGGTGTAACTCCGGGCCTGGGCGGGCCGGGAACGGGCCGCAAAGGGCCTGGGGGCGGCCCCCGGACGGGCGTCACAGGGCCGATAATCTAAGCGGGTGAAGAGGCTGGCGCGTTTCCGGGACGAGTTTCCCGTAACCGGCCGGCGGAGCTATCTCATCTCGGCCTCGCTCGGCCCCCTCTCCCGGCGCAGCCGTCTGCTCGCCGAGGAGCACCTCGACCTCTGGGAGAAGCTCGGCCCCGAGGAGCTCTGGTTCGACCACGGCTTCCCGCGCCTAAAGGCATGCCGGTCGTCGTTTGCGAGGCTGATCGGCGCCGGCCCCCACGAAGTCGCCGTCATCCCGTCGGTGTCGGCGGGCTTGTCGTCGATCGCTAGCTGCCTTGACTTCGACCTTCGTCCCACCGTCGTGCTCTCGGCCATGGACTTTCCGACCAACCATCATGTCTGGTTGGCGCAGCGCCGGCGGGGGGCCCGGCTCGACGTCGCGCCGACCTCCGACGGAATCGGCGTCGAGGCCGCCGAGCTCGCCGGCCGGATCGACGGCTCGACCGCGATCGTCAACCTCAACCGCGTCCTGTACGAGTCCTCGTGGATCATGGATGTCCCACCCATCGTGGAAGCCGCCCACCGCCACGGTGCGTTGGTCGTCCTGGATGATTTCCACGGCACCGGGATCGTGCCCATCGACGTGCACCGGCTCGAGGTCGATTTCCTGCTGTCGGGCGCCCTCAAATGGCTCTGCGGCGGGCAGGGCATCGCCTTCCTCTACGTGCGCGAGGGGTTGATCGAGTCGCTCGAGCCGGCGGTGGTGGGGTGGTTCGGAACCACGGACCCGTTCGGCTTCGACCGTTCCGAGCTTCACCTTCGGTCCGACGCCAGGCGCTTCGAGACCGGGACCTATGCGCTCCCCCAGGCCTGGACCGCCTCGGGAGGGCTGGAGCTGATCCTCGAGGCGGGGGTCGAGTCCATCCGGGCACACAATCAATCGCTGACAGGGGAGGTGATTCGGCGCGCCGACACACTGGGGCTCGAGGTGCTGTCGCCGCGCGCTGCCGAACGGCGCGGCGGGCTCGTGCGCCTGAGAGTGCCCGGTGGGCGCGCCGGCGCGCACCGGATCCTCCAGGCCCTGTTGGAACGCGACGTGGTGCTCGACGCCAGGGACGACGCCCTGAGGATCTCGCCCCATCTCTTCAACGACGACACCGACATCGACCGCTGCTTCACCGAGCTGCAAAAGCTTCTCTAAAAGGCCCAGCCCCCCTTAGAGCAGATCACGCCGGCCGGACCTGCCCTTCACATGGAGGGCGGCGGGTCAGCCGACCTCGCGCAGTTCCCGCCGGAGATCGTGAACCTCGTCACGGATACGCGCCGCGTACTCGAAGCGGAGATCGGTGGCCGCCTGGTGCATCTCCTCCTCGAGCTGGAGGATGAGCCGCTTGAGCTCGTCCGGGCTGCCCCCCACCGGCTCGCGCCTGCGGCTCTTGGACTTGTCCGGAACGGTTGCGTCCCGGCCTCTGCCGAAGCCCGAGATCAGGATGTCGCTCACCGCCTTGCGAATCGAAACCGGATCGATACCGTGCTCCTCGTTGTAATCGAGCTGTATCTTGCGGCGCCGTTCGGTCTCGGAGATCGCCTTGCGCATCGACTCGGTGACCTCGTCGGCGTACAGGATGACCTCGCCGTCGACGTTGCGGGCGGCGCGCCCGATGGTCTGGATCAGCGAGGTCTGCGACCGAAGGTAGCCCTCCTTGTCGGCGTCCAGGATTGCGACGAGGGACACCTCGGGAAGGTCGAGACCCTCACGCAGCAGGTTGATGCCGACCAGGACATCGAACTCGCCGAGCCTCAGGTCGCGCAGAATCTCGATGCGTTCAACCGTGTTTATGTCGGAATGAAGGTAGCGGACCCGCACCCCGGACTCGAGCAGGTAGTCGGTCAGGTCCTCGGCCATCTTCTTGGTCAAGGTCGTCACGAGGACGCGCCCACCGGCGTCGGTGCGCTGCTTGATCTCTTCCATGAGGTGATCGATCTGCCCGCGCGTCGGCCGGATCTCGACCTTCGGATCGATCAACCCGGTCGGCCGAACCAGTTGCTCGACCGGCCGCCCCGACATGCGCAGCTCGAACGGTCCCGGGGTGGCGCTCATCATCACCATCTGGCCCACCTTGTCCATGAACTCATCGAAGCGCAGCGGGCGGTTGTCGAGAGCACTCGGGAGCCGGAAGCCGTGCTCGACAAGGGTGCGCTTGCGACTCATGTCGCCCTCGTACATTCCGTTCAGCTGCGGTATCCCGACATGGGACTCGTCCACCACCACGAGGTAGTCGTCGGGGAAGTAATCGAGCAGCGTGTTGGGGCGCGAGCCGGCGGCGCGCCCCTCGAGGTGCCTGGAGTAGTTCTCGATGCCCGAGCAGAAGCCGATCTCGCGCATCATCTCGAGGTCGTACTGGGTACGCATGCGCAGACGCTGTGCCTCGAGCAGCTTGTTGCCCTGCTCGAGCTCGCGGAGGCGGACGGCCAGCTCTGTCTCGATGCCCTCGACGGCGTGCTCCAGCCGCTCCTTGGAGACGACATAGTGCGATGCCGGATAGATCGTGACGTGGTCGAGATCACGGATGATCTCGCCGGTGAGGGTGTCGAGCTCGATGATGCGGTCAACCTCGTCCCCGAACAGCTCGATGCGTATGGCCTTTTCCTCGTATGCGGGAAAGACTTCGATGGTGTCACCGCGCACTCGGAACTTGCCCCGGATGAAGTTCACGTCATTGCGTTCGTACTGGATCTCGACGAACTTCTGGATGATGAAATCGCGATCGGCGGTTCCGCCACGCGCGACGCTTACGACCTGATTCAGGTACTGCTCGGGCGAACCAAGGCCGAAGATGGCCGACACGCTTGCGACGATCAGCACATCGTCCCGCTGCAGCAGCGCGCTGGTGGCCGAGTGACGCAGCCGTTCGATCTCGTCGTTGATCGAGGAGTCCTTCTCGATGTAGGTGTCGGAGGACGGGACATATGCTTCGGGCTGGTAGTAGTCGTAGTAGGAGACGAAGTACTCGACCGCGTTGCTGGGGAAGAACTGCTTGAACTCGTTGCAGAGCTGCGCAGCAAGCGACTTATTCGGCACGAGCACCAGGGTGGGCCGTTGGATCTGCTCGAGCGCCCAGGCGACGGTTGCCGTCTTGCCGGTCCCGGTTGCCCCCAGCAGCGTCACGAAGCGGTCGCCTCGCTGGATTCGCTCGACTATCTGGGCGATGGCGTCGGGCTGGTCGCCGGCGGGTTCGAACTCCGCTTCCAGCTTGAACGGGGGCATGGAACCGATTCTAGCCGGGGGGTGTGACGCTTCCCTCGGCGCTCCGGGTGCGCCGGTCTACAGGGACGCCACCACCTCGGGTAGCTCCTGCAGCGATGTAATCGTCGGGCCGACCGGGTCCGGGTAGCGCCCGACCCGGTCCAGCAATACGGTGTGCATCCCCGCCTCCCTGGCGGGAATGACGTCGAGCGCCTCGGAGTCGCCGACATGAACCGTATTCCGTGCGGCGACACCGCCGCGCTCGAGCGCCAGGCGGTAGATCCCGGGATCGGGCTTCTCCACGCCCTCCGCCCCCGAGATGACCGTGACCTCGAAGATGTGGCCGACTTCGAGCTCGACCAGCATCTCCTGGAGCCAGGTCTCGAAGTTCGAGATCAGCCCGAGCCGGAGCCCGGCGCCGAGCAGCCGGTCGAGAGTGTCGAGGACATCGTCGAACAGCCGGTAAGAGGCGCTGCTCGAAAAGGTCGTGAACAAAGTGCCCGCAAGGGAGTCGTCGGATATGCCGAGCTCGGCGAGAAACCGGCGATAGAGATAGGTCCAGAAGTTGCGTGATTCGGCGGCCGAGACGCTGGTGCCCATAGCCGGAGGATCGGCCCCGGCTTCGTGGGCCAGATCGACCAGGTGGGGGGCGAGCTTCTCCCTGACAACCGACACCTCCTCCGGGGTCACCTCGTGCCCATTGACCCGGCAAACGCGCGCGAACAGCTCGGCAAAAGAGGGGTAGGGACGAAGGATCGTCTCGCCGGCGTCGAGGAACACCATCTCGATCACGGCTGCGGGAGCTCCTGGAGGTGATTCCAGAGCCGTTCCGCCTCAGCCTCGAGCTTGTCGATGTCCCAGTCGTTGCACACCACGAAGTCGGCGTCGGCGGCGGCCTCGGACGAGTCCGCTTGGGCGTCCATGCGTGCCTGGACTTCTTCCTGGGACATGTTCCGGTCGCGCACGAGCCGCTCGATCCGTATGTCGGACCCGGCGATCACGACTATGAGCACCCCCACCGAATCGGCCAACCCGATGTCATAGAGCAACGCCGCGTCGATGACGACGATGGAGTCGGTGCCCTCAAAAGCTTCCAGGACGTCGGCGATCTTAGACAGGATGACCGGGTGGACGATCTCGTTGAGCACGGCAAGCTTGCGGGAGTCGGGAAAGACCATCTCCGCCAGGCGCCGCCGGTCTACGTCCATCGTTCCGGAGACGAGGATCTCGCGGCCGAACTGGCCCACCACCGCGTGCCAGGCAGGCTCTCCGGGCTCGAGTGCCAACCGCCCGAGCTCGTCCGCGTCAACGAGGTGGGCCCCCCGCTGCTCGAGAAGCCCCGCCAGGGTCGACTTACCCGACCCGATGCCCCCTGTTAGACCGACGACCAGCATTGGGCTGCGCTCCGGAGATCAGGTCTGGCCGCGCTCGCGCCTCAGGTCGTTCATGATCGACTCGATCGATTCCGCGTCCCCGGAGTCCGTTGGCTCGAGCGGCTGTTCGCCGGCCCCCGGGCCAACCTCCGCCTCGTCTCCCTCGGCCACCGGAGTCGGATCGAGCTCGGACGCGATCTCGTCGACGGTCTCTCCCGGGACCGCGCCTGGGTCCGGTTCCTCCCGCAGGAGCCGGGTGTCGAGGTTGTCGGTGTCGCGTTCGGCCGCGGTCAGATGCTCGCGGCCCTCGGGCGAGTGATCCGGTGACAGGCTCGCGATCTGCTCGGCCTCCTCGCGCTCCTCCGGCGGGGCGGCCAGCCCTGCCAGCTCGGCGTCCCCGAGTGTCTCGGGCGCGCCGGGACCGGCGAGCTCGGGCATCGCCTCGGAGGCCGACCCCAACTCGGCTTCGGTCTCGGGGCGTTCGGTGGTGTTCTCGGTGGGCATGCCGACGCGCTCCGATGCAGCTCTGGCCTCGACCTCCGCACCGGAATCCTCGAGCTCCATGTCGTCGCCTTCGGCCACGGGGGCCGGGACATCCGGGGACGGCTCGTCCACCGGAGGCGCCTCCTCCCTCAACGCCTGTTTGCGAGACAGGCTGATCCGCCGGCGGTCGAGATCGATGTCGATGATCTTTATCGGAATCCGGTTTTGGACGCCGACCTCGTCTTCGGCCCGCTCGACGTGATGTTCGGCGAGCTCGGAGATGTGGACGAGGCCCTCGATCGCCTCGTCGACCTCGACGAAAGCGCCGAAGGGCACGAGCTTGGTGACGCGCCCCTCGATGACGTCGCCGACCGAATGTGCCCGTGCGAACTGCAGCCAGGGGTCTTCCTGGGTCGCCTTCAAGCTGAGGGAAACCCGCTCCCGCTCGAGGTCCACGTCCAGAACCTGGACCTGGACGCTCGCGCCGACGTCGACAACTTCTCTGGGATGGTCGACGTGCTTCCACGACAGCTCGGAAACATGGACGAGCCCGTCCACACCGCCGAGATCGACGAATGCTCCGAAGTTGACGATCGAAGACACGGTGCCGGTCCGCACTTCGCCCTTCGCGAGCGAGGTGAGGAAGTCCTGCCGCTGCTCCGCCTGGGATTCCTCGAGGAACTTGCGGCGTGACAGGACAACGTTGTTGCGGTTCTTGTCGAGCTCGATGATGCGGCACTCGAGCTCGGTGCCCACGTAGGGCTGAAGGTCACGGACACGGCGCATCTCCACAAGCGACGCCGGAAGGAATCCGCGCAGGCCCACGTCCAGGATCAGCCCGCCCTTGACGACCTCGATCACCGGACCGGTGACCGTCCCGTCCACCGACTTGATCTCCTCTATCCGACCCCACGCCCGCTCGTACTGAGCCCGCTTCTTGGACAGGATCAGGCGTCCGTCCTTGTCCTCCTTCTGCAGAACGAGCGTCTCGACGGTCTCGCCGACCGACACGACCTCCGCCGGGTCGACGTCGTTTCGGATCGACAGCTCCCGGGCCGGGATGACGCCTTCGGACTTGTAGCCGATGTCGACCAGCGTTTCGTCTTTGTCCAGCTTGACGATCGTGCCGGTGACGAGGTCGCCTTCCTCGAAGGGCTTGATCGTCGCCTCGATGGCGGCGATGAGCTCCTCCTCGGTAGCGTAGACGTCGTTCTCGACGATGACGCCGCCGGCAAAGGTCTCGCCGGAGGTCGAAGGCGCCGTGCGCGTGATCATCCCACCCTGCCCGTCGGGGAGGGTTTGCTCTTGGTCCGGCGCCGCCGGGGAGGCCACGGCCTCGGTGGTGTCCTGGGTCATATGAACTGGGTTCCTCCTCAAAGGTATTCGCCCCTGGGGGGCCGGAAAAGTATACGGGGGGACGGCGGGAGCGCCGGACGTCGCGACGCCGGACGTCGGCGCACCGAGGACCGGGCGACCGGTGTGCAGACCGGAACCCGAATCGGTCCCGGGTCACGGCCCACAGAAAGAGGCCCCCTCGAACGAGGGGGCCTCTTTGGTGATTGGTTCGTGACCGCCTTAGCGGTGGAGCTGGCCTCGAATTGCTCCCTCCGGGTACTTCACGTTGTGGATGTTCACGTAGTAGCGACCGGGGTGCTCCTTGATGTCGCGAATCTCGCCTCTGGCCACTCCGCCGACACAGCCCTTGACCGCCGTGAAGCTACCGGGCAGCGGCTCCGCAGCGGCGAACAGCTCAACGACAACTTCGCCGGCCTCGTCCCTGGGCGCCTCGTGGATGTGCGCCGCCACCGGGCCTCCGATGCGATGGAACGAGAGGTGATAGCAAACCCTCCCCTTCTTTGCGTTGAGCTTGATCGTCGCTCTGCCGGCTCCGTTCGGGTCACCGGGGCCGGGTACTTCCTTCTCGCCGGTAAGCCTCGCCTCGCGATGGGCCGTGGCGGCGGATGCGTCAACCGTGCTGAGGATTGTGATCGACCAGCACCGCAGCGCAGAGAACCGCAAGAACCTTCTTGCTCATAGGCTCGCCTCCTACTAGGTCACAACGATACAAAACCGCTCATAAGCATACGCATTCCCGTCCCTCCACGGGATTGCCTCCGCGACCGGGTGACTGAGTTTCTCCGGGGCCGGCGCCCTCAGCCTTTGGCCTCGGCCCAGTTGGCGCCCCAGGAGGCGTCAACTCCCAGCGGCGCCTTCATCTCCGCGACCTCGACCATCGCGGCCACCACAATGGTCTCGGCGCGCTCCTTCTCGGCCTCGGGCACCTCGAACACGAGCTCGTCGTGGACCGTGAGGATCATCTCGGTCCCCAGTCCCCCGGCCCTCAGGTCGCGATCCGCCCGGATCATCGCGAGCTTCATGATGTCGGCCGCCGAACCCTGGATGGGCGCATTGAGCGCCTGACGCTCGCCGATGGCCCGCACCCGAGGATTGCCGCTGCCGAGCTCGGGCAGATAACGGCGTCGCCCGAACATCGTCGTGGTGAAGCCGTCGGCGTAGGCCTGGGTCACCACCCGGTCGAGGAATTTCGCCACTCCCCCGAACTGCTCGAGGTAGGCGTCCATGATCTCCTGCGCCTCGGGCACCGTCACGTTGAGCCGCTCCGCCAGACCCGGCGCGCCCATCCCGTAGGCGAGCCCGTAGTTGACCATCTTCGCCACCACGCGATGCTTGGTCTCCAGCCTCTCGACGGGCAGACCGTAGATACGCGCCGCGGTTGCAGAGTGAACGTCTTCGTGGTTGGCGAACACCCCGACGAGCACCGGGTCCCCCGAAAAATGCGCCATCACCCGCAGCTCGATCTGCGAGTAGTCCACCGACAACAGCAGATGACCGGGCTTTGCGATGAAGGCCCGTCTGATCTGACGACCCAGGTCGGTCCTGATGGGGATGTTCATGAGGTTCGGGTTGGTGCTCGAGAGCCGTCCGGTGGCGGCGATCGTCTGGTCGTAGGTCGTGTGGACGCGCCCATCGTCGATGTCGACCAAGGGGGGAAGCGCATCGACATAGGTGTTCTTCAACTTGGCCAGCTCACGGTGCTCGAGCAGGCTCTTGACGAAGGGGTGTTGATCCACGAGCTGGGCCAGCGCCCGGGCGTCGGTTGAAAGCCCCGTCTTGGTGCGGCGGGTGGTCTTCAGTCCGAGCTTGTCGTAGAGCAGGACCCGCAGCTGTGAGGGCGAGCCGAGGTTGATCCGTTCCCCGGCCGCTTCGTAGCACTCCGACTCGAGCTCGGCGACGCTCTTGTCCAGGTCACGCGCCATCTCGGCGAGGTAGTCGAGGTCGATGCCGATCCCCACCTGCTCCATCCGGGCCAAGACGGGGACGAGGGGATGCTCGACGTCACGGTACAGGTCCGCCATGTCGAGGCGTCTGAGCTCCGGCTCGACCGCCTGAGCCATCTCGGCAACGGCAAGCGCGCGCAGGCAGGCGTCCTCTGCCTCTACCTGCTGGGGCGCGCCGTCGAGGTCGAGAGCTCCCTGAGCGCCGTCCTCCGGGCGCTCGATTCCTTCGATCGCCTTCAGCTCCCTGCCGGTGTACTTGCGGGCGACCTCCTCCAGGGCGTAGCCCGATGCTCCCGGGTCGAGCAGGTAGGTGGCTATCCGGGTATCCAGTCGCAGCCCCCCCAACGGAACCCCGATCGCCGCAAGGGCCAGGATCACCGCCCGCGCCCCGTGGGCGACCACCGGCAGCTCGGGGTTCGCGAGCACCGGTCCAAGGGCCGTGCGGACCTCTTCCGGTGTCGCGCCCGACGGCCCCAGCGGCACCCACCCCACCCGGCCGTCACCCCAGGAGAAAGCAAGAGAGCGGGGCCCCCCGCGCGCCGACGACGGTACGAGGTCAAGCGAAAAGCCACCTGCCGTCGTGAGCATGCCAGCCAGCTCCTCGAGGCGGTCCGGCGCGGCGAACTCCTCGACCTCCAACTCGAACGGCTCGCCCTCACCCTCGGCTGCGTCGGGAAGATCGGCAAGCAGACGTTCGAGCAACGACCGGAACTCGAGTGAGCCGAACAGCTCCCGAACCTCATCGAGGTCCCATGCGCTCATCTTGAGGTCGTCGAGCGAGGCGTCCTCCAGCGGCACCTCGACCAGGGTCGACAGCTTCTTGTTGATCGCCACCTGATCGGCGTGGGCGGCCAGGTTCTTCGCCAGCTTCGGCGTCTGCTCGGCGGCATGTGCGACGACCTCTTCGGCGCTCCCGTACTTCTGCACCAGCTTGGCAGCGGTCTTGGTCCCGACACCGGGAACACCCGGGAGATTGTCGGAGGTGTCGCCCTCCAACGCCTTGAGATCGACGTACTTGGCCGGGGGCACGCCATAACGTTCTGTGACCGCCTTTGTGTTCATCTCGACGATGTCGCTGATGCCCCTGCGGTTGTAGAGCACCCTGATGTTGCCCCCGACGAGCTGAAAGAAGTCGCGGTCGCCGGTAACGATTCGCACGTCCACGCCAGAGGCGGCCGAGCGCTTGGCAAAGTAGGAGATGATGTCGTCCGCTTCATGGCCGGCCAGCTTGAAGACCGGGATGCGCATCACCCGGAGCACCTCGTCGACCAGCGGCATCTGCGACCTGAAGGTGTCGGGTGCCTCGGTGCGATTGCTCTTGTACTCGGCGAAGGCCTCGGTGCGCTCCAACGGGGCGCCCATGTCGAAACAGCAGGCGATGAAGTCGGGGCGCTGCTCCTGCAGCAGCTTGATGAGCATCGAGGTGAAGCCGTAGACCGCGTTGGTGTGGGTTCCGTCGGTTGTGGTGAGGTCTTCGGGGAGCGCGTAGAAGGCACGGAAGGCGAGTGAGTGTCCGTCTAACAGCAGCAACTTCGGCTTGTCGGCTGGCATCGACTGCGAGCTTACAATCCGCTTCATGAACCCACCCTCACCGGATCTCCGTTCCCTCAATCCTGCTTCGAAGGAATATCTCGAAGCCGTATTCGAGCTCCGGGAAGAGGGCCGAAGGGTGGTGCAGGCCCGCATTGGCGAGCGACTGGGTCTTGCTCCGGCAACCGTGTCCGAAGGCGTGAAGCGACTCGTGGCCGAGGGGTACGTCGAGATCCGGGGGGCCCGGGACGTCGAGCTGACCGAGTCAGGACACCTCATCGCCGAGGCACTGGTGCGAAGACATCGCCTCGCCGAGCGCATGCTGACGGACATCCTCGGGATGGCGTGGCATCTGTGCCACGAACAAGCCGAGGACTGGGAGAAGGTCATGACGCCGGAAGTCGAAGAGGCGATCCTTGCCAAGCTCGAAGGGGAGCCGACCTGTCCTCACGGCAATCCCATCCCCGGAACGAGCTCGGGGATCCCGTGGTCGTCGCTCGCACCGGTAGCCGCTCTTCACGCCGGCGACGGCGGGATTCTCACGCGCCTGCTCGAGGATGTCGAGCTGGACCACGATGTGCTCAAGTTCCTCGAGGAGCACGGCCTCATGCCCGGATCCCACCTCACCGTCGTCGAGACGGCCCCCGACGGCACCATCCTCCTCGAGGTGAGCAAGGACGGGTCCGCTCCCGCCCGTGCGGCCCTGGGCCGCAATCTCGCAGACAACCTCTGGGTGCGCCCTGCGTTGTAACCGATAGGGGAAAAGCTGCCTGGGCGAACCGCCGAGCAACGTGTCTGCTGCGTGATCTCGCCTGCTATGCTTATCCAGTTATTACCAAGGGGGCATAGGAGAGATGGCGGAGCACGGGGGTGGGGCCAGTGGGCCTGCAGCCGATCCGAGTCGGCTCGCGCCTTTCGGCGACTTTCGTTCGGCCGCCCGGGGGGTGGTGGCCCTCCTCCACGCGCGCCTCGATGTCGAAGTCGTGATGGTTGCCCTCACAGAGGGAGATCACATGAAGGTGATGGCGGTGGCCGACTCGACCGGCGGGCTGCACGAAGACGACGAACTGGGCCGGTCGCACTCGTTGTGCCGCGCCGCAGCCGAGGGCCGGGTTCCGTCCATCGTCCCCGACATCGCCGAGGTTCCGGGCCTCGCCGGGTCCGCTGAGCGGGAGGCCGCCGCGGGACGGCCCGTCCGATCCTTCATGGGGCTTCCCCTGGTGCACCCGGACGGGTCGCTCTACGGGATCATCTGTGCGGCAGACCCGGACCCCAAGCCCGGCGACATCGTCGACGACCTTCCTCTGTTCAAGCTCATGGCGCAACTGCTCTCAATCGTGCTGGCCGTCGAGACCAAGGCGGCGTCCGAGGTTCGGCGCGCCGAACAAGCCGAGGAGGAGTCCCTGGTCGACGGGCTTACCGGCCTCAGCAACCGGCGCGCCTGGGATCGTTACCTGGAGATCGAGGAGAACCGTTGCAGGCGCTATGGGATCCCCGCGAGCGTGGTCGTCGTGGACCTCGATCACCTCAAAGAGGTAAACGACAGCGAAGGGCATGCCGCGGGAGACGCTCTGTTGCGACTCGTGGCCGAGACGCTCGATCAGGTCAGCCGGGAGCCCGACATCTGCAGCCGAACCGGAGGGGACGAGTTCGCGGTCCTCGCGGTCGACTGCGACGAGATCGCCGCCTATGCGCTGGCCCGGCGTGTGGAGGAGGCGCTTGCGGAAAAAAGGGTCCAGGCGTCGCTTGGATGGGCAACGAGGGATCCGATCACCGGTCTGAAGGAGGCGGTGCGACGGGCGGACGAGGGCATGTTCGAGGCAAAACGCCGGAAGCGGTAGCCCTCTGCGTCGCCGGCCCT